>Ga0209087_1002362_pt1 | contig 10674 bp, 28 predicted proteins | sample S_130805_EF_Meta_FD_187321 | JGI IMG/M metagenome (GOLD analysis project Ga0209087, IMG submission 187321) | Freshwater microbial communities from Lake Simoncouche, Canada to study carbon cycling - S_130805_EF_MetaG (SPAdes) (version 2) | ecosystem: Environmental > Aquatic > Freshwater > Lake ...
TATTATGGACAATCGCCCCAAGCGTCAACGAACCCGATCCGCTGAAAAGCGTAGGGCTTGCGATTATGGAGACTATTGACTATAATAGGTCACGCCCGCATAGTATAATGGTAATACAGTTGATTTGTAATCATCTAATACTAGTTCGATTCTAGTTGTGGGCTCTCCGGGATGGTGTAACAGTAGCACAGAACACTTTGGATGTTCTTGTCTAGGGGCGGAACCTAGTCCCGGAATTTTACGAAGGTAGCATAATGGTAGTGCCGCAAACTGTTAATTTGCTCAGTGTAGGTTCGACTCCTACCCTTCGTGCTTGGCTGGATGGCAGAGTGGTCTAATGCGCATCTTTGCTAAAGATGTGACGATTAAAACCGTCCACAGGTTCGAATCCTGTTCCAGCCGCTTAGGTAGATTACTCAAGTGGACAACGAGGGCAGACTGTAAATCTGCTGGCATTGCCTTCGCTGGTTCGAATCCAGCATCTACCACTAAGTTGTTGGTATATAAAGACTTAGAGCAAATCCGGCGGGCCGACTTTGACGTAAGTGCTTGCAGCATAACGACTTAGGATTTCTAAAGTTTATTCTTGACAACTGCCGATAACTAGTGTATGATTGCTAATCGGAGGCTGGCGTTGAGTTGCGAGTGTGGCCCCATTGTATAACGGCTAGTACGCCACCCTTTCACGGTGGAGATCGGAGTTCGATTCTCCGTGGGGTCATTTGTTTCTGCTAATCCTACGGATTTGGTGGTCTTGGCGATAGTCAGCACGAATCCTAAAGTTTTGGCTCTTGACAGGACGATATTGGTATGGTAGACTGTTGGAACAAGAAAGGAAACTGTATGAAGAATCTTCGTATCTACGACATTGTGACCGAGGATGGTAAAACTCTGGCAGATATTCAACTATCCATGCAAGAGGATTTTGAATGGTCGGATGTTTTTGATAAGCTCTATGATTTTACAACCGAGAGCGTCCAAAGTTATTCTTACGAGGAAATTACCGTAACCGAATAATAAGGCGGGGCTTTAGCTCAGTTGGTAGAGCAAGGGTCTTTTAAACCTTTGGTCGTGGGTTCAAGTCCCACAGGCCCCACTTGACAATTGTTTGATGTTGGTGTAGAATAGAGGTAAGAAAGGGAATGATTATGAGATATGAAGATCACTATGATGGTTACAATTACGACTACGATGAATTGGTAGAAAATACCGAGGATCTTGGTCTAGACGAAGAACCTTGGATGGATGGTTATGAAGATTCTGAGGAGGATGATGAGGTTCCTTCGTATGGTAGGAATTACTATCCTAGTATTGAGGATGATCAGGACTGATTTTTGTGTGTGCTTCTAGGTGGGACTAGACCCTAATATATTATCCTTTCTTGTAACGGGTTGTTGGTTCAAATCCAACCACACACTTTATGAACGCTTTCCAGCAAGAGCTTGATGATTTTCGGCGTACCCCAGATGGTAAGATCATTCAAGGGGCTGCTCATACAAGCAAAATATTGAATCACAAATACAGAAATAGTGTGATTATCAAAGCTATCTGTTCTCTGCGTAAGATTGAGAAAGATTTTGACAGCATAGCCTGTTGTGGGGTGAGTGGTCTTATGGTAGTGCCACAGATTGCAGAGATTCTAAATAAGAATATTATTGTTGTTCGTAAAGGTGAGCGACGATATAGTGAATTTTTTATCGAAGGAGTTGCTCCATCTAATTATGTTATTTTAGATGATCTGATTTGTTCGGGCGACACAATCAAACGCATTATGAACAATATTCATGATGATGTTCCGCGAGCAAAATGTATTGGTGCATATTTCTACATGGGTGAGGAGTGTGCCTACAATGCTTCCAATTCTAAACTTTTTGAGAAGCAGTTTGGGACAGTTATTCTAAACCCTTACGTAAACCCTTATCCTGATTAGACTTAGGGAAAGGTCGGCCGGCCGCGTTTGACGCAAGTGCTTACACACCAACGACTTACGGCAAAAAGAATTTTTCCAAAGTTTTCGCTTGACAGTGACGATAACATACTGTAGAATGAGTGGAGTAGAACGATTGAACAGTAACACGAAAGGGATGATTATGGCTCATGCAGTTGAACAGATGATGTTTGTTGGTGCGACCCCGTGGCACGGTTTGGGCAACAAGCTCGACGAGGCTCCCACGGTTTCGGAGGCGATGACTGCCGCCGGTTTGGATTGGGAAGTTGGTCTGCGAGATTTGATCACGCTGGAAACGAATCAACCCGTTCCGGCCCGTGCGACTTATCGCAAGACCGATGATAGCATTTTGGGCGTTGTCGGCCCGCGATACACTCCGCTGCAAAACAGCGAAGCGTTCGATTGGTTCCAGCCGTTTCTGGACGCTGGCGAGTGTGCGTTGCATACTGCTGGTTCGCTCCACAGCGGTCAGAAGGTTTGGGTGCTGGCCCAACTGAACCGCGACAATAGCGAGATCGTGAAGGGTGACGAGGTTGGGAAGTTTATTCTTCTCAGCAACTCGCACGATGGCACGACTGCTATTCGGGTTGGCTATACCCCGATCCGCGTTGTGTGTGCTAACACTATGGCAATGGCCCATAGCAAGAGCAGTGGTTCTAAGTTGATTCGTATTCGTCACACCCGTTCCAGCAAGACCAATCTGGAAAATGTGCGAGATATTATGGACAACATCAACATGGAGTTTGAAGCGACTGCGGAGCAGTTCAAATTCCTTGCGTCCAAGAATTTCAATCAGGCCGACGTTCGTCGCTATGTCAAGGTGATGCTCGACATTGACGGTACGCCGGACGATCAGATCAAGACTCGTACCCGTAATATTATGGACGAGATTCTGAATCTGGTCGAAGGCCCGAAGCAGAGTGCGACGGGTGTTCGTGGAACTTGGTGGGCCGCGTACAACGGCTACAACGAGTATCTGAATTACAACAAAGGTCGAACGGAAGATAACCGTCTCGACAGCCTGTGGTTCGGACTCAACGCTAACGACAACACGAAAGCGTTGGAGAAGGCTATGGAGTTCGCTCAGGCACTCTAATCCCTCGCAATGGGGGTTGACTTGGGAGCCGCCACTCAGCAATGGGTGGCGGTTCTTTTTTTGTACCTAGACCACTTGACGTAAACCCTTATCGTTAAAGGACTTACGACGAGGCCGGCCCGCCGCGATTTTTGTAAGTTATTTGGTACCAACGACTTACGTCAATTTAGTCAAAGAATCTCATAAGCCTAGTGTTGGCAACGGGTTACGATGACGATATACTGTATGTGGATGTAAGGTGTGTGGTGGCAAGGGTTTAGGATAAAAAGATAATAAATAATGTAAAGATAGGATCATGTTCATTTGTCTTGCCTAATCCAGCGGATTTGCTGACGTTGCTGATAGTCAGCCAGAAATAAACCAATAGTAACAACGGCCACTTATCGTAAGTTCTTATGAGTCAACCACTTGCAACCGATGCTGCGAAATGGTATACTAGAGAGTGTAACAACGATAGTAACAAAAGAGACTAATTGTTGAGAATGATTCTCAATAGATAATAATAGATTTGATTCGTAGTCTTATCTATAGTCAGGCCAAAAACGGGAGCCCTTTGATGCAGAAAGAAAAGATTATTGTTGACGATAATAATAGACAGGAAATTACCAGTGACTATTGCCATAGGCTCTTGGATGATATGGACTTTAATACTCTGTATACTTTTGCTTATCAAATGCTTGTGGATAATAAGAGTGGATTGACCAATAAGATGTTGGAAGAACAGATTGCTGATTATTACCCTGACCTTCTGGAGAACTAAAAGATGAACATTGATAAGATCATGCGGAAGTTTAAGAAGCTAGGTTTTACTATCGAACATGGTGATGGTAGTATTGCTAAACTATATCCACCAGATAAGACTAAGCCATTCTATTCACTACATATTGGTGAAAAGGCTATTCATCCTCTTAGACGATTTGCTAAGAGTAATTGGGATATTGATATTAGGAATTTTTAAGGAGACTAAGATGCAAGTAGATATTACGAAACAAGAAGCATGGAAACTTATTGATGCTATTAAAGCTTATATGAGTGACTATACTGTTACTGGGCCTGTTCATAAGACATTCGACAGTGTTATTAAAAAGTTAAAGGATGTTGTCAAAGAATAGTAAACGGTGGTGAGAGGTCGTTTACGTTTGTAAGTTGTTTGGTCTCAAGGGTTTGCGTCAAGAGTGTCGATATGGTATACTAAGGTCGATGGCGTGGTGGTCAACTTTTCTTTTCTCTTAGGAGCTTTATGCTAGAAGTCTTTTTCGGCCTAAGTATTTGTTTTGGTCTTATTATGGGACTATCTAAGTAATAAATATCTATGAATAAAAATCAGATTATTAGGGTCGTTACTATACAGATGGAATTGGTCATACCAAATGATGATTGTGAATGTATGAATAGGGATGACATTTGTAATTATCTAAATAAAAAGCTGTATGAAGACCCTGAATTTTTTGGTGAGTTTGGGTCTGAGAATATTGTGAGAGTAGGGTACTTAGAATCATAGAAGCTACTACCTGTACTATACTCTTCTCTAACGTCTTAACTCTATTAATCATACGCACCTGCATAATATATACCATTTCCAAGGGGGTCTGTCAAGGGGAAAAAATCTTATGATAGGTTATTGTATACTAGGTGGTATCTTATTCTTGTTCTGTCTTGGTGTTACAAGCATTATTTGTGATGCTCTTTTTAATAAAGAAGAAGAGATTGTATTAGTTCATAGAAAGCCCCCAGAAGAAAACTTTGTTAATTTCATACCAGATAAATACTCTGATGACTATGACTATGACGATGCGGATAAAGGTCTTGGCTTTTAGTATCACCTAATCTTTCAGATTTGGCAGTGGTGGCAGTAGTCAGCGACTTTAAGGGGTCCAAATAATAAATAACATTTGTCTCCACCATCACCTTCTGGTATAATACAGAAGTCAACGGAGCTAACGGTCAAACATCTTGGTGAGATAAGGTGTAGGATTGTTAGAGTCATGGGCAAAGAGTTGTTTTTAACTTTTAACCATGAGGTGTACTATGCGTACTAGATATGTTAGTGAGATTAATCGTAAGGAAGTTCAAAGAAAGTATATTGATCAGATTTTGGGTGAATTAGATTTCATGCAAATCAAAGATAGATTAAGAGACTATCTTGAACATGAAAAAGATAAAGAATCTAATTATGCCTTAGAAGCAGAGATACGAAAAGAAGCACCAGAAGTATTGGTGGAAAATTGGGAAGATTTTAATGGGCCTGCTACTCTCACAGAAGAGGAGCATTATCATGCCTAAAACTTTCCATAGAATAATTTCTTTTGAAGTTGAAGGTGAGTTGTATGACCACCAAGCATCTCCAGAAGATATTCTAAAAAGCTATGAGTGGAAATTTAAAGGTTTTCACGACAATCATGAGGATAAATGTTTCTTAGAATCATCTCATGATGATAGTCGTGGACGCATTACTAAAATAGTGCGAAAGAATAAAATCGGTAAGACCGATAAAGCAGATACAGAAACTTTTACAATTAACCAATGAGGTGATTTATGAATTATCAATTATTGTATTGGGGGCTTGGTGGAGTTATAGCATTGATAGCATTAGTATCACTATACTATTACTCATGTCATTGTTCTCCTCCAACTATTAAGTAAATAATAATTTGACATTAACTTAATCCGGTGGGGTTAGTATCAGCTAATCCCCCGGATTTGGTCTTGGTGGTAATAGTCAGCGAGTTTTTCAACAATAGGAGAAGGTTAAAAAGTATGAACTTGACCACATATCCAGCTAAACTACTATATACTAAACAACGGTCGCAGGGATGCGACATTACTTTAACAGGAGAGATTTATGATTAAGTATGCTCTAGTGGTAGCTCTAATGATTGTTGGTTCAACTTCTTTTGCTGGTGAATGTGCTAATGGCACCTGTTCTCTACGCAGTCGTGCTGTTAATGTAACACGCGAAGTTATTAATGTTCCAGTCATGGTAACTCGTAGAACTGTTGAGGCTACACGAAATGTGGGCCGTCGAACTGTAGCTCGCGTTCGCAGCGTTGTTCGTTAATATTCATGGTTGATAATCTGAAGGGTTAGTGATAACTTGTCGGATTATAGGTCATAAAGAAAAGTAAATCCCCCTATGCCTCTTAACAATGCACACTCTAGGGGGTCTTTTCTTAAATAGGATTATTTTTACTCAAGGAGGAATTTTATGAAGAATTTTATGATTGCAGTTGCCCTAATTTTTGTGACTACTTTTGCCGCTCAGGCTGCTGGGCCAAAGATGGTACAGAGTTATACTAGCAACTATATTTCAAATAGTGATCAAGATCGTTGTCAGGCCGAAGCAGATCATATGGCGGCTAATAACATTACTGGTCATGTGTGGGGTGTTATTGGTAGCTTTGAAGGAGTGGGTTATGGTTCGTCTCCAAATTGTAACACTTGTACTCCAAGAAGCAATATGAGACTAACAGGAGATGCGTCAGCACAAGGTCGCAATGGTAAATGGTATAGAGTAAGGTCGTGGAGGTAAAATCTTCAGGCAAGAGTAGCTCAATGGTAGAGCGTTAGGTTTCCAACCTGAATGTTGAGAGTTCGAGTCTCTTCTCTTGCTTTTTATAAGTCTATTATGATAATATCTTTGATTGTCCCAGCTAATATAATCGGGTTGGTTTTTATGGTAACAGTCAGCTAGCACTATGATAAGTACAATAAGAATACAAGCCCAGATGGATTGTGGATATATTTGTCAAAGAGTTCATGAGGCTATTCTAAAATATCAAAAAGAAAATCCCGATCCAACAGATTCTATTGTTGTGATTGATATTAAGAAAGTTTCTCAGGATGATGATCTTATTCCTAAGCTAGAATATAAGACTACCCAAACTTGAAGTTGATAGTCTCTCATTTTATTATACCAATGGGATAGTATCTGTCAACTGTCTCAGCTAATATGTCCGGGTTTGGAAATTATAGAAACAGTCAGCGAGGATATGGTATGGCAAAAAAGAAAGTTAGTCCTAAAAAGAAAGCGGCCCCCAAGAAAACTACTGAAAAGAAAAGTAGGGGTAAAAAAGAACAAACGCCCGAAAGTTTACCACCATTTGAAATTAAACCTTTGACTAAAAAAGATTATTTTTTCGGAATTTTAAAGCGAACATTTGGTTATGAATGAGATATTTGGCAGCTTAGGGTTCTGTCTGATGGGATTGATTCTGGTAGAGTGCATAGTGTATATTACAAGTCTATGGTTCGTATCTTATTTGTCTAGGAAAGATAAAGATGATAACTCAAATAATTTCCATAGTTAGTAAACCTATAGTTCCCACCTTTGTTCATGATGATCCCACAAGAATATTTCTTTCCCTAATAGGACTCTTACTCCTATCCTCCATACTATATCGAGTTGTTAGGTATTATAATGGTTGAAAATAATAATCTCATTATATATGGCCCACATATCATTTTCTCCTGCATCATCATTCGATCACTGTTGATCTACTATTTAGAGATTTTTTTATATGAGGACTACAATGAGTGACTTTTCAAGAAAAGATGAATTTCATATGCCTTTCATTAAGAATCTAGCTTTTATAGGGCTAGTTACTATAGTTTCTATGATTACTACTCGATATTTGTTAGTAAATTATCTTCCAAACCTTATTCAAAGTCAAGAATATACTATCCAGCAATCCCACATTCAGCCTAATCCATAGGTTATCTACCTAATAGCATCTATGATCACTTTAATTGATCATATTTTTACTTATTGAGATTGGCCGTGGTGAAAATTGATAGGTTACACAGGGAAATTATACCAGATATGACTCAAGTTGTCAAGCCCCCTATTCCGATACTTGACAATGCCTCTACTGTCTGGTATACTGCTGATACTACTAGGGGTAGAAAGTTTAATTTTAGGCTGAAAAAGTGAGATTTGGTATGTATAAAACGATTCAATTAACCGATAAGGAACTAGAACTTTTAGCGTCCATGATTCGATATTATATTGGTGAAAAATCAGACAAACCCGGTTTTGAAATCAATAATGCTCATGTCATGCTACGTCATATTAGTGGGATTAATTCCCGCAAAGGCTCAAATCAAATAGTGTTTAGTGGGCGATAAGCCCAAATGAAAAACAAATCAAATGAAATCAGAATACGTCAACCTAAACAATCATTTGGCCGAAATACTTCATAATCCTAATATGAGTAAAAAGTCTTACATGATTCGATTTAAGACTTCTTATGAAAGATATGAGATGATTTTAAGCAGAGATGATCTGGGGAATTTGGCTAATTTAATTTATGATTTTTTGGAGGAAACTAATGATGAGCAAGACGTTGAGCTTTACTGATTTTGCTAATTTAGTGGCCGATTATATTGAAGCTGAATATGACCCAATTATGGGGATATCTCCTTATATGACACATGAGGAAAAAGATGTGGTTAATAGTATTCTTTCTTATCACTATGATATTAATGATTGTAATGTGGGGGATGCGGCAGGAAATATTGTGGACTTTTTAAGGGAGGTTGTGAAATGAGTATTGTGACTAAAGATTCTTATAAGGCTGATGTTTTCAATTTTGATATTGAGCAGAATGGGAGTTTGTCAACTTTAACTATTAACAATGTTATTTCTTGGCAATGGATACAGATGAAATTGACCAAGGATGAAATTAGGGGATTAGCCAGTTTTCTTAACCAATTTGTGGAGGATAACCCATGAACAATAAACTACAAAGTAATATCAGGAACTTTATTGTAGATTATGATAATACTGTGAGTGATTTTAATATGGCCGACTATGATTTGTGGCTTGAGACTGCTGTTAATCTTTTAAAGGAAGTTTTGGAAAATAAATAATGAGTGTCCCATACGCAGGAAACTGCGAACATCTTAAAGAAGGATATTGTATAGCTTGCATATCCAAGATTAGAGAAAATTGGACTACTTGTATGAGTTTCTCTAAGAATTCAGACTGTTATATTAATGTGTGGGATAGTAATTATCCAAAATGGAGCGAAGTAAGGGAGAAATATACATGAGAAAAGAAGAATTAGCCGTTGACAATATCATGCTGTTTGGTGGATTAGTTATATTTACAGCAGTATTATGCACCCTTGTTCTTAATCCTATCCACAAAAAGAACATACAAAAACTATCAGAACCACCACTAATAACTTGTAATCAATGTAAAGGCTCTGGAGAATATCCAACAGATGTTAATAAACTTATGATGGATGCTAGTTTGGCATTATTCATAAATCATCATCTAATGGTTGACAAGTGTGAAAAGTGTGTTAAACTGCCTTACGGCAACTCTTACGAATACTGTGAGACTGTTGAATCAAAGTATTCAACTTTGCTTAAAGAATATGCTGCCGCAGGCCCGAAAATAGATATGGCGGCTTGTGATAAGTGTATGGGAATGGGCCAATTTACAACAACGAAAAAAGATGGGTCTTATATGACTCAAGAGGAATATGATCAGGAAAATAAATGATGATTATGTTTTATAGAGGAGTTTGTAAAATTTGTGGTAGTAATTGGAAAAAATGTCCTAAATGCCAATTTGGAGTCTAGTAATTCATGCGTGGTTTAAACGTGCAGAGTCCTTGGTCTACCCTTTTAATTAATGGTCAGAAAACGGTCGAAACTCGCTCCTATCGATTCCCCCAAAGATTAGAGGGAGTTGAGTTGGCACTAATTGAAACTCCGGGTAAATCGGCTAAGTTTAAAAGTAGAATTATTGGAACAATTACTTTTAGTCATTCGTTTCAATACCAGAATAAAGGCCACTGGGCTTTTGATTATGAAAGACACTGTGTTCATATTACTAATGAGTATGGTTGGAAAGATGATAAGCCTAAGTTTGGGTGGATCGTACAATCAGTCAAAAAATTTGAAAATCCAGTTGATCCCCCCGCTAAACGTGGTATAATTTACGCTAAGAATTGTCTTATGGAGAAACAAAAATGAATTGGGTTTTTATTGTAGCAAGAAATAGCACTATAGAAAGAGTTAAAGTCTTTGACGATTATTTTGCAGGAGAGGCTTATACTAGCGAATATCTTAGGATAGAATTTGGGGTCAATGAAGTTGATTTCCCAGAATATCGTAAGGGAGAATATTATCAAAATGCTGATTCTGGAATAAGTGTGGGTCTTTATAAGGATAATATCTAAATGGAAAAATTAATTAATCTGTTCCCTCTATTTCTTATCATTTTTGTTGTAACTGTTTTATCTTATCAGTCTGAATACAAACCAGAACAATGTGAAGTAAGGATTAGACAAGATAAAGCGATATGTTTTTGTAATGGATTAAGCGTTCAATCAGAGAAACAATGTCCTACCATGAATGATTTGTAAAGTGACTGTTGACAAACGCCGATAATGTAGTATACTTAGGGCATCCTCTGGAGAAACTTTATGAGTCCAACAGTTCAACAAAAAGTTCAAGATTTGATTGATAAGTATTTCATTGGTCAGAACAACTATGAATTGTCTATCAAACAAGACAACCTAGATAAATTCTTGTCAGAATACAACAAGATTATTATTACTCGTACCGTGGAAGTTTGTGGCATACATTAATTGGAGAAAACATGACAATTCAACAGCTT
>Ga0209087_1002363_pt1 | contig 10672 bp, 10 predicted proteins | sample S_130805_EF_Meta_FD_187321 | JGI IMG/M metagenome (GOLD analysis project Ga0209087, IMG submission 187321) | Freshwater microbial communities from Lake Simoncouche, Canada to study carbon cycling - S_130805_EF_MetaG (SPAdes) (version 2) | ecosystem: Environmental > Aquatic > Freshwater > Lake ...
GATGTCATGACCACTCCTGTTGGTGCGGAGCTCTTTAGTTTGGTGCCCGAAGCGAACCGCAGCTGGATCATTCCCCTTCGAAAACCAAGCCCCCCCCCTTGGCGACATTTTTCAACTCTGCTTGCGATCCGTGCAGAAAAGTATGATGCGGCCCTTTCTTTTGCGGGCTCCGACCGCAATCTTTTTTGCACGGGGTGGAGCGGGGCTCGGGATCGCGTGGCCCATTTGACCGGGCGTAACTCCTGGCCGTCGAACTGGAGGCTGACTCGGGTCGTTTCGCGGAGGGATCGCGCTCAGCCGGTTTTTGAGCAAAGGCTTTTGGTCCTCCGCGATTTGGGTTGGGAGGGAGTCAATCCCGGGTGGGCATGGGAGATTTCTCCTGAGGATGAGGCATGGGCGAAAAGCCAATCTCCCTTCCCCTTTATCCACTTGTCGATCAGCGCGGCCAGCACCCCCCTCAACGAGTGGCCTTTGGATGCCTGGGCGGATGTTCTTCAACAAGTTTGGAAAAAATCACCCCAAACTCGAGTTGTTGTCACCGGATCCGGGTCGCAAAGGGAAATCGCGCGACAGGCGGATCTGCTTTCTTTGGTTCAGGATGAAAGGATTCAAAACTTTTTCGATCCCCTCCCCATGGCACGCTTTGCCGCACTTTTGAGGGCATCGAATCTGCATGTTGGGCTCGACTCTGGAGTCCTTCATCTGGCGATGGCGTTGGGCAGGCCTACGGTTTCCCTTTTTCGTGAGTCGGTTGGGCGTCTGGGGTGGGCCCCGACGGGGGCCGACCACCAACTTCTCATTCGCACCTGTGAGTGTAACGCATCGGGCGAGCAGAAATGTTCAGGAGGCAGGGCACTTTGCCTTTCTCAGATTTCATCCGATGAGGTGGCACGAGCAGTTCTTGCAACCCTGACCTCAACCCGTTCGAACAGCTAATTCTATGACACCGCGATCTCTACCCGATTATTTTACCGAACTGGCTCCTTTTGCGGATCTTTTTAGGGAAGGCCGGGCAATTCTTTGTTACCACAAGATCGCGACACCTCCCCGAAAAGCTCGCATCAAGGGACTGTACCTCGACCCCACTCTCTTTAACCGCCAGATGGAGGAGCTTTCTGTAAACGGTTTTATTTCCGACTTCCCGGGCCTTCCCGCGACCCAAGAAAAAAACACGCTTACGATCACTTTCGACGACGGCTTTCTTAATAATCTAACAGAAGCAGTTCCATGCATGCGCAAAAGGAATATCCGAGCGATCAACTACCTGGTGGCCGATCGGCTTGGTCAAACTAGCGATTGGGAAGGTCGCGAAGGTGGGGAGGCGGACCCCCTGATGAATGTGCGGCAGGTCAAGGAGTGGTTGTCGGCCGGCCATTGGATTGGTGCTCACACGTGCACCCATCCTCGCCTTTCCCTTCTCTCACGGGATCAGGCCAAAGAAGAAATCTTCTCGAGCAAAAAAAAGCTGGAGGATCGGTTCGGTCTTCCTGTGGAGCATTTTGCCTACCCGTATGGAGATTACAACCAAACCACCGTGGAATTGGTTCGGGAAGCTGGATTCAAAACTGCTGTCACCATGCACCGCGGGATGAATCTCCCTGACACATCACTTTTCGAGTTGAAGCGGTGGACGGCCCGATACGAAAGTCGAAACTTTCGAAACTTCTTTCGGAGATTCATCTAAATATGGCAGCTTGAGAAACATCGAAAAAGGATCGCAAGTCAGACGGACAAACAGAGGGCTGTTGGGAAGTGCGTTGTGAGCATGTAGCTCACAAACGAACAATTAGCACTAATTGACAGGAATTTAATTCGTTTCAAAACTTGTCTTCATGAAGTCTCCTTTTGGAGCGCGACTCGTACTCCCCGTTTACAACGAACGGGACCTAGTTGAGAACGTTTCGAAAACATTGGAAAGAGCGACCCGCAAAAATCCACGACTACACGTTGTTGTTGTGGATGACGGCTCGAAGGATGGAACAGGCGTTGCATTCCGCCACCGCCTTCGCTCGGTGAAAAACTCCGAGGTTAAAATCCTCCCTAAAAATTGCGGCAAAGGGCATGCCATACGCCACGGTTTTCAAGGTGCTATAGAAGAGCGTTTGATGTTTATGGATGGAGATCTGGCTTATTCGATTGAACACCTGACTTCCCTGGTGGAATCGCTGAACAAACATGATGTCGTCATTGGTTCCCGTTGCCTGGCCCCGCAGGCGCATGGGGCACTCCCTGCGAGACGCGCTTTTTTGGGTTGGGGATTTAATCGGTTCGCTTGTTGGCTTCTCAGAATCAATTATCCTGACACCCAAGCTGGCTTGAAGGGGTTTACTCGGGATGCGGCAGTGCGCCTTTTTGCGAAACAAAAACTCACTCACTTTGCTTTTGACGTCGAATTACTCTACCTCTGTCGCAAGCTTGGTCTGCGCGTTGGACAGATCCCAGCTCAAGTCTCTTCCCAACACGCCTACACGACGTCTCGCGTAAAACTCCTCCGTCATTCTCTGAAATGTTTCAAGGAAGTGTTATGGATTCGGTGGTGGTCATGGACGGGGGCCTACCGGCTCCACGAATGAACTCCATCCTCTTAACGTGGGATATTGAGGAGTATGACGCACCGGCTGATTTTGGCGCTCCTCCCTTGCCCGATCACGGATTGAGCCGCGGGCGGGAAATTTGGCAGGAGTGGCTTGACCATACAAAAGAGTGGAAATTTCCTGGTACAACGTTTTGTACGGCCCGACTCGCTCAAGGGGCTTCCGACCTTCTTAAGAAAACGGTCGCTTGCGGCCACGAAATCGCTTCCCATGGGTGGTCTCACCGTCTGGGAGACGACCTTCAACTTTTGAGAAGTCGCACCCTTTTGCAGGAGATTTGCGGTCAGGGGGTCTTTGGCTTTCGCTCTCCACGGCTTCGGAAAATCAACAAATCGGAGATTACCCAGGCTGGATTCCTTTATGATGCATCCCTGAATCCGACCTGGATTCCGGGTCGGTATGATCACCGTCGGGAACCACGCCGACCGTTTCAGATCGGCCCGCTTTGGGAGGTTCCTGCCGCTGTGTTGCCCGGTATCCGCTTTCCCCTTTTTTGGGCCAGTTTCCATATTTTGCCCCTACCCATCTACTTGGCCTTGTGCACCCAAGTTCTCCAGCATGATGGATTACTATGTCTCTATTTTCATCCCTGGGAACTTTCCGCCTTGGCCGAGCCTGAAATGCCTCGCTGGCTGACCCGCCGACCTCAGGCAGAAAGAATCAAGCGGATGGCCAAGCTCTGTCAAAGCCTCGAACGGCTGGGGAGATTCACCCCCGTGGGAAGCTATCTGGGTCTTGGAAGGCAGGTCATCCGCCCCTGATCGTCACGAGACGATTTGATATAAAATTTTTTGGGGCCAGGAGTGGCGACTCGGTCGTTCGGGTTGGCATATTCCGGATTTGCATCCCACTGGTCATTGAGGACATTCGCGACAGGCACGTTCATCGGATTAACCAATTTCTGGATCCGCTTATGACGAGCCACATAATCAGCGTAGCTCTCTGCCCGAGCCAATCCCGCCAACGACAGCAAAACACATACAAAAAACAGACAGTGCATTACTTCTTCCCGCCCACGATCTCTTCGATTTTAGGGAGCACCCCCTGTGGTGATTGCCACTCATTATCCTTTTGACCTGTCATATCCTTCCCGGCCTCGTCGATGAGGACTATGTAGGGGATTCCGCTTGCAGAGTATTTTTTTACGAGGGGATCTTTCGCGGCCGCAAACTTCATTGCGGGCCATGGCATCCCCATCTCTTTCATATATTCGATCTGTGCCTCTTCGTTTTTGTCGGAACTAGCAAAGACCAATTCAAAATTTTCATGTTTCGGCTTAAATTCTTTATACCACTCCACAAGTTTTGGGGTGAACGCCCTACAGGGAGGACACCAGTGTGCCGAATAGTATATGGCGGTGTACTTCGGGCTTTTTGCAGGTTTTTTATAATCCGCCTTTTTTCCGTCTACGACTTGAATCAGCTGAGGCTCCAGCTTGCCGAAAAAATCCGCCCGGGCTGAGAATGGGCTCAAGATACCGAGGATGATGCTGAGGATGAGGAGGGGATTGGGGTTTGTTTTCATAGTGGAATCGTCCTCCTTCTTTCCGCAGACGCAATCAGTTTTTGACCTCTCTTGCTCCCCTTGCCACCCTTGTCGAATGGTCGCCAGCAAATCAACAGCTCCTCAAACCTTCGCCTCTCTTTTTTCCATCTACCGCCAGCCCCTCTTCTCCCTTTTGGAACAATCTCGACAGGTACACCGGGCACATTGGGGCGAAAAAGAAGGTGTCCAGCTGTGCCGCCTTTTGAGCATCAAGACCGGCGGGTGCAGTGAGGATTGCGGATACTGTGCTCAGAGTTCTCGATACGACACAGGCGTTAAAGCCGAGAGGCTGATGGACCGCGAAGCTGTCCTCGAAGAAGCTCGGCAGGCAAAGGAGGCAGGGGCCGGGCGTTTTTGTATGGGAGCCGCCTGGAAAGGGGTCCGCGAAGGGGAGGCCAAGTTTGAGTCGGTTCTTAATATCGTGCGAGATGTGAAACAGCTCGGCATGGAGGTCTGTGTCACGTTAGGTCAACTTACCGACGAAGCGGCTCGGCAACTCAAAGAGGCCGGGGTCACCGCCTATAACCACAATCTCGACACCTCCCCCGAACACTATTCCAAGATTGTTACCACCCACTCTTTTCAGGACCGCCTTCGTACCATCCGCTCGGTCCAGAGTGCCGGAATGTCGGTCTGCTGTGGGGGGATTTTAGGAATGGGGGAAACGGAAGACGATCGATTGAAAATGCTCGAAGTCTTGTGTGGTTTTGACCCAGCGCCGGAAAGCGTGCCGATCAACTGTCTTATGCCTCAGGAAGGAACTCCCCTTGCGGGTCAAAAGATGGTGGATGTGTTCGAACTTGTTCGGCTCATCGCCACGACTCGGATCGCCCTTCCCCGGGCCCGCGTTCGTTTAAGTGCCGGCCGGACCGCCCTCACGCGGGAGGGGCAGGCCCTCTGTTTTTTTGCTGGCGCCAACTCGATCTTTTTCGGCGACAAACTTCTGACCGCCCCAAATCCCGAGGAGTCGGATGACCTTGCTCTTTTGCGGACTCTCGGCTTACCCCAAGCATCCTAACTTCCCTCCATCATTGGCTGCTCCGTCGGATGTGGCTACTCTTTCATCTTCATGTCGACCGCCCTCCGAATCGCCGCCTACCTCCGTAAATATCCGGGCTACGCCGTTGGAACCATTTCGGCCGCTCTGCTTTCCACCCTCCTCGGCCTCGTCTACCCCCGCCTGACCGGCTACCTGATCGATGATGTCATTGCGAAGGGACAAAAGGACAAACTCCCCTGGCTTGTCGGGCTACTGCTCCTCGTTTTTCTCGGGCGCGATGGCCTGAATGCGCTACGAATTCTTCTCAACAACCTTTTCGAGCAAAAGGTGATCCTCGATCTCCGACGGGATCTTTACTCCGCCTTTCAGCGCCTTTCCACCTCGTGGTACGACCACCGGTCCAGCGGGGATCTGCTGACCCGTGTGAGTGAGGATGTCATGAACATGGAGCGGATGCTGATCGACGGAATCGAACAGGGCCTGATCGCGCTCCTTCAACTTTTTGGAGTCGGATTTATTCTTTTTCGAATCGATCCCTTTCTTGCCGCCTGGTCTCTGGCTCCAATTCCCTTTCTTGCAGCTGGCGCCCTGTACTACACCCTCACTGCTCATCCCCGCTACCGAATCCAACGGAAAGCTTCGTCCGCCTTGAATTCCCTTCTCATGGACCATCTTCAAGGCATGAGACAGATCAAAACCTACGGATGGCTACAAGAAGGCGCGAACCGCTTCGAAAAAGTGGCGCAAGACGTTCGCACGGCCTCTTTGGGGATTATGAAGGCCTGGGCTTTTTATTCCCCCTCCATGGCTTGGTTCGCGGCGGCGGGAACATGTCTCGTTCTCTGGGTTGGGGGAAGGTCGGTTCTTGACGGCAAAATGGCAGTCGGTGAGCTCGTCGCGTTTCTTCTTTATGTTGCAATGTTTTACGAGCCGGTCGGCCGCCTCCATAGCTTGAATCAGCTGATTCAGGCAGGTCGTGCGGCTGGGGAACGGGTTTTTTCCATCTTAGATGCTGAGCCCGAACCTGGACATGTTCCGAAGGGGCCACTTCGACAGCTCCCCCCCCGCCAAGGCTCGGCTCGCGAGGTGATTTTCAAAAACATTCACTTTTCCTATCGAACAAGCAAAGAGGTTCTCCACGGAATCGATCTCAAAATACCCTCAGGAACTTCCCTCGCTCTTGTCGGCCCAACAGGGGCCGGCAAAACCACGCTTGCCTCTCTTGTGGCTCGTTTTCACGATCCAACTTCCGGAGAGGTTTTGCTGGATGGGACTCCCCTCCCCCAGATTGGTCTTGAGGAACTTCGTCGCGAGGTTGGGGTTGTCACCCAAGAGCCGTTTCTTTTTCAGGCGACGGTTCGGGAGAATCTCGAACTAGGTAAACCTGGAGCCACCGATATCGAGATCGAAAGAGTTCTTCAGGCCGCTTGTGCCCTCGACTTTGTTCGCGCTCTTCCCGATGGATGGAATTCAAAGGTGGGAGAGCGCGGAGTACGACTCAGTGCCGGAGAGCGGCAGAGGCTATCCATCGCACGGGCTCTTCTGAAAGACCCACCTGTTCTTATTCTTGATGAGGCCACCGCCAGCGTCGATACGGCGACGGAGAAACAGATCCAACTCGCCCTCGATCACCTTCTTGCTGGTCGAACCAGCATCGTGGTGGCTCACCGCCTATCCACCGTTCGCAAAGCCACTGTGATTGCTGTTGTCGAACATGGTCGGATCAAGGAATTGGGCGACCACACGACCCTGATCCGTTCTGGAGGTCTTTATTCGAAGCTTTGGTCGATTCAATCGGAACACGTTGAGCTCCACACCATCGAAGAGCTTTTCACAGCACGGTAACCCTGGGCTTTAGCCCGCTGGGGGCATGCCTCCACTGGCTTTCATTTTTTGGTCCTTTCGGATACTATTTCGTGATGAACAAATCCGATCTTACAACCGCTGAATCGATCCGTGCCCGGCGTAGTATAAAATCTTTTAAGAACGACCCGATCCCGGAGGGTGTATTGCAGGAGCTTCTCTCCTTGATGCAGGACGCTCCCAGCTCATGGAATTTTCAGCCCACAAGAGTTGTCATGATCCGTTCCATGGCTCAAAAAGAAGCCCTCGCCGCCGCAGCCTGGGGACAAAAACAGATCTTGGAAGCCCCTGTAACTTTTGTTTTTGCTGTCTCAATCCGTGGTTGGGAAACGCATATGGGCGAAATCCTGAAAACAGGGGTCTCCTCAGGCGCGTGGCCACAGAAGTTTGCGGACTGGATTGGCGAAAACGCCCCGGGCTTCCAGAAAGGCCTAGGCGAAAAAGAACGCGAATATGCGATTAAGGATGCCATGATTATGGCAACCACCCTTGCCCTCGCCGCACAATCGAAAGGCTATTCCACTTGCTATATTAACGGTTGGGATGAAATAAAAGTTAAAGAAATCATTGGTGTAGAAGGAGATAAAAACATAGCAATCGCCCTTGTTTTACCAGTTGGGATCCCGAATGCTGAGGCAAAGCACCCGGGCCGTCTGCCAGCCACCAAGACCATTTTTACCGATCGCCTCCCCTCCCCTGTTATCTAGCAAAATCTTTTGTGAGCACCTCCTCCTATTTTGTCTTCCCCAAGAATTACGATGTTATCGTGATTGGGGCTGGGCATGCAGGTATCGAGGCTGCCTTGGCCTCCGCCCGGATGGGGTCAGAAACCCTCTTGCTGACGATGAATCTCGATACGGTTGGCCAGATGAGCTGCAACCCGGCGATCGGCGGATTGGCCAAGGGACACATCGTCCGCGAAATTGACGCCCTTGGCGGTGAAATGGCCATCAACACTGACGCTACAGCAATCCAGATGCGGATGCTCAACTCTAGCAAGGGGCCGAGCGTTCGCGGCCCCCGAGCGCAATGCGACAAAAAGGCTTACCAGTTCCGAATGAAGTTCGCTTTGGAAAATCAGCCCCATCTCGATCTTAAGCAAGGACAGATCGCCCGCCTGATAGTTGAGGACGGAGAGGCTCGCGGGGTTGTGACGAACCTTGGCGTAAGGCTAAACGCGAAAAAGGTCGTCATTACAACAGGGACATTTTTAAAGGCCCTCATGCACGTCGGGGACCGGAATGTCGCCGGCGGGAGAATGGGAGATGGCACAAGCGCCTTTTCCGACGAGCTCAAGGCGCTCGGATTTCAGGTAGAAAGGCTAAAAACAGGCACGCCACCCAGGCTAAACAAGCGGAGCATAGACTTTACAAAGTTAGACCCACAGCACGGGGATACCCCTCCCCCAACCTTTAGCTATATGGTCGACACCATCCAAAAGGGCCCAGAGGACAGCTTCACACTCAATCACTGGAAAGACGGCTTGTTCCACGTGGAACAAATGCCTTGCTGGATAACCCACACTACCGACAATACCGCACAAATCATCCGCAAAAATCTATCAAGATCTCCTTTGTATTGTGGTATCATTCAAGGAGTTGGGCCAAGATACTGCCCGTCGATAGAGGACAAGATAGTCAAATTCCCTGACAAGGAGAGGCACCAGATCTTTCTTGAGCCAGAGGGCAGGCATACAAACGAGTACTACGTGAATGGCTGCTCCACGAGTCTGCCTTTTGACGTCCAGATTGAGATGATCCGATCGATTCCAGGGTTAGGTGCTGCTGAGTTCCTTCGGCCTGGTTATGCGGTGGAGTACGACTACTGCCCGCCTACACAGCTTTGGCCCTCACTCGAAACGAAGTTGGTTAAGGGGCTTTATTTTGCGGGTCAGTTGAATGGAACCTCCGGGTACGAAGAGGCGGGAGGGCAGGGAATCTTGGCCGGAATCAATGCGGCGTTGGAGTCGCGCGGTGCGGAGGCGTGGAAGCCGCAACGGCACGAGTCTTATATCGGAGTCATGGTGGATGATCTGGTGACCAAAGGAACTCGCGAGCCATACCGGATGTTCACCTCACGTGCCGAATATCGGCTTCTGCTTAGGCAAGATAACGCGGATCTTCGGCTCACGGAAAGGGCAGGGGAGTTGGGGTTAGCTTCGGCTGAGCGAGTTCGCCGAACAAAAGAGAAGAGGGAACAAATCGACGACTGTCGGGCAAAGCTGGTGAAGGCAAGACGGGAGGGAAAAACATTGGAGGATTGGCTCCGGCGGCCCGAGATCACGTGGAACGATTTGCCCGAGGAGTTTCAAAGAGTGACGGGAGAGATCGCGGAGGCGGTGGAAGCGGACGTAAAATACTCAGGGTACGTCGCGCGGGATCTCGAAAGAATTGCGACCCTCAAGGAAATGGAGGGAAAAAACATTCCAGAGAATTTCAACTACGAGACCGTCGTGGGACTGAAAAAAGAAGCACGGCAAAAATTACAGGAGATCCGGCCCAGAACGTTTGGTCAGGCCGCCAGGATTTCGGGAGTGAATCCATCGGATATATCGGCCCTCGCCGTCTGGGCGATGCGAAAGTAGCGGGGGAATCCGGCCTTTACGCGGCTGGAATCAGAGCTCTTTGCGGAGCTTTTTGGCCGTTTGAGTTTTGATCGCGCTGTATAGAATGGCCTGCTCTCCGTACTCGATCCAAGGGCCGTACGGAACTTGGTCGTCTTCCACAAATTTCCAGTCGGTTTTGTCCAGCCCGCTCAGTCCGAGATAATCCCGAACCGCAGGGGAGACGTCCAATCCAGCTCGAGAGTAGCGGGTTGGGCGCTCCTCGCCGAAGACGTACTCAGCATGGTCATATCGCAGGGGGCCGACATCCTCCCACTGGGCAAAGCACACCCTGTTCTGAAATTTGATCATCAACCAGCGGCCCTTACACTGAGATTCGAGACGGTCTTTTTTATAGTCCGCCTCACACCACCACGGGACGTACTCACGAGCCTTTTTTGGGAAGGCAATATCATTGAAGGGAAGGGCAACGTAAAAAGGGTTCAGAGTGGGGGCGAACTTCTCGGGCAAACTCGCCTCACGGAATTTTTTTGCGTCTTTCCGGTCTTCCGGCGCGTCAATTCCACCGAAGTTCTTTTTCCAAAACTGATCCCACGCGCTCATGATGTTTTGGGTCGAGCTGATGCTTGTTCCGCCCTGCCCAATCCAAAAGTAGGTCGTAACAATATTCCTTTTTAGAGGATAACTATTTGTAGGGACGGCATCGGGTGCTTTCTTCTTGGAAGAATCCGACTTAACAGACTCGACCCCAACAGCTTGTGTATATGAAGCAAAACCGGCGAGAACAACCAAAACAGGTAAAATGCTTCGCATCCTCCGTGATATAAATGACTTAAAATATATTGTCAACATAATAATGTAAAAATAGATATGAGACATCTAGGGTTCTCTGGACCGCCTTCGGTTCGAGATCGAATGTGAAGCTTGGCTTCGCGCAAGAAGTCTCTATGTTGGAAAAGCTTTGCTCTTAATTTCTTTTTGAAAGTAGGACATTGCCTGAATTCAACGTCCGCTTCCGCGGACAACGAAACTGAAACCTTATTCCCTAGAAAGGGAAGCTCCGACAAGTCGGGGTCATATACGGACAGGAAAAAAGATTATGTTGGC
>Ga0209087_1002366_pt1 | contig 10666 bp, 8 predicted proteins | sample S_130805_EF_Meta_FD_187321 | JGI IMG/M metagenome (GOLD analysis project Ga0209087, IMG submission 187321) | Freshwater microbial communities from Lake Simoncouche, Canada to study carbon cycling - S_130805_EF_MetaG (SPAdes) (version 2) | ecosystem: Environmental > Aquatic > Freshwater > Lake ...
TATGTTATCTACATTTAATTCTACGATTAATTGATAATTTTTATTTATAATAAGTGATTTACATAACGCAAAAAAGTTGTTAAAATGGTTGGGATTGATGTTATAACCCATTTTATACCACAGTATTTCTTTTTCTATTGATATTCCTCGAGATAACATACCCATTCTGTAATACAATTCAGTGTTTTTTGAATCTATGTATATTAATCGTGTTAATATTAACTCTTTGCAATTATTGTCTACGATGTTTTTGTCTAATATTTTTAATCCTTCGTTCAATGTTTTTTTTCCTAATTCGTCTTTTTTTTTACTCATAGACCATTGATTGTATAGTTTTAAAAATTCTTCCATTTTTATATAAATAAATATAAATTGAATCTATATTGTTGTATTCTATTCTATTTATTTTACAGTTTGATACCATTCAGGTTTTCCTCTTTTTTTCCAAGAAGCAATTTTCTGTTTTTCTGGGGTTTGATAATATTTTCTATATGCCTCCACTGGATCTTTGCATTTACATTCTATAGGCATTGCTAGTGCAAACGGTAATAATCCCCTGTTTGGGAATTTATCTGGACTTGGTGCATATTTCCGTAAGTACTGTGCTACAATATATGATTTATGCATTTTATCACTTGGATGATCATAACGATATTTCCATTCATTATGCATCGCATCCACCAAATCCAGTGTCCACATATAATTATCCAATGAAGAACGCATCCAAATCGATACTGGATGGTTTTTGTGGGATATTTTATATAATTGTATTTTATTTTTGATTTCGTTGTCTGGATCTATAATTTGAATAGCACTACATAACATTTGCACTGCCTCTAATAAAATTTTAGATACATGTTTGTCAAACATAAATTCCGCACATTCTTGGAAGGAAAGCGATAGAATAAATAGATTCATGTTAACTAACAGGATTATTCGTATTTGGTTGTTTTTCGTATGTAATTGTAATTATAAATAAAAACTATAAAACCTACGATTATTTCAATTTTTGTAAAAAGTAGGTTCTATTATTAATAGTTTTTTTTTGGAAATGGACATTTTTAAAAATGTCCTTTTTTCATTTTATGAAAATACTTTTCCAAGGACTTTTTTCAAAAAAACGTGTTTTTTCAGATTCACTGCATTATGCTGTAAAAATATTTCTGGGATTTTTGCATGACTGCATAATATTTTTTTGTTTTTAGGTCGATTTCAGGGTCGGCGTTCCATTTAGGCATTTTTTTTATCGGGATTTTTTATAGAGACTTCGTATCCAAATTATGCGCAAAAATACTAAAAATAAAATTTTGTCTGATAACACACCAGAATGCATTGAGTTATGTTCGATTGGTTCGAAATGTACCGCTGCAAAAAGGTTGGCATCCAGAAAATCGGTGGACATTTCCGATGATTTCAGAGGATTCTCATGCCGAACCCCGAGAAAAACGTTCTCTTGTGATGCTTGTGATTTTTCTTGTGAGAAAGAATCCAACTGGAATACGCATTTGAGAACAAAAAAACATGTGAGAAATATTACAAACACGGAAAAGACCTACGTATGCAATCATTGTAATAAAGAATATACAAAATACACCAGCTATTGGTCTCATTTCAAAAAATGCCAACAAACCGACCAAGATACGATTTCTTTGAAGAATATTGACTCAAAAATGATTAAAAATATTTTGTTAGAGAATCGAGAACTTCAAAAAATGATTATTGAACAATATAAGGAAAATAGTGAATTAGTTAAAATGATTTCAAATAGCAATGGTCAATTGTTAGAACAGAATAACAAATTGATTGAAATGCATAAGGCAGCAAGTAATATGGCAATTTCAAATTGCAATAATACAAATAGTAATAATAAATTTAATCTTAATATATTTCTACATGAAAAGTGTAAAGATGCAGTTAACTTATCTGAATTCATTGAAAGTATTGAAGTATCCCGTGAAGATTTGGAGAACAATGCACAATTGGGATTTGTACAAGGAATCAGCAAAATCTTGTTAGATAATTTGAGACAACTTAGTCTATATGAACGTCCAATCCATTGTACTGATATTAAACGCGAAACAATGTATATACATGATGATAACAAATGGCAAAAAGACGAGAACTCCGACAAAATTAACGGTGCAATACAACAAATTTCAGGAAAAAGTGTTAAAACATTGATGGAATGGAAAGAAACCAATCCTGATTATAAAGATATTGATTCTGATTTTTCACATAAATGTATTTCTATGCAACAAGAATCATTGGCTGGATATAATCGCGATTCATATTATCCGAAAATTGTTCATTCGTTGGCAAAAGAAACCGTGGTCGATAAATCGTTTGAGAATAACAATATTATTTGTAATAAACCATAATGCTTTATGAATATAATTATATAATATATTATATATAATGAGTGTTGTAAGAAATAGAATAGAAGATAGTATAGAAAAAGACGAAGAAAAAATAGAAAACCTAAAAAAAATCGTAGAGAAATATCATTTAGGACAACAACCTATAACAGCAATCGAAATGACACAACTTATAGACCTTGCGGATAGATTTACTATCGGGGAAGAAAATAGAAAACAAAATAGAGAACACAAAAATATGATTGACGTTATAGGTCTTGCTGAAAGACATATAAAAGACGCGGAAAAATCCCTGCCATTAAAACCATTTTTGGAAAATAAAAAAAGTGATACAATATCTCGAGGAGGAAAAAATAAAAAAACAAACAAAAATAGTAAAAATAAAAGAAGAAATAGAAAATCAAAAAAACAATACAGGAAGAAATAAAAATCAGATTATTTTTTCATGTACATCGTTTATATTACATAAATTGTATTGTAATATAAACTAAACAACTTTAATGATTTACTCATGTTCTACTCTCAAACAAAATGAAAAATCAGCTCCGTTCAAATTCATTACAATACCATATTCGTTTATCAATTGAACGTTTATTTTTTGTAGATTCACCTTACCTGTATATGACCTTGTATCTGATAATAGCAACCCATTTCCACAATTTGTAGGTATTACTGATAAATATGGATAGTTTTGAGGATCCAGCGAAATTCTACCCAAAATATTTTTATTAATTAGCGACGTAGGTAAAGGAGATACGAATGAACTTTGATTCCCTGCTGAAAACTCGTCTACGACCAAATACAAATAACGAGAACCAGTTAAATCAACAAAACATTCTGATGTAATTTTGCTACTGAATGTATAGGATTGATTTCTAAATCCTAATAACCAACCCAACCTAGATTTGAAATTGTATTTATTGAAATTTCCACTAGGATCTACATCGAAATTGATTGTAGAAGTTAATGATGTTGGTGCGAAGCTTGAATAATTATTACCTGAAATATCAAATGCTACTGCACCTGAAAATGGAGAACCTGCAGCAGTAATGGCATTATTTATTGCGGTTTTTAATGTTGTTTTGTCATAATTACCATCCGGAACGGTAATTATCTTCACGGTTGCTCCACTTGTAATTTTAAAACTATTATTACCCAAATTGCCCGATATATTAAAGAACGTATTTGGTATTTCTACATTGGTTATAGAAATATTATGAACTTCATTTAATCGTTGAGGTAATGTTATATTGTAATTGGATACCGCATTGTAGTTGTATTCATCTCTAAATCTTGTATCGAAATTTATATATTTGATTTTAGATTCCTTCATTACATTTGACATAATCATATGACTTCCATATTGGTTGGTTTTTGGTTGTAAAAACAATTCTTTATTATCAAAATAATTACTCATGTTATAAGTTATAATATATATTACGGCAATATAAATATATATTATAATTTACTATTTCTAATTTTGTGTCTTTTATAGGATATATAGAATACATAGAATTATATCGTTTTTGTAGTGCATGGATATCCTTGTGTACCCGTTTGACAAGTTACGGTACATTTGCATTTCACATTTTTACAACTACATGTAATCTTATAATTTGTATTTTTATTAATAATTGGTTTTTTATTATATCTTGGTACAGTTCTTCCGGGTGCTTTCATTACAGGGAAACATGTTCTCTGATATGCTTTTAATGCGACACGATTTGGTCGTGCGTTAGTTCCTCTACAAAGTATAAATTGTGTACAACTGGATGCTTTTGGTCGATCCATATCAAAAACAATTTGTTCTCCTGATGGCGTTAACAAATTATATGTCGATTTTGTATTTTTTATTGTGTTCTCTAAAGTATAACTTTTGAGTGATGCATACATTGAAGGTGCAAGAACTGGATCTAACTCATCATATGGGGAAGTTGCACTGTTTTTTAATATAGTGCCAGTTTTTTTATAATTTATATAATCACTTTGCGACATGGTTATCTATATATTGTTATGAGATTTAGATTTGAATTTGTGGTTGTATTTGAGTTTTTGTTTTCAAATGTTTTGTAATAATATAGTATGCGATTCTACCAAAAATAGCACCAATGAATGTTCCTATGACTAATTGTTTTATTGTATGTCTGCGATATTTCCATCTTTGATATACACAGATACATCCTATAAAAGTTGAAATCAGGAACAACGTCATAGAATTTGTTAATAAATATAAAAATGTAATAGAAAAAGCTACTGATTGGGCATGACCAGACGGCATACCAAATATTTCTTCACCTGTTGTTTTCTCAAAATCAGCGAATATTTGATAATCGGTTGGCCTAGGTTCTCGGAATGTAAGTTTCAACAGTTTATTCAATAATGTATTTGCTACAAAAAATACTAAATATCCCATTAGATACATTTTCCGCGTCCAACCATAAAAAATTGTTGTCAAAAACAAGAGATAAGGCGCATAAAATCCGATACCATCGATTATATTGTTATATCGAATATAATTATTTTGTTCTGCTTCCATTTATGTATAATACATATATAATACATAAAAACTAACTATGTTCTAACTATGTTTTTTTCTGTTGATACAACTGTTCGCAAATAAAAGAAAATGACCAATTTGCACCATTCAAATCAACTACTTCACCTTTATCATTTACTAATTTTACCGTCATTCGATGTATATTAACTGGACCAAAATAAGTTCTCTCTTGATTTTGTAATGTTCCACCATAATCAACATAGACAGCATTGTTATCTAATCCTGCAATTTTCATTGGAAGTAATGCAAATACATTTTTTGCAAAGGGTCCACTTGAATAGTAATTCTTTTGGTTGCTATTAGCTGTAGTAGTATAACTAGTGATTGAGTTTACTACTTCCTGTGCTGCATATATTTGTTTTTGTGTTAAATTATTCCCAGTTTTGGTATCAACCGTTGATGTAATTAATTTTCCAGTAGATGGATCACACCTAAATGTAGCACGATTTGTATATGATGGTAATGGCAAATCTGTTTCTTTTTGTGTAGTCGTTACTAATCCATCATTCAAATGATTTTGATTGTAATCATCCAACATAATCATAAAATAACTGTAAATGTTAATACTTACTACAGTATCTCCGGTAAGTTGAACCCTTCCGTTTGTGGTCGCAATAATGGATAAATCGTATTCAGTTGAATTTCTAAAACCTAATATCCAACCTAAGGTGGAATCCCATGATGTGTTGCGAAGTGTTTTTGAATTTGAAGATGTCGAAACAAAATTAATAAAACTATATGGATCATAAAAAACTAATCTATAATCAGATCCTGTATATGTTTTATTTATATTTATTCGCATTTTAATATAGTCTAACCCTCCAGATGATATATATCCTATTGTTGAACCTACAGTTAAAGTATTCAAACTAAATTGATTGTTTATTTCTGTTATTAAATTATCTACAGTATAAAACCCGTTTGGTAATGTTATAGTTAAATCTCCTGATGAGTATACACCGTCTCCGCCATTATCAATTGGAAGTGGTTTAAAAAATATGTTATTGATTGAACTTGTTATAAATATACTTCCGCTTACTACTAGTTGAACTGTACCTAGGATTTCAGTATACGTAGTAGTAGTAGTATCTGAATTATATAGTGGATTTGACAAATTATAAGACGAATCTCCTATTTTTAAATTATAACCCCATGTATTACTTGGATCCGTTATACTCCATGTATTTGTATTACTACCACCGGAAGATACTGTAAGTTGTGAATAATATATTCCAGGATTGATTCCATTTCGTGTTCCAGCCAAAACTTGATATGTACCATCGGACGATACAGCAGGTGCACCAAGTAAACCACTCGAGTCTTGAGTCCAGTTTATTCCATAGTTAGTCGAATAATATATTGCTGTATTTTTATAAAGAGTTAGATATTGTCCGGTTGTTTTTGACATTGATACTGCATAATAATCACTAGATGATAAGCTGGAAGCAGTCCAAGTTTTTCCATAATCACTTGAATATATTACATTTGCAGGCGCACCGCATGCTACTTGATATTGACCAGTAGAAGATACTGCTATACTGCCCCACCCAGAAGATGATGCATTCGATTGATTCCATGTCGCCCCTGAATTTTGTGTATAATATATAAATCCACCATTAACACATATAGTTTGATATTGTCCGCTATCTGAAATACCTACTGTTGAATAATTTCTATATGGAAGAATTGTTTGATTTATTTCTGTCCAATTCACTCCATAATCTGTAGATTCCCATTTTCCTGCACCGTTTACAAGTAATGTTTGATATTGTCCATTTGATGACATTGCAATACTTGGTACAAAAAACACATTTGGCATGTTTGATTTTGTCCATGTCGCACCATAATCCTTAGAATAATAAGTACCATTGTAAAGTGTTCCTGCACTTTGGTATTGTCCAGTAGATGATACGCTTATAGATCGCCAATATCGACTATCCGATGTAGTGCGAGCACTCCAATTTGCTCCAGAATTAGATGATGTATATATTGTATTTCCATCACCAAGTATAACGGTTTGATATTGTCCAGTAGATGATATTGCTATATTCTGTGTGTTAGCTAAATCGTAGGATTTTATCCAATTAGTACCGTATGCTGAATAATTATAACTAGTTGTTGAAGATTTTGGATCTACGAAAACCAATTGATAATCTTCTTGTGTTAAAATTTTACGTATAACTACAGTTAAAGTTGAGTTCACTGTACTACCATTTTGTATAAACGATACATTTGTACCTTGCAATATATTGTTATTTCCATCTGTATCCTTAAAATTATTAAATGCTGTATTTAAATCATTCTGTAGTTCAGTTATAGAATAATAAGTTTTATTTGCAATTGGTGGTATATATTGAGTAGGTGCATTTCGATTTGATGAAGTTGGTTTTGGTTTTATAATCATCAAATATGATGTATCTATTGCGTATCCGGCTGTATCATTTAAAGCAAATGAACTGGTAAATATTGAATTTGCAGATAAATCTATGTTGATAAGAGATGCATTAGTAGGATTGCTTGGTATATTTAATATTCTTGATAATGCTGTTCTGATTCCATTATACGATAAATCCATTAAATAACTTTGTTGTGTGAATGTTTTTGTCAAATCGATTTTTAAGTCAAAATAGTTATTCGAATTGATACTTGCGGGTAGAGGATTTAGTTTGAAATCGCCGTTCGGATTATAGATCGAAATCTTGGTTTTATTGTTTATATTTGCAAAACTTGTATTGATTGCATCCATATATTGTGGTAATGTATATCCATTTGCACTACTATCAGATAATACTATTTTATAGTCATTGTATGATATATCGTTAACTTTGGTTTTATCTAAATCAAACACATAGCCTTGTCGCTTACATTGTAAATAAATATATGGATTCGCACTAATATCAAACCGTGATCTAGTTGTACTCGTCTCAGCTATAATATCACTAAGTTCATTGGATAATCGTTGAAATACAAACGCCGATGATTGTCCAACCCAAATATTATTATTGGATGCTTCAGTCGGAAATACAACGGCGGTTTTTATGTTTTTACTATTATCTGTTGTTAATCGATTTAATCGTATATCTAATTCGTAATGAGAAAATCCATATCCTTTAACATATTGAGTTTTCGTATCTACACGATTGATTCCAGAGAATGACGTTAAATTTAGGTTTAAATCTAATTGTGTATTCAATTCATTTAGTAATTGATTTCTGGAATAGGTTGTTCCTGTAGTTAAATTACTTAATTGTATTTTTATTATTTTTTTTACAGTATTACTTGATAAATCCGGAGGACACGCATCTCCAATGTATTGAACTATATTAAAATAGTTATTCGTATTAGTTAGGTTGTATAAACTAGCTTGTGTATCAATTATAGCAGCAGATGAATCTGTATATGGTAATGTATCTAATATTGAATAAACGCGATATTGGTAGTACGTTGGTCTATTAAATCCTAAAAATGCAGGTATCGATGAACCTCTATTGCCAGATGGATCATTAGGTGTTGTCCAATTTTCAAATGACGTACTATAATACGGTTCTGTATAATGCTTTGTTAAATCAACGATTAAAGTCGCCTTCGAACTTGGATAATCATAAATTATACCGGTTGTACCAAAACTTACGTCATTGTACATTGGGTCTGTTTTGAATTTGTTAATTGAAGTATTTACTGCTGTAATTAAATCTGGAGCTGTATAATTGCCTACAGGAATTTCAAATTTATAATCATGATTTCCATCATTGATTCCCGGAGAATTACCTTTTAAATAAAAAAAATTACTTCCAAAATTATTATTAATCGTCCACCATGTATATGGAATTTGAATTGAATATAATTTAAGATTAACTACATCTCTTAATGGATCCGATAAATTAAATGTGAAATCTGTCGATAAAGAATTTTTATTATCACGATATTGACTATCAATGCTTACAATACGTTTTATGGTTTGTTTTAATAACGGATTCAAAGTATCTTTTGAATAATCGATTGGGAATGAATATCCTACATTTCGACTATCTGAATTTGTATTATTTTGGGTACCCGTTGCTTGTTGTTCATTTTTCTCGGGTTCTTTATTTGTGTTCTCCATATCATCAAATCCTTCTATCGCGGTTTCTTCATTGGATTCTGTATCAAAAAAATAATCGTAAATATCTTTAAAAAACTTTGCCAATTTATCGCCGGATTCGTTCCCAAAATTTTCATATTTCCAAATCATATGTAGAACCTTGGCTTCGAGTTCTCTATCCGATGGATTCACAATATCCAATATATCAAATAATTCCTTTTCTGTGTATTTATCTACTCTATAAATATCATTTGAATTGTTCATTTGTAATAATATAATTATATTGAATTATACAATAGGTTTATATTTCTTGTTCTTACAATGAGTTTTATTCTTTTTTTGTAATTCGTTTTTTAAACATCCCATTCACAAAATCAACTAAATCCATTATTTTGGAACAACGATATAACATATCCATCGGGAACGTTTTTAATCCATGCCCACGTTTCATATGTTTATTTCCAGTAAAACATAGAATGTCAAATACTCGCATAATCGTATCCTCTTCCTCAGACATTTCACTTCTATCGATCCTGTGTTTTCCTATATAAACGTATCGATTGTAGTTATCGTTCTCGTATACATAATATTTATTACATACCGGGTGGTTTCTTATCATACCAACACCCATTATTTTGTTTGTATCATTATTCATTTCTAAAATAAACAATATTGAATCTATCGGTATCTCAGTAGTTATTGGTATAGGTGCACAATAAACACATCCTAGTTTACCATTATTTTTTCGAAAATGCGTGTTTTCATTCCAAGTATGGGTATTGAATCGTGAGGTTAATATATAATTTTTCAGATTACGTTTGTAATTTTTGGTTTGCATTTTGCAGCGCATTTTCATTTCAAGCAACTCTATTCTTGTTAATTGTGCTGTTTCGTTTTTGGACGATTGATCTTTTGGTTCTTCTTCCATGATTTGATTATGCGGATTTTATATTACATTAAAAATATTTTCAATTTTTGTATTTTTATTATATAACATATAACATATAACATATAACATATAATATAACAAATGAATATAGTGAATAGTGAGATATTTGATACTTGTTCCGATATAGATCAACCAAATATTATAAGTAATAGCTACAGTATAGATGGATTTATGAATGATAATTTTCAATATGATTCACCATATAAAATTACATTTGCACGTGGTTCTAACAGTCCAATTACAACTTCTAACAATAGTGATAATAATAGTGATGATGACAGTGAAAATATAGATAATCGTAATGCAATTAAACGATATAAAATAAATATCAATACTGACATTGAAGATGATGATATTGTATCAGATACTCATATTTCTGAAATAAACATTCATGAGAACAACGAACGAAAACCTTCGGTCGCTTTTCGCAAACTTACATACAAAGAAATTGAAAAATCATTAGAACAATATAATATCGATGATTCATTCAAATATTCGAATGAGCTCGAGATATTGATTACGTATTTAAAGGGTCAAAAAAACTTGTATATTCAATCCAAAAATTTAACACAATTTAAGCTGAATTTATTAACCATACCTGCTATATTGATCGCATCTGGTATAACCATAGTTGCGCCATTTATTTCCCATCATGAATGGAGTGGAGCAATCGTATCAGGCGTTAATGCTACAATTACCTTGTT
>Ga0209087_1002368_pt1 | contig 10662 bp, 6 predicted proteins | sample S_130805_EF_Meta_FD_187321 | JGI IMG/M metagenome (GOLD analysis project Ga0209087, IMG submission 187321) | Freshwater microbial communities from Lake Simoncouche, Canada to study carbon cycling - S_130805_EF_MetaG (SPAdes) (version 2) | ecosystem: Environmental > Aquatic > Freshwater > Lake ...
GACCCAAGCGGAGCAATCACCCTTACGCCTTCCCGCACGCTCAGCCACTGCGGCGCTGAGCCGTCACGCCCCGAACTGCCAAAAGTTGTGCGCGCTGAGCGCTGCATCGTGGGTGGCGCCTGTCAGATTCGCCAAGCACGTGAGGCGCAGCTCGGCGCACTCGGCACCAGCCTCGCCCCGCGCCAGCCCATTGGCGACGCTGCGGTCATCACGAACGCCACACTGCCGCTCCCTTCGAACGGTTCGCCGTGGCGCCGCGTGCTGCTCGTGGTCGTGCTCGCTGGCGTGATCACCGTGGCGAGCGGCCCCGTCGCCTCTGTTGTGGGCCCCGTCTTGACCGCAATCATCGGGTCCCTCACTGCACCCAGCGACGCCACGCCAACCCCGTCCGCCGATGCCACCCCAACGGCGAGCCCGAGCGACTCACCGCCCCCAAGCCCGTCGCCAAGCGAATCGCCAACACCGTCGCCATCTCCTTCAGGGAGCGCTGATGCGCCGAAAACCTACCTCGTGCGGTCGGGTGACACGCTTTATGACATCGCGATGTCGCTCGGACTGGGCCCAGACGGCTATAAGCAGATCGCCGCTTTGAACAACATTTCGGGCCCGGCCTACGCCATCTCGCCCGGGCAGGTGCTCAAGCTTCCATAAGCGCCAGGCCGAGTGCAGAGGGCTGTGGTAGGCTCGCCGAACGCGATCGCGAGATTGCGCCACCTGCTTCTGCTGGCGGCGTCAACTCCTGAGCGCGAATACGTCGTAAGGAGAACTACAAACTTGAACGAAGAACTTACCCCTGGCGCCGCCGATATCGAGGCGGGTGCCGATGCTGGAGCAGTTGCTCCAGTCCGCAAGGCGAAAGCCCCTGCAAAGCCGAAGAGCGTCAAGGTGAGTGCATCAGATCCGGTGGAGACCCCTCCGGTCGACCATATTGATGTCGCACCTGCCGAATCGGCACCAGTAGCCACCGAGGCTCCCGTTGCCGCGCCCGCCGCTGCGCCAACGCCACGTGTGTGGACCGGCCCTGAGCCAACCACCATGGAAGAGTTGCTCGCCGGTGCAGGGATGCCAATTAAGAATTTGAAGCAGGGCGATGTCCTCGACGGCATCGTTGTGCGCGTCGACAAGGACGAAGTGCTCGTTGACATCGGCGCGAAGAGCGAAGGTGTTGTCTCAAGCCGCGAACTTCACGGCCGTAACGGCGAAGAGGGCCCAGCCCTCAATGTCGGCGACACCGTACTCGTCTACGTCATGCAGCCAGAGTCGGAAGATGGGCACGTTGTGCTCTCGATCCGGCGCGCCGGCATGGAGCGCAAGTGGCGCACGATGCAGGAGCAGCTCGACGCAGGCACCATCATTGAGGCCGCCGTTATCGATCACAACAAGGGCGGACTCATTGTTGACTGTGGCATTCGCGGCTTCGTGCCAATCAGCCAGATCGTTGACTTCCCGCGCCGCCCAGCTGGCGACGCGCCGCGTGACGCCATTCAGGAGATTGCCGAGAAGCTGCAGCCATACGTTGGCCGCAAGCTGCGCATGAAGATCTTGGAGGTGAACCGCAAGGGGAACCGCCTGATCCTCTCCGAGAAGGTTGCGCACTATGAGGAGCGCCGCGGTAAGCGCGACGAACTTTTCAGCACCCTTTCGGTTGGCCAGCGCGTTGCCGGTGTGGTGCGCTCGATCGCGCCATTCGGACTCTTCGTTGACCTCGGCGGCATTGACGGGCTCATTCATAAGAGTGAGATCAGCTGGTCGAAGGTCGCCAATCCAGAAGCGGGCTACAACGTTGGCGACTCGGTTGATGCCGAAGTCATCGACATCAACACGGAGCGCGGGCGCATTAGCCTCTCGATCCGCAAGTTGCAGCCAGACCCATGGAACGCCGCAATCGCTGACATCAAGATCGGCGATTTCGTTGAGGGCACCATTACCAAGTTGGTGAACTTCGGTGCCTTCGTGCGCGTGCGCGACGGACTCGAGGGACTCATCCATATCAGCGAGCTCTCGCACAATCGCGTCACCCATCCGGGCGACGTCGTGAAGGACGAGCAGACCCTGAAGCTCAAGGTGATCAGCCTTGACTCAGAGCGTCACCGACTCGGCCTCAGCCTCAAGCAGGCTGAAGAGACGCCAGTGCGCGAAACGCCAGCCGCCGAGCCGAAGCGTGAGACGCGTCGTGCTCGACCAGAGCGAAGCTTCTCCATGGATGACGCCGTACAGGAGCCAGAGGGTGGTATCGACACCACGCTCGCGGCAGCCTTTGCCGGCATTCGCGAGAAGATCGCCGAGACGGCCGACGACGCTGCCGGAAGCGACGGCGAGACGAAGAAGAAGCGTGCCCCAAAGAAGGCCGATGACGGTGAGAGCGCGACGGAGGCCATTGAAGAGGCCCTCGCCGACGCCGCCCCCGAGGCCCCTTCCGATCAGGCCTAGTCCCGCGGGGGCGTTGAGCCCCCACGTGAAGCGCCCAAGCGGAGTGGTAGACTTCCACTCCGCACAAGTGCCTGGCGACCTACGCCTGGGAGCGGGGATCGGAGGAGCGCATGGCCACGGCTGACCGCTTCGATCGCTTCACGGATCGCGCCCGCAAGGTGCTGACGCTCGCCCAAGACGAGGCGCAGCGATTCAACCACAACTACATCGGCACAGAGCACCTGCTGCTCGGCCTTGTCCGCGAGGGCGAAGGCGTTGCGGCGAAGGTCCTCGAGAACCTCAACGTCGAGCTGGCCAAGGTCCGCCAGGCGGTGGAGTTCATCATCGGACGTGGCGAACGCCCCGTCGTTGGCGAGATCGGCCTCACACCCCGCGCGAAGAAGGTGATCGAGCTCGCCATTGATGAGGCGCGACGCTTGGGTCACAACTACATCGGCACCGAGCACCTCCTCCTCGGCCTCGTGCGCGAAGAGGGCGGAATCGCCTCCGGCGTGCTCGAATCACTCGGCGTCAGCCTCGAGAAGGTGCGCCACGAGGTGGTGCGCGTGCTCAGCCAGTCATCAACACCAACCGCCCAACCGACCGAGCGCCGCAGCGGCTCAAAGACTCCAACCCTCGACGCCCTTGGCATCGATCTCACCGAAGCGGCCCGCGCCGGTCGCCTTGATCCGGTCATCGGCCGCGAGCGCGAAATTGAGCGTGTCATTCAGGTGTTGGCGCGCCGCACCAAGAACAACCCAGCGCTCATTGGCGAACCGGGCGTCGGCAAGACGGCGATCGCCGAGGGGCTCGCCCAGCGCATCGTGAAGGGCGACGTTCCTGCACCGCTGCTCGACAAGCGCGTTGTGACGCTTGATATGGGCTCACTCGTTGCCGGCACAAAGTACCGCGGCGAGTTCGAGGAGCGACTGAAGAAGGTGCTCGAAGAACTGCGCGCCTCGCGCGACGCGATCCTCTTCGTTGATGAGCTGCACACGCTGGTCGGCGCCGGTGCTGCTGAGGGCGCGATCGATGCTGCCAACATCTTGAAGCCGCCACTCGCCCGCGGCGAGATCCAGTGCATTGGCGCAACCACGCTCGACGAGTATCGCAAGCACATTGAGAAAGACCCAGCGCTTGAGCGACGCTTCGCGCAGGTATTGGTGGCCGAGCCTTCCGCTGATGAGACGATTGAGATCCTGAAGGGGCTACGCCCGCGCTACGAGGCGCACCATAAGGTTCGCATCTCTGACGAGGCGCTCGCCTCGGCGGTGGAGCTCTCCGTTCGCTACATCAGCGATCGACAGCTGCCAGATAAGGCGATTGATGTGATTGACGAAGCTTCGAGCCGCGTGATGTTGCGACACTCATCGCCACCTGCAGATTTGCGTTCGGCCCGCCGCGAGGCGGACGCCGTTGAGCGAGACCAGCGCGACGCGGAGGCCGCCGGTGCCTTTGACCGCGCCCTCTCACTGCGCAACCAGGGCGAAGGGCTCAAGAGCCGCATTGAAGAGCTGGATCGCGCCTGGCGCCTGAGCCTGAATCTTCCGCCAGCGCCAGGTTCCACCGCACCCGCCGCCGCGCCTCTGGCCGCGCCAGATGCACCGATTGCAATTGTCGCCCCAGCTACGCCTGAGTCGCGCGAGGACACGCGCCCGGTCGTGACCGAAGAGGAGGTCGCCGCCGTTGTCTCCATGTGGACCGGCATCCCAGTAATGCGCTTGGCCGAAGCCGAAACTGCACGACTCCTCAAGATGGAGGAGACACTGAGCGCTCGTGTGGTTGGGCAGGAGCAGGCGATTTCTACACTGAGCCGCGCCGTGCGACGCGCACGTGCTGGGCTGAAGGACCCGAAGCGCCCGATCGGCAGCTTCCTCTTCCTAGGGCCAACCGGCGTAGGCAAAACCGAGCTTGCGAAGGCGCTCGCCGAATTCATGTTCGGTACCGAAGATGCGCTGGTCAAGATCGATATGAGCGAATTCATGGAGCGCCACAACACCAGTCGACTCGTTGGCGCTCCTCCCGGCTACGTGGGCTTCGACGATGGCGGGCAGCTCACCGAGGCAATTCGACGACGTCCATACTCCGTCGTACTCCTTGATGAGATCGAGAAGGCGCACAGCGAAGTCTTCAACATCTTGCTGCAGATCCTGGAAGACGGACAGCTCACCGATGCGAAGGGCCGCCGCGTCGACTTCCGCAACGTCATCTTGATCATGACCTCGAACCTCGGTGCTCGACAGATTCAGACCCCATCGTCGCTCGGCTTCCGCTCACGTGGCGAGGGCGAGGCGGCGCGCGCTGCCGACGAGTACACGCTGATCAGCGAGAAGGTCGATGAGGAGCTGAAGAAGGCGTTCCGCCCAGAGTTCCTCAATCGCGTCGACTCGCGCATCGTGTTCCGACCGCTCAACCAGGAGGAGATGCGTCGCATCGTTGACCTGCTTGTGAAGCGCGTCGTGTCGCAGCTGCGCACGCAGGGGCACGACCTCATCATCACCGACGCGGCGAAGGATCACCTCATCAAGGTCGGATATGACGTCTCGTATGGCGCTCGCCCGCTGCGCCGCACCATCCAGACGCTCATCGAGGATCCACTCGCCGAGCGCCTGCTCCAAGGGGCAGATCCAATCGGCGCATCGTATGTGGTTGATCTTGTCGATGGCGCGATCACGGTGATGATTCGCGAAGAGGGGGTAGCTTCGCCCGCCGCTGTGCCGGCTGAGCCGGTCGGCGCAGTCGACTAGCGCGTTCGCCGAATGGCGAAGAGTAAGAGCGTCTGGCTCTGTCAAACCTGCGCCTTTGAGGCGCCAGCCCTCGAGAATCCCTGCCGCAGTTGCGGCTCCTGGAACTCTCTCGTGGAGACCGTGCGAGATCGACCCTCCGCGCGCGTTCGCGCTGCCGGCGGACGCACTGCTGTCGCGCGGGCGCAACCACAGCCGCTGCGAGCGGCCAGCGCTGACCGCGCACCGCGCCTCCCACTCGGCGTTCCCGAGCTAGATCGCGTGCTCGGTGGTGGCGCCGTGCCTGGCTCCATCATCTTGCTCGGCGGCGAACCGGGGATCGGCAAGAGCACGCTGTTGCTGCAAGCCGCCGCGGGAATCGCGCTTGCTGGCGGGCGCGTCCTCTATGCCTCGGGCGAAGAGTCAGGGGCGCAGATTGCCGATCGCGCTGAACGGCTCGGCCTCATGGCGACCGTTGCAGCCGACACCGTAGAGATTCTTGCTGAGAGCGAAGTGGGCGCAATTGCCGAGGCGGCGCATCGTGACCGCCCAACACTCCTGATCGTCGACTCCATTCAAACAGCAACCCTTGCTGAACTCGAAGGGCCAGCAGGAAGTGTTGGCCAGGTACGCGGCAGCGCGGAGATACTCGCCAGCGTTGCGCGGGCGACCGGGGCCGCCGTCATCCTTGTCGGCCACGTCACCAAAGAGGGGAGCATCGCTGGACCGAAGACGCTCGAACATCTCGTTGATGCGGTGATCATGCTCGATGGCGACCGCCACGGCACCCTGCGCACGCTGCGTGCGGCAAAGAATCGCTTCGGCTCTACCGATGAGCTTGGGCTGCTTGAGATGGGCGAGAAGGGCCTCGCCGGAATCGAAGATCCAGGCCGCGCCTTTATTGATGATCGTGATGAGCGCGCACCGGGGGCCGTTGTCGCACCACTCCTGGAGGGGAGCCGCCCCATGTTGGTTGAAGTGCAGGCGCTTGTTGCTGGCACTGCATACGGCACACCGCGCCGCACCGGTCGCGGGCTCGACACCGCGCGCCTCTCCCTCTTGTCTGCGGTACTCGCACGTCGCGCCGGCATTGCGTTGAGCGACCGCGATATCTACGCCAACCTGGTCGGCGGCATTGTGCTTGATGAGCCCGCCCTCGATCTTCCACTAGCGCTCGCACTTGCCTCGTCGCAGAGCGACCGCCCCATCAATCGCGCGCTCGTCGCTGTTGGTGAGGTCGGACTCCTCGGTGAGCTTCGTCCGGTCTCTGGGCTCGCCCGACGACTGCGTGAAGCGGCGCGCCACGGATTCACCACAGCAATCGTTCCTGCACCGCGACGTGGCGCCGTGAGCGAGCCGATGCCCGAGGGAATGAAGGTCATCGCCGTGCGCACCCTACGCGAAGCGATCACCGAGGCGCTCGGTGAGTAGCGGCCCAACGTTTGACGTCATCGTCGTTGCGGCGGGCTCCGGCCTCCGTATGGGCGGCGTCGACAAGTCACTCATTCCCATCGCTGGTAAACCCGTGCTGCGCTGGTCGCTCGAGTCATTCGCAGCAACCGCTGGCGTTCGGCGCATCGTTGTGGTCACCGCGCAGGATCGCGTTGCCAATTACGCCGCACTCCCGTGGATCCCTGCTGCTGTCGTTGCCGTGGTTCCCGGTGGCGAGACACGATCTGCATCGGTTGCTGCTGGCCTGGACGCGCTGGAGAGCTCCCCAGGCGAGGCTGGTGCGGTACTGCTGATTCATGATGCCGCACGCCCCGGCGTTGATGCCGACGTCACGCTCCGCGTGGTGGCTGCCGCCCTGCAGCATGGTGCCGCCGCACCAGTGATGCCGATCGCCGACACGCTGAAGCGCGTCGCGCCAAGCGCCACAGGTGCCGCAACCGCACACAGTTCGGGAAGCGTTGATCGCGCCGGCGTCGTCTCTGCACAAACACCCCAAGGGATCGCTGCGCAGCACATTTCCGCCTTTGTCGCGGCGCTCGCGAGCGCCCCTGCGGCAACTGACGACACGAGCGTGCTTGAATCGATCGGCGTTGCCGTTGAGCTGGTGCAAGGTTCGGCACGGCTGCGCAAGTTGACCGAGCCTGACGACATCCTCTCTGTTGGGGCGATGTTGCGGCCGTCAGACCCGACCGTCTCCTTTAGCGAAATTCTTGCCTCACTTCCAGGGAGCCGCATTCGCGTTGGGTGGGGAGACGATGCCCATCCGGTCGGCTCAAGTGGCACGCTGCATCTCGGCGGCCGCGCCTTCCCAGAGAGTCCCGCGCTGATCGGGCACTCCGATGGCGATGTGGTGCTCCATGCCGTGGCAGACGCCCTTATTGGCGCCGCAGGCCTTGGCGACTTGGGGCGACTCTTCCCTGCAACTGAGGCGACGCCGAAGGGGATTGCCAGTGGCACCCTCCTCGCCGAGAGCGTTGAGCGTGCCGCCGCCGTCGGCGTGCAGCCGCTCTGGGTTGATCTGCTGATCACCGCCAGCGCTCCAAAGCTTGCGCCGCACCTCGACGAGATTGGTGCGAATGTGGCCAGTCTCCTTGGCATTCCCGCCGACCGCGTCAGCGCGAAGGCGTCGAGCGGTAATCTGGTTGGCGACGAGGGTGCCGGCAAGGCGATTCGCTGTGCCGCCATCCTTGTAGCACAGCGAAGGGGTACCTCGGAGTGAGCCTGCAGTTCCGCGACACGTTGAGCGGGGAGACCCGACCCTTCACGCCCCTTGACCCAAAACAGGTCGGCGTCTACTCCTGCGGGCCAACGATTTATGGGCCCGCCCATATCGGCAACTTCCGCAGCTTCCTCTTCGCCGACACGCTGGTGCGCTGGCTCCGAGCGAGCGGCCGCACGGTGAAGTGGGTCGTGAATCTCACCGATATTGACGACAAGATCATCCGCGCCGCAGCGGCAGAGGGTGTCGAGATTCGTGCGCTCACCGATCGCTGGGAGGCGGTCTTCCGCGCCGACATGACTGCGCTGCGCATGACGAGCCCAGACGAGATGCCCCGCGCGACGGAGCACATCCCTGAGCAGATCGCGCTGGTGCAGCAGCTCCTCGACCGAGGGCACGCCTATCGCACCGAAGACGGTTCGATCTTCTTCAAGATTTCGTCGTGGCCAGCGTACGGGCGACTCGCTCGCCTCGATCCCGATGCGATGCGCGTGGGCGAGCGCGTTGAAGCCGACGAGTACAGCAAGGACGACGTGCGTGACTTTGTCTTGTGGAAGGCGGCGAAGCCTGGCGAGCCCTCATGGGATGGACCACTCGGCCCTGGGCGACCGGGATGGCACCTCGAGTGCTCAGCGATGAGCATGCGCTACCTCGGCGAGTCGTTTGATCTGCACACGGGCGGGATTGATCTCGTCTTTCCGCATCACGAAGACGAGATCGCGCAATCTGAGGCGGCAACGGGGAAGTCGTTCGTTGGCACCTGGATGCACTGCGCGCACTTGCACGTCTCTGGCGACAAGATGTCAAAGTCGCTCGGCAACATCTCACGCGTAAGCGACCTGCTCGTTGGCGGCGCGGAGCCTCGCGCCCTGCGCCTTGCCCTGATCTCCGCGCACTACCGCACGAATCTCAACTACAACGACGATTCGCTCGCCGCAGCCGCCTCGGCCATCGCGCGCATCGATGCCTTCGTCGCCGCACTGAGCGCACGCAGCGCCATCACAACCGGTGATGCGGACGCCGACCAGCGCGCAGCAACACTCGCTGAGACGAGCTGGAGCCGATTCGCCGCAGCAATGGATGACGATCTTGCTGTTCCCGAAGCGCTCGCAGCGCTCTTCGATCTGGTGCGCGACGGGAATCGCCTCCTTGATGCCAACTGCAGCGGCGCAGGCGCGCAGGTCCTCACCGCCGTTCTTGAGAAGATCAACGCTGTGCTCGCGGTGCTGCCAGATCGAGCGGTGCTCCCAGCGGGTGCCGAGGCCCTCCTTGCAGAGCGCATTGCCGCACGTGCCGCCAAAGATTGGGCGCGCTCCGATGCTCTGCGCGACGAACTGGCGAGCCTCGGCGTACTCATTGATGACGGTCGCGATGGTCAGCGTTGGCGACTGGCTGGGCCGCAGGCATGAGCGACGATCAGCGCCCACGACCACCGCGACCCGGCGGCTTCCGCCCTGGCGGACCAGTCGGGCCACGCCCCGGCGCGGCGCGCCCAACCTTTAGTGCAGGCGGTGCCCGGCAGTGGGCGTCGCGACGCGCCATCTCCCTTCAGGTTGCGGGCATGGTCGGCCCCGAGCACGAGGTCATCGCTGGGCGCCGGCCGGTAGAGGAGGCCTTCGCCGCCCGCCGAGAGGCGGTCCGCCTCCTGGTGGTGCCGCAGCGACGGGATGCCCTGCAGCAGATGGTCCTGCACGCCACCGCCCTACGCATCCCGATTATTGAGGTCGAGGGTGCGCTCATTGGCCAGCTTTCGGGGTTTGACGGCCACCAGGGGGTCGCCCTGGTCGTGAAGCGGCGCCCCGAGGCCGCCCCCGAAGACCTGCTTGCCCGCGCCGTGGCGCGCGGGGAGCCCCCCTTCCTCCTCGCCCTCGACGGGGTAGAGGACCCCCAGAACTTCGGCAGCCTGATCCGCAGCGCCGAGGCGGTTGGGGTGCATGGTCTCCTGATCGGCAGTAAGGGGGCCGCCCCCCTCTCACCAGCCGCCATTAAGGCGAGCGCCGGCGCAGTTGAGCACCTGTTAGTCGCCCGCGTCGAGAACCTGGCCGACGAGCTCACCGCCCTGCGTCTGCGCGGCATTCGGGTGGTCGGTGCCGAGGCCGAGGCGGCCCAAGGGTATCGAGAGGCGGACCTGCGCGGGCCACTCTGCATCGTGATTGGGGCCGAGGGTCGGGGCCTCTCTCCAGCCGTCCGCCGGCGGGTCGACCTCTTCGTTCGTATCCCCATGGCGGGGAAGGTCGCCAGCCTCAACGCCGCAGTGGCCGGCTCCATCCTGCTCTTTGAGGCGCTCGGTCAGCGGCCGTTCACGGCACAGCCTGTGCCAGCCCCCGAAGCCCCACTTGGAGCAGCAACCGACCTGGTCGCGCCAGCCTCAGCCGACGCCGAAGTGCCAGCCACCCCTGAAAGTGACGATCTCCCGCACGTAGGCGGTTGACCCCCACGCCCGTAGGGGGCTATGATCACGCCTCACCGACGGACCGCAAGGTATCCCGACGTGGGCGCCGACATAGCTCAATTGGTAGAGCAACGGTTTTGTAAACCGTAGGTTCCGGGTTCGAGTCCCGTTGTCGGCTCCAGCACTGGGTCACAAGGGTAGGTTGAGCAGGTGGTGAGCTCCGCTGACTGTAGATCAGCCGTCTTTGACTGTGGGGGTTCGATTCCCTTCCTGCCCACCAGAACTGGAGCAACAAGAGAGGCAACAGGATCGGAAATAGGACTGGCCCACGTAGCTCAGTTGGTAGAGCACGTCATTGGTAATGACGAGGTCACCGGTTCAAGTCCGGTCGTGGGCTCCACCTTCGGGTGGAAGTGAAAAAAGCGGTAACCGTCAACGCTATTAACAAGTGACGGTAGTAGGAAATC
>Ga0209087_1002369_pt1 | contig 10660 bp, 12 predicted proteins | sample S_130805_EF_Meta_FD_187321 | JGI IMG/M metagenome (GOLD analysis project Ga0209087, IMG submission 187321) | Freshwater microbial communities from Lake Simoncouche, Canada to study carbon cycling - S_130805_EF_MetaG (SPAdes) (version 2) | ecosystem: Environmental > Aquatic > Freshwater > Lake ...
CTTCTTGGTCTTGGGATCGTAGGCGACATACCAACCGACCTGAGGCTTAGTCACATATCCACCTTCGAATGCCACATCGAGGAGACCAGAGTTTCTTTCGATGCCGCCTTCCCAAGATACGGAGATCGGAATCTTGGACTTCTCACGAACAAACCGAGACTTCTCAATGTTGATGATGAAGTGATAGCCTTTCATCTCGTCACCGTCTTTGTCCTGCTGACGACCAATGATCCAGATCGTATCGGCCGAATAGTAGATGCCAGTACCACCAGAGACGACGGCCTTGGAATACATCTCCTGTGTCATGTAAGTATGATTGACGGCCAAGAGAGGAATGTCCTTCAGAGTCAACATAGGAGTGACCATGCGAAACAAACCTTTGAACGCCTTGGCTCGAGTCATATCGGCCACGGACTTCTCGTTGATTGCATCTTCGACTTCTTTCTTCGAAGCCAGATTACCGATAGAGTCGATCATGATGATGATCTTATCACCACGATTGATGCCATTCAATTGAGAGACCAGATCGAACTTGAGCTCTTCGATGTTTGTGATTGGCGTATGAAGGACTCGAGAAGGATCGATGCCAAACGAGGTGAAGTAAGACTGCGGAGATCCAAACTCAGAGTCATAGAACATGCACACGGCATCGGGATTCTCCTTCAGATATGCACCGACCATGAGCAGACCAAATGAAGTCTTGAAGTGTTTAGAGGGACCAGCCAATACGGTCAGGCCAGATGTCAGGCCGCCGTCGATTGCACCAGAGAGTGCCACATTAATCATGGGCACTTCGGTCTTAGTGAACTCCTTCACGCCAAATAGCTTTGAGTCCGCCATGACTTCCGCGCCGTCGATCTTAGATGCCTTCTTGAGGCGTTCGAGTAGTGATGTAGATGATGTTGCCATAGAGCTGATAATATAAACTGTTGATTGTTAATTGTACATCAATTAAGCCATAAATGTTTCCAGAGAAGAAGCTTCTCCAGACGAGATGCACTGACGCACGTTATCCTGAACGAGGAATCCGTCCGAGTAATCATCGAGAGGAAGCTTATCTTCGAGGAACATCTTGACCATTCGAGCCGGATGTTCGGCCGTCGTAACTGGAACGTTCTGACAGATATGATTCAAATTACGAGAGGGATTCAAAAGTTGAAAGTCCAAAGGCATCTTCATGATCGAGAGACACTCACGGACGTTGAGGAATCGATCATGACGATGATGTGTGAGCATTGTAGGCATGTGACCGACAAAGGCACCTATGACATCACATGGCACTTCGATTTGCTTACGCATAATGTTTCCACCCATGCCAAGTTTCAAATGCATTCCCTTAGATCGTGTGGCAAGCTTAGAGAATCCGTTCTTCTCCATCCAGGCGGCGACACGCATGTAGTCATGACCAGGTGCTCCCTCGATCGAGCGAAGTACATTAGCCGTACGAGTAAGTGACTCGGCAAACTTACGATGAGAGATGCCTCCATGAATCTCTTCGAGGAGATAACGATAATAAGGATCCTGTGAAGGAATCTTCTTACTCGTCAAGATCTGAGACATTGGATCGTCCTTGGCCGCACCTAGAGCCTTCTCGATAGTATCCTCGATGCGTTCATTGGAAGAATGATTGCAGTACTCGAGGAGCGGAATCTTATCTCCTTGCCAGAAGAAGTAGAACGTACGTTCACGGACCTGTGAGAGTCCATGCACTTTTGACTTGGTCTTGAAGATCGAGAAGGTGTATCCATTCTCCTTGCCAATCTTGCGAAGGCGATCTACCACAGGTTCTCCAAGCTTAGATGCGAGACGTGGAGCATTCTCACCCCAGAATACACGAGGCTTGATGTTGCCAAGGACGTATTCAGCCGAGCGAAACATCCATTCGTTCATCGCGCTCGTACCAGACGCGGAAGGCGATAGAGCCGAGAGACCTGCACAGGGACAGACAGTGTTGATCACATCGACTCGCTGAGGCACTCGAGCTCCCTCATCGATCACATGATACGGTACCTCATGATTGTAATAGTTGAGAAGGTGCGAATCGTTGTTCTTAAACGGAGAGAACGAGAGGATGTATTCAGGACGAGTGCCAAATACATTTTGCTGAGCGATTGTCTCGCCGCCGATGAGTGGTACGATCGATGCGTGTGTCATTCAAAAAAGGTTTCTAGGGAGTTATGCGGTACTTCTAATAATTCAGGTTTATGCGGCACTTTAGATAATTTCTTCGGAGTGCTGAAGGTATCTATTCCATTCCAATGAGGATAGAACTCGCGTGAAAGATGAATCGAATGAGGCTTCTCCATGAACTTAAAGTCGAGCTCGCCCTTGTCGTTCAGAAGATAGTCGGTCCAGCGAATGAACTTGGCACGACGTGTGGCCTTCTCGACGGCCTGATTAAATGTATGACGGACTTCAGCGCGCTGAGCCCATGTTCCCCAGAACGGCTTGCCTTTATAGTAACCGGTCTTAGGTAACTTACGAGACTCGTTCTCGAGTGGCAGGAGTTCGTAGATCGCCACGTCCTTGATCGGAAGCATCTCGACGGCCTCTACATATCGAAGAGCCAGAGACATCGTGTTGGTAAATGAATCACCTTCCAAACGACAAAGATGATGACGCACGTCGATGTTGCCAAAGTAGAACTCAGCAGAAGATACTCGATCGATGGAGGTGAACTCCTCGATGAATGTATTGAGCCCGAGCGACAATGCGCCGTTCAGAGTCTTGAATGGAACTGAGTTGACCGTCCATCCTGGACGATGCATGCAGATTGAATGAGAGTCTCCAATGACCACTTTGTCCGTGATGTGTGGAAAGCGAACTCTCGTGGACTCGATGCGCATGCGCTTGAGATTCTGAATATCGACCTCGAGCCACTCTGGCTGAATCTCCTTCTTCTTGCTCGAAGCATTTAGAATGCGTTCTTCAATCATCTCATCGATCTTTGGAAAGTCTACGGCCAAAGAATATACCTTGCCCTTGAACTTTGAGAAGTTACGAATGTTCCAAGCATAGGGAAATGATTGCACTCCACCAAAGAGATTCAAGCCACCGGTCCAGTCAGATCCCCAGTAAACATAGACGACATCATACTCATTATGATCCTCATGTGCATTGCCTGCCCAATTGATATCGACGACGCTGTACTCGCCAGTCTGTCGAATCTGATCAGCGTATATTACACCTTGCGAGGATCTATGTGATGCCAGACGAGGAACTATTGGAATAAATGGTGCCGTGACTAATGCTTTCATGATTATTGAATCTTCCAGGTGTCGTTACGATTTAGCTTAATGTCATTCGAATCGAAATGTTTTATCTGCCAGTCGTGATTTTCTAGAGCAACCACCCAGCAGCTATTCAAATGAATACCATAGTCTATAATCATAATGGCCAATCCATGTCCTAGTGGAGTCTTAACCCACATAGGATGCTCGAACTCGTGTGTCATATTGTAGACATTATATCAATCAAACGAGCCTTGTACATCTATTTGTGAAGTTGTTTTACCATTGTGTAGTCGTAAATTTGTATAAATAGAGATTGAATGCTGGTCGCGGATTCGCAGTCCCACCAGCTCTACAATAAACAATTAACGAACCATTGCAGCTATGACTACTTATAGGAAAATCTATGAGGACCATTTCGGTCCTATTCCCATTGATGAATCTGGAAGAACATTCGAAATTCATCACATTGATGGAGATCATTCGAATAATTCACCGGAAAACTTAAAGGCTGTTACCATTCAAGAACATTATGATATTCATTATGCTCAAGGCGATTGGCATGCGTGCGTGCTCATCGGTGCTCGAATGGCACTATCTCCTAAGACCATATCAGAACTAAATACTAAGGCCAATTTGAAAAGGATGACTGAAGGAACTCATCACTTCTTAGATCCTGAATGGCAGCGTAGTATTAGTAAAAAATACTCTAAAGAGAATCAGAAAAAACTTCTTATAGAAGGAAGACAATCTTTTCAAAACAGTGAGTTACAAACAAAATTGTGCCAACGACAAATTGATAGAGGAACTCATGTGTTTTTGAGCGGCGAAATTCAGAAAAACACTGCACTTCAACTATTGAAAGAAGGTCGTCATCATTCGCAAATTATATTAACCTGCCCACATTGTGGAAAAATGGGATCAAAAAATAACATGAATCGTTGGCATTTTGATAACTGCAAATCACGCATCAAGGATGGCCGTATTTGAAATTTTCTTACTTTCGCTATAGACATAATCTTTCCATAGGTGTTGAGTAGTATATCCATTCAACACTACTTTACCTTCCGGATGTTTAGCCAAATCAAAATCCATCGGGAAGATCCAGTTATAAGGAATGCGTTTAGTAGCATGCTTTACACCATGATTGATAGCAATGTGTTTCCACATCAGACAGCTCTTATCCTCTACATTCAACATCTTTTGATGCTCTATTGGATTCGATGAATGTTCACAAAGCTGTTTCATATCTTTAAGCCAGTCGATACATCCTTGATTTTTGGGAATAAATTCTCCATCCGCATCAATTTCATACTTACATTTGCCATTATATTGACGACCAAAAATCTGAAACAATCCTAAAAAATGCCCAGTACCTCCGTAGAGGACGGACTCAGGATCTACGAGGTGCGGAAATGCCATCGCCACATATCGTGCCGTGTTCTTACAAGGATAGAGAGGAGAACGAAAGTTCTGTTCCTTCTTGAAGTGAGCCTCGAGGATCTTGGCAAATTGCATCATCGTGTATCTCTTGCCGTTTGTGAGATGATGATGAAGAGCATTTGCCGCCTTCAATGGTCCGGTCAGGAGCCATTCCTTCACATCCGTACCCTTGGGATAGTAGATCTGAAATAAGTCAGATCGAGCATGACGATTATGCTTGAAGTGCTCGCGAGTCTTATCGATGCCGTGGGTCATCAGATGAGTTAGAGTACCCCAATGCTCATTGGTAAACGAGAAGACGAGGGCGTACCAAAGACGATCACGAGAGTCCTTTACTCCTGTCATGAGCTCCACGAAAGGATGTTCATGCCAATGAAGACGATGGGAGAAGATCTGATAGTCTTCTTTGAGCAGCTTATCTTCTCGAAGGTCAAACTTACGACAGAACTCAAAGAACTTCGCCACGCGCTCCTCATGAGTCCAGTCGCGCATCCAAGAGTCCTTGGGCTTGCCGTCCTTGAGTGTAATCTGAGCCGTGTTAGGATACAGAATGTCGTTGTTTGAAAAGCTCATAATTATAAATAGAAATGCTGATCGCGATACGCCAATATCCACCAGCTCTACAATAACCAATTAAGCTATTATGCAGCAGAAAATTATTTATCATAGGCATCACATTATCCCTCGTCATATGGGAGGAACAGATGATCTATCCAATATCGTAAAACTCACTATTGAAGAACATGTCAATGCACATAAACTTCTATATGAGAAATATGGAAAAATTGAAGATCGCTTAGCATGGCAAGGTCTTAGTGGTTTGATTGGCAAAGATGATATTATTTTACAGTTAATGCGTGAAAATGGTCGGCGAAGCGGATTGGCATGCAAAGGAAAACGTCATAGCGATAAAACGAAAAACACTATAAGATTGGCCAATCTTGGAAAACGCCAATCCGAAGAGACTCGTAATAAAAAAAGAAAACGTCTATCTAAGCGATCAACCCAATTTAGAAATTCAATTAGGGAAATTAGAAAACATACAGACAATTGCTGTAAAGGTGTTATAGCATACAAAATCCAATATCGTTCTATTAGAGCTGCCGCTAAAGCGATAGGATACTCCCATTCAAGTGTTCGAATGTATTGTCTAGATTCAAATAATAATGATTTTAATTTTATTTGATATCCTTCTTCCAAGGACGCCAAGAATTGGTTCGAGTAATAATTGTTGAATCAAGTAAAACAGGACAACGCCCAACATTCCACATCAGTCGGCGCTTCTTGCCATCCTTGGGAATATATTTCCAAATTTTTCCGTCGTAACTGGCAACGGTCGGAAACGGTGGTAGATTTTCTTTCTTCTCAGACTGTGGAAATGCCAGAGGCTCCGAGATGACTTCAGCACGACCAAGTTCACCAGCCTGTAGATTGCGAGCCACGGCGACACATGTAAACTTGGCATTCGGCCAAGCGATCTGAAGGGCTCGAGAGAGCACACCGGTTGAGATCGCCACATATACCTCATCAGGTTCTGGAATCGTAGACGCGGCATGTATGATAGCCGCCGTCGCTAATTCATGCTTGAGGCCAAGAGGAATGAAACATGCATTACGTTCATCGGCCCATCGCTTGGCATAGAGATTCAGATTTGGCATAGCCGCGATGCGTTCGAAGATTGGAGTAGCTCCGCGTTCGATGCAGCAAGCCTGATGGAGTGAGATCTCCTTCGACGACGGCATGAATAGGACTACGTCCTTGTTGTGACGCTTGGCTACATCGCATAGAGATACTCCGGCCAGTCCAACTCGAGGCTGACAATACACGAGGGTCTTATTCAGAATCTTTGAGCAGAGGAGGTCGCCGGCTCGAGTCTTGGTACCCACGGTCAGGTCATCTCGAACCACCTGCACTCCCTCGTGCTCGATGACCATGGGATTAGGATTATATGGAGTCCATCCTTCACATAAGCTTAGATAGTATTGCTTCGCGTCCTCATAGGACATTCCCATCAGAACGTCTTTATTGTTCCCGTCAATTACATGTTCATCGTGTGCCATAATTTTATTTAGTGGGGAATTTTTCTGATACTCCGATCCAGTCCTTATAGTCCGGATGATCCTGAACGAGCTTGATATATTCCCTCTCCGTCAAGTTATTTGCCTTGATGATCTCGTCATAGTAGAAGTTCTGCGATGGATCATTGAATGTCTTCACGAGTCCGAGGTCGAGCATCGCTTTCTGTCTGCCATATGGATGAATGATCTTCGAAGAATTAAATACCTTATCGCGATCGAGGTTATTATATGCCTCGCCCATGCGTACGTAATTTGTACAGTATCGAATATAGTCACAGCAAACATCTTCTATGTTGTAGGGAACTTCATTAGTATCTTTACACGCCATCTCCATCACCGCATCGAGGAAAGCCTGAGTCTTCATCTTCTTGAGAGGACGAGCCAGATACGAGATGCACTGCTCGGCATTCGATCCATAGAAGAACATCGATTGACGATCGACGTATTGAGGATACCAGTCTGCGATGTCGGCAATGATGGCCGCATATTGAAAATGATACTGCCTCAAGCCGTTTACGACATTCCAATCGAGCATGAACTCGCCAATACCGCGTAGAGTTTTCTTTCCAAATGCCGGTGTTTGAAGCCAATCTGCCAGATCGCGAGCCAGTCGAGGAGCGAACTCACAGAGATAGTAATCACCTCCACGCTTGTATCCAGCCGGAGGCTTAGGAAACGCAGGGAACTGATATCCTACGGAAGTGTAGAAGGAGTTTTGCTCGTTCTTCACCATCTCACACATGTCCTCGATCGACTTGGCTCGATGAAGCTTCAAAAGCAGAGTGTTATGATAGCCCGAAGGCTTCTGAGCGTAGTTGATGCCGGAACCGCATACTCGATGGAGAATGAAGATGTAGAGCCATTCGGCCAGGCCAAAGTGTGCATGCTTACCGGTCCAGTCATGTGCGACCTGATCTCGTTGAGGAGTGATCTTACCTGCCTCCATCTTCTTCCAGTACGGATGTCTATCCGTCCAGCCGTAGAAGCAGTCATTCATGATCTGAGAGAATCCGGCATACTTACGCTCAACCACATCATACAGTTCCACATTCTCAAGAAGTCCATCATTCATGTTGGATTCCATGTGTGTGAGCATTCCGTACGGAGGATTCAACGACACATTGCACTTCTCTTGCTGTTCCTTGGCGAGCCTGAAGTAGCGAAGAAAGTCCTGATAGTATGGTGTTGATTCGATTATCATATCATGTCGTATTGAATACTAGCTTCGTCAAAAAGGTCATACGTCAATCCACAAGATTCTTGCCAATGCTCTGGAATATCCTGCTTCGGAATGACGACCCTATGAATGCCTACTTGAATGATGCCCTTGGCACACTCAGAACAAATAGGCAATCCGATGGCATATAACGTAGCACCATCTAAAGATACTCCGTGTTGAATTGCATTGTAGATCGCATTCATCTCCGCATGAACCACGTACTTGTACTTGAGTTCGCGTGTATTAAGTCTTTCAGGCGTATCCTTGATTCCACGAGGAAAACCATTATAACCGGATGCCAAGATGCGACGATGTCTAACGATCACGCAGCCGATCTTTCGAGACGGATCTTTGGACCACGCGGCGACCTCAGTGGCCATCTTCAAGAATCTAGAATCCCAGTCGCTCATGGCTTATACCAGTCCTCGACCAGCTTGAAGTGCCTCTCGTAGATGTGTAGGCTGCCGACGTTCCAGTGAATGTCACCGGCTTCGATGCTAGATTCAGTCAGACGATTGTAGTCGGCGACCAAGGTATCGAGGACATGCTTCTGCCAAGCACGATCATTGCGATATCCGAATACCACATCATTCGAGCGCATTTGTACGACGCAGTGCATCTTGCTTTCACGAATCAGATACTGCACGGCATTCGTACACATGAAGTCGGATCGACCATTATGAAAGGCGTCTTCATGCATCGAAGGACGACTATAGATCATGATGGCTCGACGAGTGTCCTTGTTTGCAATCAGCTCGGCTCGACACTTCTTGTATTGATCGTGATTACTCGGAGACCAGATGCACCATCCGTAGTTCGAGTTGATGAGACCATCCTTGTCAGCAACTTGCTTCCAGATCTCAGGAACCTTGCCAGGAATGTCATTCACATTCAGAGACTGAGACTCATACCATTCGAGTTCACGATTGATGTAGTCTTCATTGACCGTGCCAAAGATCGTGGGCTCATCGGCAATAAACGAAGCACCGACCAACTCGATCGTCTTTACGCCAGACTTATCGGTCACGAATTCTTCGGCCATCAAAGACTCGAAGAAGTGCCACTGAAGATCCATCACATTCATTTTTTTGTTTTTCATTTTAAGTTTAAGAGTTCCTGCACGATGTTGGACGGTTTCGATATGCGACGATTGAGAAAGTCGCGATCAGGATCTTGACCTTCCATCTTGCCACGACAGTAAGAGACGATGAATGAGCAATAGTTAATCATGTCCTTAGCCGAGTCTTCAAGAGATTCGAAGTTAGGCTTATACTCAGGATCATGCTGCATGGCCGCGACTACGGAATCCATGCGAAGCTTCTTGGCATGAATGATGTCGAGGAGAGTGATGATGCCATTCGGATAGTATTCTGCCTGCTTGATTCGAGAATTAGGATTCTGATAATCACGAGACTTACTAATCTGTAACTCGATGCATTCACGAAGGGCTTTTACTGATTCACGTTCTACTTGTTGATTCATAGTTTAGAGCAATATTATAGTCTGCGATTGATGGTTTGTACAACTTTTAATTACGATGCTGTCTGACCGTCGAGGAAAAGATCGATGGACTCGGCTAATGTGTCAGCCTTATAGTGACCAGTGTAATCCGAGAACGATTCTGTTCCGGACCAATACTTGATCTCTGGCATCTCGCCCCCTTCTTTGATATATTTCTCAAGGCGCTGGAGAGTGACGTGTATATCAATAATTCGAGTTTGCATTATAGAGTTTAGATCCGGAGAGTTCGCGCATTCGTTGGGCAAGGACAGGATTATTTATCGTTCTGAGATGTGTCATCTTGGAGATGGGCCAGCATACCATGACTCGACCTTGAGGTTCATATGAAGTAGGACGAGTCGAGACCATGTTATATCCCTCACGATCAGTGCACTCGTAGATCTTGATGTCCGACGTGGCATCATACTCTACGAAGATCAGACGATCAACGGACATGCACTTCTTCAGATTGATCTGATGCTGAGCGTTGACCGTGAATGATCCGTTCGGATGGCGATTCTGCGTCTTCACCTCGATGTTCTTGCCAAGGGCCGTCATGTCTTTGATCGTGTCGTACTTGTTTTCCGATAGACTGCCACCAAGGATCGAGGCGACTAGCTCCTCTCCAAGCTTACCAAGCTTCTCTTTGTTTGTTGTATAGTTCATATTAAAACGGCTTGAAGAAGTTCTCGACCCTATGCGAACGAGGAAGCTTGTCACTCAGCTTACGCCAGTATCGAAACACTCCACTCACCACATTGTAGTATGGCTTGATGAGAAAGCGCGAGTACCACTTCGTCCAGAATACGCGCTCATTCTCCATTCGTTTTTTAAATGCTTCATTCTGAGCTCGAGATTCCGTGTTGTTCTCGTGAGTGAAGGCTTTCAGACGAATGGACTTTACCTTACCTTGAATGACCTTGGCTGTATATTCGATCCAGTAGTTGTTCTGCAATTCAGGATTGTCTTGAAAGCGAATGGAGTCGTAGAAGTCAAAAGAGCCGGTGAAGTCGTGAAGGTCCTTCCAAGATGAGCTCACTTCCTTCATGTGACCGATGCGGCCCATGACTGATTTGCTCTTTGGATCTCCAGGCACGTGTTCGAGGATCGCGTCACGTAGTTGCAGCTTCTTGTCAGCCGTGATTCGATACTGCGCGAACGCATTGTAGATGTCCTTGGTTTGAAAGGTA
>Ga0209087_1002375_pt1 | contig 10639 bp, 9 predicted proteins | sample S_130805_EF_Meta_FD_187321 | JGI IMG/M metagenome (GOLD analysis project Ga0209087, IMG submission 187321) | Freshwater microbial communities from Lake Simoncouche, Canada to study carbon cycling - S_130805_EF_MetaG (SPAdes) (version 2) | ecosystem: Environmental > Aquatic > Freshwater > Lake ...
TCAAGGAGAGTGCAACGCTCTTTGTATTGTTCGGATCAAATGTAGGAGCAGTTGCATGAGCCACGATGGCGCCAGTCTTAGGATCCATCACAATTACTGTGCCGCTAGATGCCCCTGAGCTCTTCACGGCATCAGCTATTGCCTTCGCTGCAACCCACTGCACATCGCGATTGATAGTCAATCGAATATTTGTGCCCGCACTTGCTGAGATTATTTCGCGCTGTGAGCCTGGAATCTCTGCGCCATATCCACGAGCGTAGGAATACTTTCCTTCTGTGCCAGTAATGGCGGAGTTCAAACTCGATTCAAGTCCTGTTGCACCAATGCCATCTGCGCGAACAAAACCAACGAGGGATGAAATCAGAGATCCCGATGGATATTCGCGAATATAGGAACGCTCAGGGAAGAATCCAATAATGCGCTTATCAAAGTGCTTATCATCAAGGCCCTTGTTATATTCATAAACTGCCTCAGCTAACTGATCCCAGAGTGCAGGACGACCATTTTTCAGAACGATGGAGTACTTACGTGTGCCGGTGATGTTGTTCTGCACATCTGCCACAGATAACCCCAAGATAGGTGCTACGAAATTAGCTACACGCGCTGGGTCTGTAATCTGTGTTTGATCTACTACAACAGTGATTGCTGAAACGCTCCGTGCGAATGCAATTCCATTGACATCGGTGATATCACCACGAGGAGCAGGAATCACGCGCGTAGATTGCATCTCATTAGCGGCCTTGCGCTGATAGTTGCTCGCTTGGACCACCTGAACGCGAAAGAGTTGGCAGGCAAGAAGGGTAAAGAGAACGAAAATCCCAATCACCAAAATATTGATACGTGATTTGGCTAGAAGCAAATTACCCATTGGTCACACCGCTTTCCGGTGTGGACAGGTCAAGAAAGACGGGAGTCTCTGATGGGCGCATGCCAAGGGCAGCTGCTGCTGCTGCCAATCGCTCAGGTGCTGCATGTGAATCGATGCTGCGATTGATGGTATCTCGCTGATCTGCCACGGCCTTCGCCTCTATCTTGAGATTGGAGAGCGTGAAGGCATCTTGTGCAAGAAGTGTGTTGATGCCAAGGAGTGTCAGAAAACCTAGTGCGCTCACTACTGTTAAGAATGTTGCGAAGTATTTATGTGTAGCGCGCGCCCCAGATGACATCTCTGGAAAGAGCCCCGAAATAATTTCAGCGGTGCGTTCTGCAACCTGCCTCTTCGCCTTAGGTGCACTCTTTTTAATAGCAGGACGTGCAGGTGAAACTTTGCGGGCGGTTGCTATCGACATTACGCAGCCACCCTCTCAATTGCACGAAGGCGAACAGATGCCGAGCGTGGATTGGATTCGAGCTCTTGAGCAGTTGGGGTCTCACTAGAGCGGAAGACCAGTGAGAACTTCGCTGCATATTCAGGAAGTTCAACGGGGAGATTGCGTGGAGATTTTGACGTGGAGGCTTCTGTAAATATTTCTTTAACGATGCGATCTTCCAGCGATTGGAAGGACATCACCACAAGGCGACCGCCCACCATCAATAGATCGAGCGCATCAGGAAGTGCGCGAGTAATCGCACCGAGTTCATCATTTGCCTCAATACGCAGTGCTTGGAAAGTTCTCTTTGCAGGATTTCCCCCAGTGCGACGTGTAGCAGCTGGGATGCTCTCCTTCACAAGTGTTGCAAGTTCTGTGGTCGAATTCAGGGGCGCCTTCGCGCGGGCTTTGACGATATTTTCAACAATGCGGGTTGCAAACTTCTCTTCGCCATAGGTGCGAAGAATCTGAACTAACTTGCCTGGCTCATAGGTATTAACAATCTCTGATGCTGTTATTCCACGGCTGCGATCCATACGCATATCAAGAGGGGCATCCTGAGAATAGGAGAAACCACGTTCGCTCTCATCAAGCTGAATCGATGAGACACCTAAGTCAAAGAGGGCGCCATTGATATGGCTATATCCAAAGCCTTCAACAACGTTAGAGATTTGATCAAAGATGCAATGTGAAGTCTTGAAGCGATCTGAAAATGCTGCAAGGCGCTTACTTGCGCGCTCGAGCGCAATCTCATCGCGATCGATGCCAATGACTGTGAGGTTTTCAAAACGTTGTAGGAGAGCTTCTGTGTGGCCACCAAGGCCAAGGGTTGCATCAACAATCACTGGGTTCTGTGTTGCAAGAATTGCAGGGGCGAGAAGGTCGACGCAGCGATCGCGCATTACAGATATATGTTGCATCTTCTCCCCCGTTCCTTAACTGCTTAACTTCTGCAAAAACTTTCGAGCGCTCATCTCTGGTCACCGCCGGCCGACGGATCTTGTTTCAGTAGCGACGCCGGGGAAGGGGCGCCGCTGCCGGCCTAACATGCTTGGAAAGGTCGGCGGTGGCCACAAATGAGCGCTCTATGTAGTTGTGTTCTGCTGTCTTACTTTTTTGTATTCAGTGGTGCTATTAAGTTGTCTTAAATGTTTTTTGCTGATGTTCTAAAAAAGTCCCGGAAAAACTTCTTCAGAGACATCAGCAAAACTCTTTTCGCGATCGGCGAGGTATTCATTCCATGCAGCGCTATCCCAGATTTCAACGCGAGTATTTGCACCGATTACGACGCACTCTCTTTCAAGGCCCGCATATGTGCGTAGGCCTTGTGGGATGGTGACGCGCCCTTGGCGGTCAGGAATTTCATCGTGGGCGCCTGCAAACATCACGCGCTGGTAATCGCGAGCGCTCTTTGCGGTCACAGGTGCCTGGCGCAACGTCTCAGTAATCGTTGCAAATTCTGAAGATGGGAAGACATAGAGGCATCGCTCTTGTCCCTTAGTAATAACCAATCCAGCTGAGAGATCCTCACGGAATTTGGCAGGAAGGATCAGGCGACCTTTCTCATCAAGGCGTGGTTCATGTGTGCCGAGAAACATCGTTTTCACCACCTTCCCCAAGTTGGTCTGAGCGTGAATTCAGCGCTCAATTCCCCACTTTACACCACTTTCCCCCTTTTTACACCACTGTTACCCATTATTTTCCCTATCCCGCCCCACCTCTCCCCACTCATTTTTGGGCCTAATTCGGGCAAGAAAAAAGCCCCGACCATCTGGCCAGGGCTTAAGGGGTAAGGGCTTACTTACTGAAAGTTACGACGATCCCAGCGTTCTTCTAGGCGAGCGCTTAAGGATTTACGGGCTCCCTTTGTGCGAGGTGTGCGGGTTGAGGCAGAGCCAATAGAGCGAATGAGAGCAAGAACGCCTGCAAGGGCAACGAGGAAGCCGGCTACTCCGATAGGTGTCGCCTTTGCTACAAGGCCACCAAAGAGGATTGCGATACCGCCGAGGGTCAAGCTCACTCCCAGAAGAATCCGCGGACGAGAGGCAGTCATCGTGGTCGCAGCCAGGCGTGATTCAAGACGTGGGTCATCTGTGGCTAGAGCTTCTTCCATCTCAGCCAGTAAGCGACGTTCGCGATCAGACAGTGCCATACCGTCACAATAGAACAGTTCCCAAATACGCGCTACTTACGCTTCATCACTCTCTTTTTCAGGCTTAATTAAGCGTCCTGGGCGCACACTGGCCCGCCCAAATCGGGCAGTTGCCTTATCGATAGCGCTATCTGCCTCACGCCACCCGCGTTCGCGGGCACCTAATTCAAGTTGAACCGGAACATCCTCCTGCAAATTACTCAAAGAGACACCCACTAATCGGATACGCGCACCGTCATTGCGCAGAGCAAGATATAACTTCTTCACCACTTCATAGGTCTCATGCGTACCGTCGATTGCAAGTGGCAGAGTCTTAGATCGCGTAATAGATGAGAAGTCTGCAAATTTAATTTTGATGGTAATCGTCTTTGCGAAGAGGCTGGCATCACGCAGGCGAGCAGTTGCCTTCTCGCTCATCCGCAAGAATTCACGCAAGATCTCCTCCGGTGAATCAATATCGCGCGAGAATGTCTCTTCATTACCAATACTTTTCTCTGGTTCATTGACCACCACATCGCGATAATCACGCCCCCATGCAAGTTCATAGAGCGATTCACCGGTTGCATCCCCCAGCGCTCGAATGAGTGTGGAGCGCGCAGTATTGGCGATATCAGCAACGGTGTGTAGCCCTAAGCGATCTAAGGATTCAGCAGTCTTTGGCCCCACTCCCCAGATTGCGCGCACGGGAAGTGGATGGAGAAATTCCAGTATGCGATCAGATTTAATCTCCAGCATGCCATTAGGTTTGCAATGTTGGGATGCAAGCTTTGCAATGAACTTTGAAGGTGCGATACCGACTGAGCAGGTAATGCCTTCCTCTTTCTCCACCTGCGCACGAATCAACGCTGCAATCTCCCGTCCTGTGCCAAATAACTTCTTAGAACCTGTGACATCGAGAAATGCTTCATCCAGAGATATTGGTTCAACCAGTGGTGTGTAGGAGTTAAAGATTGCCATTACGCGCTCTGATATTTCAGAGTACCTGTGATGCTCTGGTGGAATAAAGATGGCATGCGGTGCCATCCGCTTGGCACGCCCCACGGGCATTGCAGCTCTAATGCCAAATTTGCGAGCTTCATAATTTGCAGACAGAACAACTCCGCGCACACCAGCTCCCACAACTAACGCCTTGCCTTTATATTGCGGGTTATCGAGTTCGGCTACCGATGCATAGAAGGCATCCATATCGACATGCAAGATGGTGGGCTCCTGTACTTCATCGATACTCATATCGCCACACTATCTGCTTGGCTACGCCATTTTTCGTAGGCCAAGCGCAAGTCCCACACTGCTGTTGCGCGAATCGAGATGCCACGAGCACCTGTGCGCCGGGTTTCACCGCGCACCAGAAGAAGCGATGTCGAATAGAGCGTTGATGCATGATCGACTTGTGCATCAGGAAAGAATGTTGAATCGCTGCAGCCATAACCATCATCGAGAGTTAAGAAGATAACGCGGCGACCTGAACGCACCGGCGGAGTCTGCAGCGCCACTTTCACTCCTGCAACAAGGACTGATGATTGAGAGCGATGAGAAAGTAAATCTGAGGACTTCACAGCGCCAATGGCATTGAGAAATGGTGCATAGAAAGTGAGCATATGTTGGGTGACATCCATACCCAACCTTTCAACTTCACTGCGCACTTTCTCGGCCGCATTCAGTGGTTGCAGGCCACTGCTTTCAAGTGTGGGGGCAGCAAAGCCAAAGGTAAGTTGTGAGCCAGGCAGATGCGCCACCGGTGATTTCTGCAGGTCGCTAAAGTGCAATAACAAATCGCGCTGATTGGTGTGCACTGAATCAAATGCGCCCGTCATAATCAGATTCTCAATCACTGGCACTGATGCACCAGACCTTCGATAAAAGTCTGCAAGATCGATATAGGGCTGGCCGGTAATAATCGATGTAATTTCTTTCTCCGATATTCCTGCAACGCTTGAGAAAGCGATGCGCACAGCATCGCCATCGAGTGTGCGCTCGATGCGATAGTCAGCAGATGATGTATTGATATCAAGGGGTGCAATACCCACGCCTATCTGTCGCGCTTCATCGAGCAGCAATCGCTTGGGATACATGCCAGGGTCATGGGTCAATATCCCTGCGATAAATGCTGCAGGGTGATGGGTCTTAAGCCACGCTGATTGATATGTGGGCAGAGCAAAGGCTGCAGCATGTGCTTTACAGAAACCAAAGGATGCAAAGGCGCGCAGAACATCCCAGATTTCAGTAATCACTTTCAGTTCATAGCCACGTTCAGTTGCAGCAGGAAAGAACCAATCACAGACCTCTTGTTGCCCAGCCCTATCCCCCAGCGCCCTGCGCTTCTCATCAGCTGCAGCCAAGGAGATACCGGTCATCACAGAGATAATCGAGATCACTTGTTCATGAAAGACAACAACGCCTTCAGTTTCAGAGAGAATCGGCAGCAGATCAGGATGAATGATCTGCGCCGGGCGAAAGCCATGGCGCGCTTCAAGGAATGGGCGAATCATGTCGCTCTTAACAGGCCCTGGCCGAAAGAGTGAGATATCGATAACCAAATCATTGAAGGTGCGTGGCTCGAGCTTTCCAACCAATTCGCGTTGCCCGGGGCTTTCGACTTGGAAGATTCCGAGTGTGCGCGTTGATTGAATCAATTTATATGTATCACCATCATCGAGTGCCACCGCATCGATATCGAGCTCTTTATCTTCCACTCTCTTAATCTCATGCACAGCATGTGCAATCGCCGATTGCATCCTCACACCCAGGATGTCGAGTTTGAGAAGACCAATATCTTCCACATCATCTTTATCAAATTCGACCATAGGAAAACCACCAGCATTAAATTGCACCGGTGCGCGATCAAGAAAGGCTGCATCGGATAAGACCATGGCGCATGGGTGCATCGCTAAATGTCGTGGCAAGCCATCAAGGCGAGCAGCCAGTGCAATAGTGGCGCGAGTAAGAGGCGCAGAGGTATTGAAGTCCTTGAGTTCAGGCAATGAGTTCAGAGCTGCATCAATATTGCCTGCACGAATATGCGGCATCGATTTCGCAAGTAGATCAATCTCCATTGCAGGCATGCCAAGCGCTGCTCCTGCATCACGGATGGCATTACGGGCGCGATAGGTATCAACCATGGCAACCGTTGCACATCGCGAAATCAGACCAGGTTGATCCCACTTATCCGGGCCATACTTCTTGAAGACCATCTCATAGATTTCAAGGCGCCTGGCTGACTCGACATCGATATCGATATCAGGAAGTGCGCGCCTAAGTGGTGAACAAAAACGCTCCATCAACAACCCATGTTGCATGGGATCCACTCCTGATATTCCAAGTAGGTGACAGATCAGAGATCCTGCACCACTGCCACGTGCTGCAACGCGGATATCGGCAGCGCGCGCCATATCGGTAATGTCGGCAACTGTTAAGAAGTAGGACTCATATCCCAGCGTTGCAACGATGGCGAGTTCATCATCAAGTCGTGCACGCGCCTTAGTAATAGTCGCACCGTCGTTATAGCGCCAATTGATTCCAGCTTCAGAGCGAGTGCGTAGCAAGGTGCGCATTGCAGCTGGTGATTGCGCGCCCACAACATGGGGTTCAGGCAAATGAATGCCGCCTAGTCCAATATCGCGATGCGGTGATAGCACTGCGCGTTCTGCCCACTGCCTGGTTGTCTTCAGGAGTGCGCGCGGTGTGCGCTCTCCTGCTGCTCTCGCAATCTCTGCAGCAAGTGCGATCATCTCATCGCTACTCTTTAAATAGCCTTCTGCATTACGGCGTTCAACGTTGCGTGGATGTAGCGGTACTAATTGACGGGCACAATCAAGGACATCAGCCAGTGGGCCATCAGCGCGATCACGCATGCGTGCAGCATTGGTAATCACCGCATCAATATCGTTATCGCGAGCAAAGATCAGTGAACGCGCAGCATGGGCGGTTGAGCGCGGCCCACTGCCAGCAACTAGGTGTGAAACACACTCAATAGCGTGGTCTGCAAAGAGATCACGGGTCTGATTAAAGATTTCTAGCGCTCTATCAAAGCGATGAGTGGCAAGGGCCTGTGAGACCGGAGACTCTGGACCATGTAGTAAATGAAGATTGGATGTGTACTGGCTAAATTTCTCTAGCAACTCAGGAGTTAACACGGCAGTGCGATTGGCGCTATTCATCTGCAGCCCTGTGTAGAGGCGGACCAAACTGCGCCATCCACTATCGCTATGTGCAAGCACCGTAACGCGTGGAAGTGCGCCTGAGAGATCACCGATTGCAATCGGAAGATTGATTCCAATAATCGGTGCAATCCCATGAGATACACATGCTTTGGTAAAACGGATTGCACCAGCTAGCCCATCACGATCTGTCAGTGCGAGCGCCGGCATCTCAAACTCCGATGCACGTGCAACTAAATCACTAGGTTGCGTTGTTCCGTATTTGAGTGAATACGCACTTGCTGTGCGCAGATGGATAAAGCTCATTAGATAGCTCTAATAATCCACTGGCCGGTTGCTTCATCGCGTTCGAGTTGGAATGTGGTGAGTGCACCAATCGGTGCTGCCTCAACTGTCCAGAGCGCACGCGCTTGATCATCGGGACGGAACTTGCCATCGCTAATACGGTTCCACCATCCACCTGCCTCACACCATCGCGATAAGACTGCATGGATACGAAAGCGCCTTCCCTTAAAGGTGAATTCGATAGGTGTGAGTCCCCCATCGGAGACGACCTCATGAGCCTTTACTACTTCTGCTGCCATCTTTACTACTTCCCCTTGGTGCCTGTTGATAATTCGAACAGATGTTCGAAAAGTAGTCCAGGGCTCTGACAAGGGCAAGTGGCCCCCGGATTGAGCGTGGATCGAGCCCTCACGGGGGCGGCAAAGGGCGTGGCGTGGCCAAAGATAGTTGAAATTTCAACTACTATGGACCTGTACATACCCGCTAACTCTTAGGAGACACAATTGAACGCAGTACTTCTCGTAGGCAGAATTCTCTTCGCCTTTATCTTCATCACATCAGGTATCGCTCACTTCGCAAAGCTTGAAGCGATGACAGGTTACGCACAGTACAAGAAGCTCCCAGCTGCAAAGCTCGGCGTTCTAGCATCAGGCCTGTTCTTCCTTCTCGGTGGCGTCTATATCGCTATCGGTCTCTGGGTTGACCTTGGCGCACTTCTCTTGGCAATCACCCTCATCCTCGCTGCAGTCATCTTCCATAACTTCTGGAAAGAGACAGACCCAACAGCTAAGCAGAATGAGATGATCGCATTTAATAAGGACATCGCACTTGCAGGAGCTGCTCTTATCCTCTTTGCACTCATCGCATTTGGATCCCTCACAGAGTTCGGTCCAAGCGTTGGAAGCCTGAACTTCTTCAACTTCTAATTTAAAGTTCACTAAAAGCCCCTCGAGAAATCGGGGGGCTTTTACTTTTGACCTGCCAAGATAGAGACATGGAAATCATTGGAGCACTTATTGCTGGCTCCTTTATCGGCGCAGTCCTGGGCTTTGTTGGTGCAGGTGGCGCGATGCTCTCAGTGCCAATTCTCATGTATCTCTTTGGCTTTGAACCCAAGCTTGCAACGACTGCAGCCTTGGCTGTTGTCTTCCTTGCAGCGTTATCAGGTGCTTTCCCTAAGGCCCGTAAGAAGCAGATTCTCTATCGCGATGCCTTTGTGATTTCAGGCATTGGCCTCATTACTAATTTTGGCTTCGCATCAGTTGCACAACATCTTCCTGACTCCCTCATCACAACCGGCTTTGCTGGCGTGCTCATACTTGCTGGAGCCTCCATGTTGCGACCACCGCGTCTTGAAGAACATAAGCGCATGCCAATCTCTGTTCTGATTGTGATGTCACTTCTGATTGGTTCAATGACAGGGCTCTTTGGAATCGGCGGCGGCTTTCTTGCTATCCCTGTTCTCGTTCTCTTCTTCGGAACTCCTCAAGTAACCGCTGCAGGAACATCGCTTCTGATCATCGCCTTGAACTCACTGATCTCATTTATTGGCCACCGAGCACTGTGGGCAGATGTGCAGTGGCATATCCCCATCTTTATGGCAGGTGCCGCAATTGTTGTTGCCCAGCTTGCTTCGCACTTTTCAGGAAAGACATCTCCTGTTGTGTTGCGTAAAGCCTTTGCCTATCTGCTCTTCGCCATTTCGCTCTTTACTCTTGCAAAGACTTGGCTTTAAACCTTAATCACGCGAGAGAAGAAGCCCGCCATTGCAAGGAGTGCAACGGGATAGAACATCGCAACAGGTAGCGAGAAGATATCTGCAAGAAAACCTGTCACAGTTGGCCCAATAAAGTAACCCGCAATTCCTGTTACTCCTACACGCGCAATAGCAACACCGGGTGCAATTCCTGGAATGCGACTTGCAGCCAAGATAAATGCAGGAAACATCGGACCGATTCCAAGGCCAGCAGCTGCAAAGCCAATATTGATAATAATAAATGCAGGTAGCGGATGAGAATCTGAGAGTGGAACAGCGATAGCAATTGCACTCCCCCAGATAATTGCGCCACCATAACCACCAATGCGAACAGTTGCTGCAGGTCCAAACTTCTCAAGGGCCCAATCTCCTGAGAAGCGAGCAATGATCATTGCAAGTGAGAAGGAGGCAAAGGCTGCAGCGTTGAGTCCCTTACCGATATTCATGCTGTCTTTAAGAAGGAGTGCGCCCCAATCGCTAGCGGAACCTTCAGCAATGAGCCCGCCGAGCATTCCAAAACCCATCCACCAAAGGGGGGCTGTCTTTTTTCCAAAGAGTGGGATCTTCGCAGATGAATCTTCGTGATCGCCTTTATGGTTATCAAGATCTGGTGGCAACATGTAGCGAGAGAGCGGAATGAAGAAGACGAGTGCAACAATTCCCACGCCAATCAGATTCTCGCGTGGCTCTACAAAGTGAGCAATCGAACCTCCGAGAACCGTTGTTGCAAAAGCACCTGTGCTCCAACACCCATGGAAGGAGACCATCCATTTGCGGTTGACAAGATTCTCAACTTCAACAGCAACCGTATTGCTTGTGATATCAAGATTGGCATAACCAAGTCCCATCACAAAGAGTGCGATAAATAATTGGTTGAAAGTCTTCGCACTCGCCATACCCATCAATCCAACGGGCATTACCAGTACTGCAACTGAAACAACCTTCTTCGTTCCAAAGGTATGAATGGCACGTCCTGCTA
>Ga0209087_1002379_pt1 | contig 10628 bp, 12 predicted proteins | sample S_130805_EF_Meta_FD_187321 | JGI IMG/M metagenome (GOLD analysis project Ga0209087, IMG submission 187321) | Freshwater microbial communities from Lake Simoncouche, Canada to study carbon cycling - S_130805_EF_MetaG (SPAdes) (version 2) | ecosystem: Environmental > Aquatic > Freshwater > Lake ...
TCCATTAAAGAATATTCAGCCATTTCAACCTTTGTTTCTTCAACAATCGGTGTTTCTTCAGCTTTCACTTCTTCAACAGGTGCAGCATTGTTTTCTTCAAACAAAGCTTTGATTTTTAAAATCGCTTCCTGTGCGTTCATACTTTTTTTATTATATAGTTAAAAAATAAAATGTTTATCACTTAACCTGTGACAATATTTTTTTAATTTCGTCAACCATTGAAGAAACTTTACTTACTTCCTTTGGTTTGTAATTAAATAAACCTTCAACACTAAAACCCATTATTTCGCCATTCTTTACTTTATTCCAAGCTTCTTCGTTGTCAACTATCATTGAACCGAACCAACTTCCAACCGGTGCGTCTTCAAACCCTTTCATTGGCATAATGCCACGCGTTGGGTCTGAAATAAAGCTTTCAAATAAAGTTACACCTTCAAATTGTGCTTTTGAATCGTGCATTAAGTTGACATTGCTTTGAAAACCCTTCTTAAAAAACTTCTGTACGATTTTAAGAATAGTGTCCGCACTAAATGCAACGTAATAATCGCCGTAAGTATTGTCACTCCTAAAAATAGGTGTGTCAGCCAACATAATAGCGCCTGAAATAATGCGACGGTCTTCGTTAATGATTTCAAACTTCTGTGTTTTATTAAATGCGTTCCAATTCTTTTGAATTGCCGGACGGTCAACCAAAGCAATGAAGTCAACTTGCGAATCGTCTTCAATGTCTTCTGTAATATCCAACATATATATTGGTAATTCTGTATTCATATCAATAAATAGTTTATTTTATTTAATTTATCGTTTATCTAAATCGCGCCCTGTCTTGAATTTGCGCTTGTCTTTGTTGTGAACTACTAATATCATTTTCAACAACGTAAGCGCGCACCGGCGAAGTCCCACCGCCACCGCCACCTGTTGCACCGCCGCCACCGCCTGCACTTAAATCGGGCGCTGCGCCACCGCCTGCGCCTGTGTCAGGCATTGCACCGCCACCGCCACCAATCGGGTTTGAAATTGAACCCGTACCGCCGCCGGAATCACCAATTGAACCTGAACTTGGCAAACTTGCACCTGCACTTTTAATGTCTGCAATTTGTGCTTTTGCGTCATTTACAACTTTTATGGCTGCGGCAATTCCACCCGCAACAATTAAAGCTGACCACGGCAAACCTAACGTTAAAGGTGAAGCGGCAACGGCTTTGGCAGTCGCAATATATGTATTCACCGCAATTTGACCCAATGCAGCCGCTTTTTCAATAAGGACGCCGGCAATTGCAACGTCTTTATTTTTACCCGCAATTACTTGAACGTCGCGACCAAATTGTTCAATATTTTTTAATCTGTCAAGTAATAATTTTATTCTTGCGGCTGATTCTTTTTTAGCAATATCAATATTGTTTGCAGCGTGTTCAGCTTCAATTTTTTCAATTTCCGTTGCGCTATCCTTTGCAGCCAATAATTTTGCCTGATAAGACTTATCTTCAATTGCGTGTATATTATCCCAATAAGCTTGGCTTCCTTCTTCTAAACCTTTTTGTTGCGCTTCTAATAATGCAACTTCGTCTTCCAAACCTTTTTTAATAATTTCATTCTTTGAATTCTGACCTTCTAATTCAGACGCGTCAATTAATGCTTTTTTAATTTCAGCCTGTTCAGTTAATGATTTCTTTAAAAATTCTTTGTCAGCTTCTAATTCGTTTAAATCTTTTTCAAGCTTTGCAAGTCTTTGCGCTTCTGCACGTTCGTTGTCGTCTTTAATTGCATTCGCTTTGATTTCTGAAACCTTGTCGTTAAAATCCTGTTCAGATTGTAAAGCTTCAGCGTCTTTTTCCGCTTTTGCTTTGGCTTGTTTTTCTTTTAATTCAGTTTCTTTTGCGTCAAAGTCTGCAATAATTGCAGCTTTTAATTCACCCTTTAATTTTTCAGTAATTTTTAAACCTTCAACTTCAGCAAGTTTTTGTTTTTCTTGCTGCGCTAATAATGCAATATTTTTTTCGTCTTCTGTCTTTAATTCTGCAATGGCTTTTTCATTACGCATTTGAAGAAGTAAATCATTCGCTTTTTTAGTGTCTTCAACAATTTGTTTATTTACTTCGTCCTGTTTTTTCTTTGCTTCTTCAGACGCTTTTTTGTTTGCGTCTGCGGTCTTTTTATTATAGTCAGCCGTAAGAACTAATTGTTCAGTTTTTAGACTTCTAAATTGTTTTTCTTCTTCGTCCGATAATTTGCCTTTTGTTTTTAAGCTTTCACGCAAATTGCTTAATTCATTTTCAACCCTTTTTTGACCTAATTTATAAATTTCTTCTTCTGAACCGCCTTGCGCTTTTAAAACTTTAATTCTATTTTCAATATCTTCATTTGCACGCTTATTGGCATTTGATAATTTTTCCAAATTACGTTCCGCTTCACTTGTCACACCAATAAAGTCAGTAAATCCTTGTACTAATTCGCCAATTCCTTTTGCTAAACCGCCTAATGGACTTTTTTTAATCCAATCTGAAATTGCGTCAAAATTATTGATTACTTCACCCAATAAAACAACCAATGCACCAATTCCCGTTGCAACAATAGCGCCTTTTAAAACTTTGAATCCTGTACTTGTTTCAACTGTTGCCACACCAAATGCACGTTGAACCGCAGTTGCCGTTTTTGTTGCTGCGTTATTTAATTCTTGGAATGTCGTTGTACTTTTAATAACCGCACCCAATTGTCTGAATGAATCCACACTTTCACCAACCGCCTGTAAACCTTGCGACAAAGCCATTGCAGCATTTACTTTTAATAAAGCTTTTTCAACGTCTTTGTTTTCAGTTCCAAATAAAGCCATTGCACCCTGAAGCGCACTAAATCCACCGGCAACACCTGCCAATGAAGCTGCAACCGCCTTGAATTTTGCGTCCGGGTTAAAGGCGTCCGTCAATGCCTTAGCGTCACCAATACGGTCTTTTAAATCAGCCGCACGTTTAGCCGCTTCAATTGCTTCCTTTGAAGTCGCACCGAATTTGTCAGCCATTAAACCAACCTGTGCCTGCGCTTCTTTTAATTGCGTTCGTAAACTTTTTACCGAATTGTCGGTATCTTCAAAAGCTTTGTCTAATTTCTGAACGTCCTGTGTCGCCTGCGCGGCGTCTGTGGTAATTTTTATACCAATTATTTCGTCTGCCATTAATTCGTGTTTATTACCTTTAATAAATTAATTTGTGTTGTTCTAAATGCCATTGGGTCGTATGATTCAACTTTGTTTAATCTAAACAATACGCCATTTATCCAAATATATTTGCTGAAATCCAAATTATATATGTCAACTGCGTTTAAATAAACGCGACACGTTAATAATTTACTTTCCATATCCGTAATTTCTAAAATATACGGCAAATGATATGTATTAAATAAGTTATTTGTTGGATATGTTGTCGCAGGAAATTGCAATTCCTTTGGTGCGCCAAAATTCAAATCAATTGTTGGATTCGTTGGGTCGTCCAAATGTCCTGCATATCCGTAAACGTTTAAATTAGCTAAATTACCGCCACCACCTGTTTCGCCTGCTTTTATATGCCAAGTGTGGTCAATAGGTAATTTTTTAGCCATTAAAATACGAATAACAGAATCCATTGAATCTTCCTGCGAATTATTATTTGACAATTTAAATATTGTTGTATAATATTTATCAATGTGCGCGTGATTCTGTGGTTGAAATAATACAGAAGGCGCAAATATAATTTGAGAATACGCGGTATCTTTTACAAAATCAAATTGTGAATCATATAAAAAATCCCCATAAGATTGCCCATATTTCTTTTTATAGTTTTCATTATAATAATCTGAATCGTCTGAATATCTATATGCATAATAACGCGCGTTCAATTGTGACATTGGTTTAATTGACATAGGAGAATCCATATCAATTTTTTGCGACCAATCCAATGAATTTGTCACGGCGTCGGAATAAAAATCAATATATGGTGCAATGTTTATTTGTTTATCATTTATATTATCCTGATAAACGTACATATTAAACATTTTAACAATACTTAAAAAGAAATCTTTTTGGAAAATTCCTTTTGGTAAGTTTGCATTCATTGAAACAGTACCATTATATGCAACAGTTGCTAATTGCGCAGCTAATTGCGTAAAAGTAAAGTTTGCACTTGACACAGTTACAATATAAGTATTTGCAGTACCCGGAACGCTAATATTAATATAAACTGTATTTGTATTTACAATATTCCCTGTCCAATCAAAACTGAATGAATAAGGGTTATTTGCTGAAAATGTATTTTGTGACAAAGTTTGAACCGCAGTACCATTAACATACAAAGTTGCATTTATTGACGAAGCCGAATCCGTTTGATAAACTCCGGTTAATGTAGCCAACGCGCGCACAGTCTTTGTACCGTCAGTATAAGTAAATATGCTTTTATTTCCATTTTCCGTAAAATAAAGTAAAGTCGTAGTATCAAATGGTACATTTATATTTCGTGCGGTTGGGGTATTACTGTTTAATATTGTTTTTGTTGCGTCAACAGTCGCAGTAATAAAGCGGTCATTTGTACCTTGAATTCCCTGACTGTTATTTGGGATAATTAATTTTTTAAAAAAGTCTGTTTCTAAAAACGGACAATTTAAAGTATAAGTTGTGCCTTCAAATATTTTTTCAATATATTCTTTTACATATAAAGCCGGTCTAAATGTATAAACGCTGAAATCGTCTTTATTACTTGAAACGTTGCCGTAATCAATTAATGGATAATAATACCCTGAACCGTTTATTGTATTCCAACTGTTTGTAATAGCAGTAGCATTCCAAGTGTGGTTGTATTCGCTAAAATCTAAGTCTTCCAAACGCTTATTCCCTAATTCAGTAATAAACCCGCCTAATTCACCAAATACGGCGCATTGATATTGAACAGTACCTTTGTCAATAACTATTTCAAGCATACGAATAACGCCCTTAAATATCTGTATTTTGTCAATATAGACTTCACACTTTGCAGCCTGTGCAGGTGTAAAGTTTGTATTTACGTTAGGCAAATCCGAATTATATTCGGTTGACATTCCTAAATCAAAAGCAAACCCCAATATTTTGTTATTTCTTGACGTTGCGGGGATTGATATTGTACGGCTGAACGAAGTGTTACGGCTTCCGAAGTCATTAACGTCGTCAATTGTATATGTAAAATTCGTTCCAATATCCTGCAATAAATCAATCAATTGGTTTTCAATATAAATTTCGGTTCTAATCATTATCTGTATTGACTGTTTAAATATTTACCAACTTCAATTTCAATATCAAAATTAAATAATCTGTCCGCAACCTTATACTTATAAGCGTAATTTGTTGAATTAATGGTTACAGGGAAAAATGCGCCTTGAACTTCCATATAAACAATCGGTGACGCAACTAATTGCGCAAGCCAAGCATAATCTTGCTCATTAACCCAATCTGAAGTCAATGAATAAAAATCTTTGTGTTGTATTGCAAAGTTAAACGTCGTTTCATTGTATTTGTTATATGCGTCAATATTTGTCATTTGACCATTTGATAACTGATAAGGATTTCGTTTGTATGAAGAACGTTCAAATTGACTTCTTCGCTTATTGACAAGTCGGAATGCCATTGTATCGTAACCGCCAAGTCTATTAAGGAAGTGAAGGTTATATTGTCTGTACTTAGGGTTACATACTTGTTTGAATCGTAAAACCCTTGTAATTGCTGCGCCAAGCGAAATATAAACATTGTATCCGTAAGTATTTTCTGTTATAATATCTGAACCCGCCCAAGCGTTTATCGCCGCAGCTTGAAAATTAAAGAAGTTAAATTGACCGGTCATTGTAATTCCACCGCTAACCGCAGTTCCCAAAGTTCCGTCTGCGTTTGTTGGTTGAACCCAAAGTTTATACGAACCGCTTGTAATCTTTAAAAATGTAATAAAAAATTGGTCACCGTATTCAATAGGTATTTCGCTATTATCGCGGTCGCTTAACCAATCGTCTGTATAATTTTCAATAAGTAAATTATCGTAATAATTGGACAATACCAAAGGAACGTCGCCATTTTCTGTAAATATGTCACCGAATAAAGGCGCGTAATAATTGTATGCTGAATAAGAACCTGAAGCCAAATTTGGAATAACTGCGCCGCTTACTTCTTCACCAATACGAACCTGATAATCAACCTTTATTTTGTTGTTTGAAGCCATTAAAACGCTATTCCCGGACGGTTCAAAGTAATTTGTAACGTATGCACGCACCATTGGTGACGCGTTAAATACGCCATAACTTCCTTCTGCACTTGGCGCAGGGAATATTTTGTTTCTACTTATTTGCGTTCCGTCAATATATACGTCGTACACAAATTTAAAGTTTGTCACCCCAACATTTGTTGAAGAAGCTACAAACCAAAGGTCGTCGTGCATACTTGGATATGTAGCCGGTACACTATTTACTGTTATTGCCATTTTCTATTTTATTTCCAATTTGTCTAATTTGAAGCTGAACGTCGCCACCAAAAGCCGTTGCCATAGTTTTAAAAAAGTCCTTATCAAATACAGTTTTAATTGCATTATCAAAAAAGTGTGTTGTTTTTAAACCGTCCCTTTTAATTGCCGCCGCCGTTCTATATGCAACCTGCATTAATGTTAACGGTTTACTTGCAACCTGTTTTAATTTCTTATTTTTCTTTTGTGTTGCACTCAATCCCTTCTTTTGCGAATCGGTGTTAGCTTTTGCCTTTCCAAGTTTATACCATTCCATTATGGACTTAGCCATTTTTTCATTTGGGAACGGTGTTTTGTATTGGTATGGTGAATCCGCTGAAACTTTTTTTGGCTTTGCCTTTTCCCCACCTGCACCGCGCACCCCTTTATTTATAAACCTATAATAAACCGAAGCCGGGTTTTTTGGGTCATATCCCAACTGCATTTCGTAGTTATTTCCAAATTTTGTAACCTTTGGTACAACTAAATCCCCAATTTTACCCGAAGCAATTGAACCGCTTTTGTCTAAATTCGCCTGTATTGTATCATTAAAAATCTTCCCGTAATACATTAACATTTGTTCAGCAACAGGAAATTCGGTTGGGTCAATTACATTGTAATAATCGCCAATTTCCTTTAAATATTTTTCCCGTAAAAATATCGCCTGCGCTTTTGCTTCACTCATATATATAAATAGCCAAAATAAACCTAAATACCGCCAATAGAAAAACCCCGCTAAAAAACGGGGTCTTCTTCCTTTGCTTATAACAATAAAAACCAACTGCCTTATCTATTCCGCTTTGCTTCTTCGCGGTCGTACGCATTTTTTGACTTTAAATACGCCATTGTGTTCAAAAACTCCAAAGTTTTCATTTCAAAAGCTTCTGAAGTTCTAATATTTTCGTGTTCGGCAACAAGTTTGGCGGTATAATGCCACCCGAAGATTCGCATAAAAGCGACACCGCCGAATCCGCTTGCTCCGTTGTCATTCCCGCCTTCATCATTTGCGCTTTCATATAGTCCCGCGAAACTTCTATCCAATTTCTGAATATTTGATAAAAAAAAACCAACGAATGATAAACGTGAATAAAGTTTGCTTCCTGCATATCCGCAGCGTAATCTTCGTGTTTACTTGCGTCATATTTATCGTCAACCCACTTCCCAAGCCAAGTTCTTTTTTGCGGTATAACCATTGACGCAGCTATTTTATGCAGGTTTGCCAATGTATCTTTGCTGAATACTTTGCTTTCAATATATCGTGCAGCCGGCATATTCTTAATATCGTAATTTATACGGTAACGCCTTCCATTTACAACAATATAGTCAACCGGCTTCCCTTCAATTGGTTCGTCTAAAAAAGCCAAGTCTTTGCGCATTTCCTTTAATGTTTCAATGCTCAAACTGTCAATCTGATATTCAGTTAGTCCTGTAATAACAGAAAGCATTTTTACTTCTTTATCTAATTCTGTCCAATCCTTTTCCGGGTTGGTAATTAATGGCATTAATTGTTGGTATTGCCAAAGGGTCAAATTATTCCATTTCATAAAACGAAGTTAATAAAAGTTCTTCAATATCTGTGTCCGTTTCAACCATTTCGTCAATTTTATTTAAAACGTCTGCGCAGGAAAAAGGTTGACCTGTGCGACATTGTTCTTCAACCCATTTGCGAAGTTCAATTAATTCATTCATATATTATTTATTTGCAATTTTATAAAATAACCATTTTAAGAACTCCCAACATATTATTGATATTAAAACAGTTATCATAAAAATTTATTCAATCCGTTAGCGCTTGACATAATCGCGTCTGCACGTTGTGTTAAGCTTTCAATTTGATTTTTAATTTCTTCTTTGTCATTGCTGCAATAATAACCGTTTGAAGTCGCTATTAATGGCAATATCCCTTCAACGCGTATAAAGTTAACAATTTTTCGCAACCTAACTTCTGAAAAATTAGATTTTAAACCCAAACTTTCACGTTTTTCGTTTATTGCTTGTACTATTTCAGGCGCTTTAATTGGATTGTCTTTTGTCTTTGTACTGAATCCTTTTATTAGAATCGGGACTAACTTCTTTTCTTCTTCAGTCATTTCCCTTGTTAAATATTCAAAATTTGTAATCATTGTTATAAGCTTTTAAAATATCCCCACCGCCCATTTTGGAAAACTAACGAAAACACCCCTGTTTATTAATTTGATTGTATTTATTTGGCGGGGATAGTATTTTTATTGGTTAATATCTGACAATGCTAATATACGCATTTTTAATTGTTTTACTTCCAATTCTTTTATTGCTAAATTTATTTCAAGTTGTTTAATCTTTTGAATTAAACCTTCAATTTCCATTTCCATTAAAGTCGTTTGTTTAAGTTCGTAGTAATTAGGCATATAATTGGTTTTTATCTTCCATTCCAAACAGAACGTTCAAAAGAAATCCCGCCTTCTGTGTTATGGTTGTTATTAATTTGATTATCTGAAGGTTCATCTTCGGTTTCGTCTTCCCAATCGCAATGTTCTAAGCAATCCGGACAAATACCAATTTCAGTAAAGTTTGTGTGCGCGCCGCAGCAAGTTGAATATGCCATAATTATAAATTTTCAATTAAAGCCGTTAATAATAAGCCGCCAACAATTATAACGAAGAACCAACCCATACCCAATGATTCTTCTTCATATTGTTTTTGACGTTTTGCTAATAATTCCAAATGTTTTTCCTGTGGTGTTTTTAATTTGTTTGCCATTGTTATAAGTTTTTATTGTTAACACAAATATACACCTTGTAAACATTGTATTCCAAATATTTCACAATCTTTTTTCTAAAAATGTGACGAACGGTAAATAATAAGGATAAACGGTTTATAAATCAAAAATGAACCGAATATCAATCATAATCGGGTCAAATGTTGTACTAAAGTGAAACTTTTATGATTGTTAAGCGAATGCGTAACGACCTGAACCGCGCTTTATATTATGATTTTGCCAAGCCAAAGCCAATGCCATTACTGTATCGTCGTGGAATCCGGAAGGCGCTGAATACCTAACGCCATTTGCCGTGAACTGATATTCAAACACGTCTAATTCGTCCACAATAACGCCTTCAGGGAATCCAATACGTCCCTGTTGAATGGCTGAAGATAAACCTTCCATTAATTGTTGTTTGGACTGACTTGTAAACTTTAAACCTTCAATATTTACACCTTCACGAAGCAAGTCTTCCAATATAGGGTCACCAACACCCGTTGAATCCACTACAATTGGCGCAGGCGGCAACCTTTTGATTGTTTCTTTGGTATTATGCCAATCCAATTGGAAGCGGTCAAAATACGCCACGTTTCCGGCATTATCTAAACCAATGATAACAGTAAAGTCAACAGACTTTGCAAGGTCAATTCCATAACAAACAATTGGTTGCGCTGACATTGGTTTAATACAACGCCTGATAAATGCGTTACCAAATGGGTTTGCGCTATTTTCTGCGGGGTCAGCCAAATATTCCTGATTAAATACAACTTCCGGCAATTGAATACGCGCTTCGTCAATTTCGCGCGGGTTTATATGCGGGTTATCGTATGTACTAAATTTGAAGCTTTGCCAATCGTTTTCGCCTTGCTTCATAAACAGGGAATAAAAAAAGTTTTTGCCACGTGGTGTTGAAAGGAATACCGCACGTCCTTCATAATCTGTCAGCGTTGGGCGTATGCTATTATTCCAACCGTCTTCTAAATCTGAAATAAAAGCTGCTTCGTCAATAATAACCAAATGGAATTTACGACCGCGCAAGTTATCCAACCTTTCACCTGTAAAGAATTCAATTGAACCTTCGTTGGGACAATAGATTTTAAGCTTTGAAATATTGTTTTTAAATGGCAATGTCTTTGTCAGGCGTTCAAAGAATACCTGTGCCAATCCGTATGTTGGTGTTACGTATGCAACTGACCCGCCTTTTAAAGCTTCTGTGATTCCAAGTATCTGTGAAAGTTCTGACTTACCAAAACGACGTCCGCACATAACGACAATGAAGCGTTTATTGGAATCCAATATTTGCCTTTGGTTAATATGTGGTGTTGGAAGTTCTATGCGCATAATGTAAAGATATGCACTTTGTAATCTATTTACAAAATGGTTTTGCCGTCAACAAATACGACTTCAAT
>Ga0209087_1002392_pt1 | contig 10596 bp, 10 predicted proteins | sample S_130805_EF_Meta_FD_187321 | JGI IMG/M metagenome (GOLD analysis project Ga0209087, IMG submission 187321) | Freshwater microbial communities from Lake Simoncouche, Canada to study carbon cycling - S_130805_EF_MetaG (SPAdes) (version 2) | ecosystem: Environmental > Aquatic > Freshwater > Lake ...
TGTTTTCTTGCACCACCACCTGCACTTGACTTGTCCAACTTTTCTTCTGGCATTTCTTCAATGAACCTACTTGGATCATTTTGTACCAGTTGCCCAAATCGATATCTCGAGTTGGCATAGCTTAACCATAAATGTTTTTTTGCTCTTGTTACGGCAACATAAAATAATCTACGCTCTTCTTCTAATTCCTCTCTTGTATTCACACTCATGCCACTTGGAAACAATGTTTCTTCTAAGCCAACTACAAATACGCAATCAAATTCTAAACCTTTTGCTGCGTGCACCGTCATTAATTTTACGGTGTCTTCGTTTCCGTTATCATTATCGGCATCGGTAATTAAAGTGATTTGTTGTAAATAAGACCCTAAGCTTTTATCTCCTAACTCACCATCGTCATTACTAGGGCTCTCTGTCCACTCTTTAATGGAGTTCAATAATTCTTGAACGTTTTCATAACGCGCTAATCCTTCTGTAGATTTATCGTTGAAAAGTTCCTTAATGATATTGGTACTCTTACCAACCTGCACTGCCACATCGTAGGCATTGTTTTTAGTTAAGAGATTTTGAAAATATTTTACCATCGTTACAAACTCTTCTATAGAATTGAGCGTGCCTGCTTTAAAACCAAAACCTTTTGCTTTATCTAGTACTTCAAAAAAAGTTATATTTTGTTCACTTGCTATCACCAAACATTTTTCCACTGTCGTTTTACCAATCCCTCTAACTGGATAGTTGATAATTCTTTTTAACCCTTCTTCGTCTTTTGGATTGGCAATGACACGCAGGTAAGCGATAAAATCTTTAACCTCCTTTCTTTGATAAAAGCTAAGCCCACCATAAATCTTATAAGCAATGCCTGTTCTTCTTAAACTTTCCTCAAAGGACCTTGACTGGGCGTTGGTCCTATATAAAATGGCAAAGTCTTTATTATAAAAATGATTTCTTAATTTATTTTCTTGGATACTATCTGCAACAAATTTTCCTTCATCATTGTCGGTCATTGTTCGCACCAACTTAATTTTGTCACCTTCTTCGTTATCTGTCCAAAGCTCTTTTGGTATTTGACCTTTATTGTTTTTAATCACACAGTTAGCGACTTCGATGATGGACTTGCTGCTTCTATAGTTCTGTTCAAGCTTGACTAACTTTACATCGTCATAATCTTTTTGAAATTGTAAAATGTTTTCGATGGTGGCACCACGAAAGCTATAAATACTTTGTGCATCATCACCTACCACACAAAGATTTTCATGCACCGCTGCAAGTAGTTTTGCAATTTGATACTGTACCGGATTGGTGTCCTGGTACTCATCAATTAAAATATATTTAAACTTGTGTTGATATTTGTGCAATACTTCTGGAAAGTCACGCAAGAGTTCATGCATTTTAAAAAGTAAGTCATCAAAATCCATGGCCCCGCTTTTAAAACAACGAGCCACATAGCTTGCATAAATTTCTGCAATTTGAGGTCTGTTAGATCTTGCATCTTCTTGCTTCAAAAAATTGTCCATCGCATATTCAGCAGGACCTACCAAAGCATTTTTAGCTGACGAGATACGATTGTGTACAATATTGGGTTTATACAATTTATCATCCAAACCCATATCATTGATCACTTGCTTTAAAACAGACCTTGAATCGTCGGTATCGTAGATGGTAAAGCTCTGTGGATAGCCCAACTTAGCAGCTTCTGCTCTTAAAATACGTGCAAATACGCTGTGGAAAGTGCCAATGTATAAGTTGCGGGCTTCCATATTGCCAAGGGCTTTTTCCACCCTTTCTTTCATTTCGGCAGCGGCCTTATTGGTAAAAGTAAGCGCCAAGATATTAAAGGAGTCCACGCCACTATGCATTAAATGCGCAATACGAGAAGTCAATACTTTTGTTTTACCACTTCCCGCTCCGGCAATAATCATCAAGGGCCCTTTAAGGTGCAGCACGGCCTCTTTTTGTGGTTCATTTAATCCGTTCAAATACGCTTGTTGCATCCTGCGAAGATACGTGTACTTGATGCAATTATAAAGCAGGTGGAAAACTAAAAATAATAAAAAGCTTTAAAAACAAGTAGGCAAAAAAATCAGGGCACTTGTTGGAGGGTGCCCTGAAAAATATTGGTATATAGTTAAATCAATCTTTAAACAGAATGATTGTTCTATCGACTACTTATTCTCTAATAATTTAAAGAATTGATCTAATTGAGGTAAGATCACGATTCTTGTTCTTCTGTTTTTAGCTCTGTTTGTAGCGTTATCATTTTCAACCACTGGCGCATATTCACCTCTACCTGCTGCTGTCATACGCTTAGGATCTAAACCATAAGTATCTTGTAATATACGTACCACTGTCGTTGCACGCTTTACAGATAAATCCCAGTTGTCTTCTAATACAGAACCATTGTCTAATAATTGTTGAGAATCTGTATGACCTTCTACCATAAATTCGATAGATGGTTGTGCTGCTAATACTTTAGCTACTTTACCCAATACAGTTTTAGCTTTGTCTGTGATATTGAAGCTTCCGCTTTTGAATAATAATTTATCAGAAATATCAACGTATACCACGCCCTTATCCACTTTCACATTTACGTCATCGTCGTTCAAGTCGCCTAATACACCTTTCAAGTTCATTACCAAATTCATATTGATAGAATCCTTGCGAGCCATAGAGCTTTGTAAGCCTTGAATATAAAGGTCTTTTGATCCAATATTGTCTAAAGACTTCTTGATGCTTTCTGCTTGTGCACCTGTCACTACAGACATGTCCTTCAATTGGCTTAAGACCACATTGTTATTTTCTTTTAAAAAGTCGATTTGCTTATTTAAATCCGCTACTTGATTCTCTAAAGCTTTTCTTTCTGCAGCAATTTTATCTGCATCGTTTTTTGCTTTTGAAGTTGCGTCTTGTGCATCACGGTATTTACTTTGAAGATCTGCGTATGCGCCATTTAATTGACCATATTTAGCTTCTGCCTCTTGTAATTTTTTAGGGCTAACGCAAGAAAAAGCACCTAAGCTTATAAGAGCAAGCGCTAAAAAAATTTTACTTTTCATGTTAAGTCTGTTTTTAATATATGAATAATCAAGTTATTGCTGTGACAAAAATAAGAAACTACGGCATAGGAATAAAACAAAAATGAAAAATCACTTGTTTTTAACAAACTATATCGTCTGTGATGCCATATTCAGGAACATAGCCCTTAAATTCTTTAAAAAAATTGACAATGGAGCGTAAATCGGCAGATTCATCATTGCTGGTATAGAAAGGGTCTGCAAAAACCACCCGTCTCTTGCCAAAATCAAAACCTACCATCAGAATGGGCACCCCTGCGTTTTTAGCGATATGGTAAAAGCCCGTTTTAAATTTAAGGACCTTTGTTCTTGTGCCTTCTGGGGAAATCGCAATATGAAAGCGTTCATTTTTGCGATAAAGGTCCACCACCTGTTCTACCATATTGTTCTTTTTACGTCGATCCACAGGATGACCCCCTAAAAGTCTAAAAAACCAACCAGTTATGGGGTTAAAGAGTTCTTTTTTACCCAAAAAATGCACAAATTTAAAATGCATTTGTTGGCGTACGGCTAAACCAAGGAAAAAATCTACTCCATGGGTATGGGGCCCTGCAATGATCACAGACTGCTTTAATGTATGCGGAAAATTACCTTCTGTTTTCCAACCCCTTACTGTAAAAAACCACCACGCTAAAAATTGCTGAAACATATAATAAAATTAAAGATGCATTAATAGACCTGCGTTATGAATTGGATTGACTTCTGAAGCAACTATTTTTTCTGTTTTAAATTTTGGAATAGCAGCAGCTTCGATATTTTTTAAATAGACCTTATCATAATATTTTAATAAAATAGAAAAAGCGCCTTCGATATTGTTTTCAACTAGTAAATTCACTGCGGTCTTTGTCTCTAATCCCCCCAGTCTTTTTTGAATTCTCAAAGTGGCTGCTATTAAATCAGCTACTGCAAACTTACCATAAGCTTGAGCGATAAATTGCAAACGAGCATCAAATGGGATATCAATAAAATAACAAATACTATTGCGTATATTTTTAAAAAAAGTAATAGGCAACATATTTGTTCCAATTCTTTGACTCTCGTCTTCTATCCAAAAAAAAGGATTTTTTGAACTTATATTTAATAAAGCCCTCGCTAAATTATTTTCAAATTGCTCTTGACTATCTTGTTGATTTTGTCCAAGTGCACCAAATGCAGACCCTTTATGATTTGCCAACCCTTCTAAATCAATGACAGGTAATTTACTTTTTTGCAGTTGTAATAATATTTCTGTTTTACCTGATCCCGTAAAACCACCCAAGACTTTCATTGAATAATTTTTTTCGAACTGCGCTAAAACCCAATTGCGATAAGCCTTGTAGCCTCCATTAAGTTGTTCTGTTTTAAAACCGTATAAATCTAATAGCCAAGCAACTGCAGCACTGCGCATGCCGCCTCTCCAACAGTGTACTAAAATGGTGGGCTTCTTGCCATTTGTTTTTTCGTAGATAGCAGTCCATCCCTCAACTTGCTCAATCATGTTTTGCATCTTTGTCCCAAAAAAAGGAAGCCCTAATTTAATGGCAGCTTCTCTACTTTCTTGTTTATAGGTGGTACCAATTGCTGCACGTTCTTCATTGGTGAAAAGTGGAAGTGAAAAAGCAGTTGGGATATGTGCATGTGCATACTCTCCAGGACTTCGAACATCAATGATTAAATAGTTGGATAAATTTTCAAAAATCCCTTCACCTGTTTTTTGTACAGCCATGCTACAAATTTACTTGCTTTAAGGTTGCTTCCAATGCTTCTTTTGTAAAGCTTTTAAAAGGGATGGGTTGGTACTTAAAATTGGCAGCTTCTTTAAGGGCTGTTTCCAGTTTAAATGCACTTTGATCATAGGCAATAGCCCAACCTTTTTCTTGCCATCTTTTAGCCAAGTATTCCTGTTCTGTTTGTCCAGGAGTGGGTACTAAAATCAGGGACTTATTGAATGGAATTAGTTCCATTAAGCTGGTATATCCACCTCGGCTAATAATATACTTTGTATTTTCAATCGCTTTGACCATATCGGGTCCGTCCAAGTGCGGTAGAATGGACCCAACTGCAGAAACAGCATGGTTATTGGGTTGACCAGCTGTGCCAGCGATGAGCTTAAACGGCTGTTGGAGTTGATTCCCTTCTTCCCATAAGACCTCTTGAAAAATGCTTCTTTGTGGCTCTGGTCCAGACACAATGCCTAAAAACAAGTGGGTAGGCTGCTGCCCATCCACAGGAACAGAAGCATAGGCTTTTAACCTAGACAAACAATTCATATACCAAACGGGCACGGATGGTTTTAATATTGGATTTCCTAAAATGCCAGAAAGATTTTGGTCGCCTTCCATATCGGGTACCCAAACCATGGCATAAAAAAGTTTAAACCAACTATACTGCATCCACTGTAATAATCTAGTTGACCAGCTATAAGGCGTTTGTAGATTCAGCTGATGTGTGATAAATACAGAAGGTGTTTTAAAGTGAAAAAAACCAAGTCGATTATCAGAAACAATCAAGTCAAATTGTTGGTGCCGATTTGTTTTATATAACCACCAAAACTCTCTAAAGATGTTGTACAAAATACGAGGAATCTGTGCAATCATTTTAAAAACAAAGCCATCTGCTTTTTTAGAATAACGAATTTGATATCCTTTTAATCTCAGGAAAGTCAAACTAGGAAAGGCTTCTCTTAAAATTATTTCGTGCGCTCCTTCTGTAGCAATCGTTACATGATAGCCAAGTTCAATAAACGCAGTAATGACTGGGATACATCTTGTTGCATGACCAAGTCCCCAATCTAATGGCGCTATGAGTACCTTTTTTTGTTGCATGAATCTTTAAATCTTATTCAAATATACTTGTAAAAAATTGTAGTTTTGTGTCCATGTTAAGAAGCCATATATATCTTGCGAACAACGATGTCTTAAAAAGACAAAAGCAATTGATTTTATTATTGGAAATACATACCATGTTGTATCAGATTGAACATGTAGAACAGTTTTATCAGAATATCGAAGTGATTGATTTAAATAAAAGAAAAATCATTCAAAAGCCGCATTTAGTAAAGCGCAGTTTAAAAGACAATCCTGAGAAGCCCTTTGTCTTTGCTTACCATAAAAATTAGTTGAATTACCCTATCTTTAAGAGGACGATTCCAAAAAATTGTTTTCATTAAAAGAAATAGGTATGTCATTTATCACAAAAGAAAAATCAGTAGCACTTTATGCTGCCTTAGTTTCCTTTGGGACCTATGTTTTTATATTTGGATTTAGAAAATCATTTACAGTTTGCACTTTTGAAGGCATGACTTTTGGACCTATTGCATTTAAAACCGCGATGGTGATCAGTCAAATGTTGGGCTATTTAATGGCCAAGTTTTATGGTATTAAATTCATCTCTGGCCTAGAAAAAAAGAACCGATATAAAATTATTTTTTTATTAACGGGTATTGCATGGGCAGCTTGGTTATTATTCGCCATTGTGCCTGCACCTTATAGCATCTTATTTTTATTCATCAATGGTTTTCCGTTGGGCATGTTATGGGGTGTTGTCTTTTCTTATGTAGAAGGAAGACGTAGCACCGACTTCATTGGTGCTGCACTGGCAGTAAGTTTTATTTTTTCTGCAGGATGGGTTAAGTCTGTAGGCGCTTGGTTGATGCAAGATTTTCATATCGCTGAAACCTGGGTACCATTTTGTACTGGATTGGTTTTTGCATTGCCCTTGGTGCTATGTGTTTGGGGCTTGGAGAAAGTGCCACCGCCCTCTGCAGAAGATGAAGCCTTGAGGGCAAAAAGAATTCCAATGACAGGAGCAGATCGAAAATTAATTATAAAGCAGTATTTACCAGGGGTGGTTGCTTTTATTGTCATTTATTTATTTGCCACTATTTTTAGAGATATTCGAGATAATTTTTCGGCAGACATGTGGAAGGAAATGGGTTATGCCGCAAAGCCTTCTACTTTTTCTGAAACCGAAATTCCTATTACTTTTTTTATTTTAATCTTAATTGGTGCAGTTGTCGCAGTTAAAAATAGTTTTAAAGCATTTATGATAGCGCATGTGTTTATTATAATTGGTTTTGTAGTTGCGGGATTGTCCACATATTTTTTCACACAAAAATTATTGGATCCATTTTGGTGGATGCTCTTGGTAGGCCTTGGCTTATACCTTGTGTATATACCTTTCAATTCTATTTATTTTGATCGCTTAATTGCAGCCTATTCGATTAAAGGAAATGCAGGCTTCTTTATCTATTTAGCAGATTCAATTGGCTATGTAGGTAGCGTAACCGTGATGTTGGTAAAAGAAGGCATGACTTTAGAAATAGAATGGACGACCTTCTTTTCACAGAGTGTCATGATTTTATCTTTTGTGGGCATATTTATTACTGCCTATGCAATGTATTATTTTGCATCAAAATCAAGGATGACCCCATTGATACAATAACGCAAGCCTGTTGGAGGCGGGCCATCTTCAAATACATGTCCTAAATGTGCCTTGCACTTACCACATTGCACTTCTGTTCGCTTCATCCCATGGGTGTTATCTGGGGTATAAATGATGGACTGTTTAGCAACAGGCTCATAAAAACTAGGCCAGCCACAACCGCTATCAAATTTAGTATCGCTTTTAAATAACGGATTTCCACATGCTTTACAATGATAAGTGCCAATGGCCTTAGAAGTTTCAAAGGCACTGGTAAAAGGACGCTCGGTCCCCTTTTCTCTAGCAATCGCGTAGACTTCAGGACTTAAGATCTGTTTCCAAACGCTATCGGGTACAATAACGGCTTCCTTACTCGTTTTAGAATAATAGGTATTTTCTTTTGTTGGCATGGTTTTCGATTTATTGGATTGCTTAATCATTGACTGGCCGCAAGCGGTTTGGCTGATCAAAAGGCAAAAACAAAGTATTTTATACATGGTATTGATTTCTATGTAAAATACTAACAAGTATTCAGTTAATTTGTTGCGTATTTTATAAAGGAAGGTTAAAAAAATTTACCCGAGTTTGTTATCTTTGTGCTCTATCAACACAATCCTATGTTCAATTTAATCCTATTTGGTCCTCCAGGAAGCGGCAAAGGCACTCAAAGTGAAAATATAATCGCTGCTTATGGTTTACAGCATTTGTCTACAGGTAATTTATTACGTAGCGAGATTGCTGGTCAAACCACATTAGGAATGGAAGCCAAGAGAATGATGGACCAAGGACAATTGGTGCCAGACGAAGTGGTGATAGGTATGGTAGATAACTTTATGAATGCGCATCCAGGGGCTAAAGGATTTTTGTTTGATGGCTTTCCAAGAACAACTGCTCAGTGTGTTGCACTAGACGCTTTATTGAAAAATAAATCAAACGAAATTAACGTAGTACTTGCATTGGAAGTAAGTGAAGAAGAGTTGGTGAAAAGATTATTAGGAAGAGGTTTGACATCTGGCAGATCGGATGATACCAACGAAAGTATTATTCGCGCAAGAATCCAAGAATACAATGATAAGACTACTGCTGTTGCAAGGTATTACGCACAATTTAATAAAGTGGTTGCTGTCAAAGGAGAGGGTACGGTAGAATCTATCTATGCAGATTTAAAAGTAGAGATTGACACAAGAATCAATTAATTTAAAACTTAGTACATAAAAAAAGGGTCAACAATAGTTGATCCTTTTTTGTTTCAAATATTTTTTATGATTAGATATTCAATCCGCCGCAGGCGCTAATCACTTGACCAGTTACATAACTACTCATATCGCTCGCTAAAAATAAAGTGGTGTTAGCAATTTCATCTGCCTTGCCAAAACGACCCAAAGGAATTTTATCTAAAAAAGCTTTTCCTGCTTCACCTTCATTTAAATAATGCGTCATGTCGGTTTCTATAAATCCTGGTGCAATTGCATTACAGCGAATATTGCGACTACCTATTTCTGCTGCAATCGATTTTGTAAATCCTATGATCCCTGCTTTACTTGCTGCATAGCTGCTTTGACCCGCATTACCTCTAATGCCAATGATAGAACTCATATTGATAATGCTTCCACTGCGCGCTTTCATCATTGGACGAATCACTTGCTTTGTCATATTAAAGACGCTCTTTAAATTGGTTTCCATCACGTCGTCCCATTGTTCTTGGGTCATACGCAATAATAAATTGTCTTTAGAGATACCTGCATTGTTGACGCAAACATCGACTGTGCCAAAGGTAGCTACCACATCATTTACAAATGTTTCACAGGCTGCAAAATCACCTGCATTGGCTTGGTAGGCTTTTGCTTTAACACCTAATTTTTCTATTTCAGTAATTAGCTGGTTCGCTTTTTCAGCACTACTATCGCTTACATAAGTGAATGCAATATGGGCACCTTGCTCTGCTAATTTTAAAGCGATAGCTGCGCCAATGCCTCTAGCTGCACCTGTTACTATAGCTACTTTTCCTGCTAATAATTTCATTACTTTTTATTTTTAATAAACCAATAAGTATGCATTAAGATAATACTAATATTCACAAATATAATAGGATTATCCTGTTTTAAAAAACCGTATGCAATCCAAAGCATACTGCCAATCATATTGATGATCCTTAGTTTTCTTACATCTTGTATTGCAAAAGAACCCACTACAACAGCAGTTGCTATCCAGCCTAAGACATCAATCATGGTATGCTTTTTTATTATCCTTCCTGGTGAATCAATTTTAATTCTTCTAAAAATTTACGCTCATTGGACAGTCTAGGTACTTTATGTTGTCCACCTAATTTACCTTTTCTTTTTAACCATTCGTGAAAACAATCTTTTTTGACAGCAGTGATATGTGGTAAGCCTAGTGCAATGTCTTTATATCTTTTGGCTTCATAATCACTATTCACTGATTGTAAATTTTTATCTAGCTCAATAGTAAACGCATGCATATCTGTTGGAGGGTTTTCAAATTCAATCAACCACTCGTGTGCGCCAGCACCCTTGTCTGACATAAAGATAGGTGCAGCAGTGTACTCTTTCATCACTAGATTCAAACTTGCACAGGTTAAGCTAATGGCCTTATCACTATTGTCTGCAATCAATTCTTCTCCAAAAGCATTGATATATTGTTTTAATCTTCCGCTCACTTTAATTCTAAAAGGATGGAGTGTCACAAACTGTACGGTGTCCCCCACCAGATATCGCCAGAGCCCACCATTGGTGCTTATGACAATGGCATAATTTTTTCCTAATTCAACTTTGTCTAATCCAATCGTGATCGGATTTTCTTTTCCATATGCTTCAGCTGGCATGAATTCATAAAAAATACCATGGTCTAAAAAGAGCAACATACCTTCTTCGTTCAAACGATCCTGTGCAGCAAAAAATCCTTCACTCGCATTGTAGATCTCTAGATAATTACAATCCCCACCAATGATCTTTTTAAATTCTGCTTGATAGGGTGTAAAAGAAACACCACCATGTATGTACAATTCAAAATCTGGCCAAACCTCTTTAATTGTTTTTTTGCCAGTGATTGCTAAAATTCGTTTGAACAATACCAGTGTCCAAGTAGGCACACCTGCAATTGACGCCAC
>Ga0209087_1002393_pt1 | contig 10595 bp, 10 predicted proteins | sample S_130805_EF_Meta_FD_187321 | JGI IMG/M metagenome (GOLD analysis project Ga0209087, IMG submission 187321) | Freshwater microbial communities from Lake Simoncouche, Canada to study carbon cycling - S_130805_EF_MetaG (SPAdes) (version 2) | ecosystem: Environmental > Aquatic > Freshwater > Lake ...
CCGGAGCTCGGAACCAAGGCGATCAGCACCCTGCTCCCGATTGCCGGCGCCCCCCTGGCCACCGGCCAGCAAGCCGCCAGTGTCAGCCTGGCCGTTATCGCCATGGAGCGCGATCAGCGCAACAGCGCCAGTGCCGATCTATTGCGCTTGAGCCTGGCCGAAGCGCTCACCGCCCGTGTCAACGCGGCGATCCGCCGCCTTGGGCCCACGGATCTCCCCAACCTGCCCAGCGCCGTCCAGGGCGCCATCGCCTCCACCCTCACCACCAAGGTCCTGACCGGCCCTTCCGGCCTGCTGGCACCGGTGCTGAACGGCCCGGACGGGGACGATCTGATCGGCACCGGGATCGCCCAGTGGACTTACCCCGAGATCCTGGCCGCGGGCAAGGCCGGGCGGCTCTTTTCCCTGCCGTTTGGCGCCGCAGGGGTGCAGTGGACCCTCAGCGGCCTGGTGCAGGTCCGGGAGTGAGCGAGGGAAGGGGGGGGCCGCCCCCCCGACTGGTAAGGTCTGAAGATGTGGTTCGGGTCGGTGCCCGAGTGGTTAATGGGGGCGGACTGTAAATCCGCTGGCTCTGCCTACGTTGGTTCAAATCCAACCCGGCCCACCACCACATGCCCTTGTAGCTCAGTGGTAGAGCACTCCCTTGGTAAGGGAGAGGTCACGAGTTCAAATCTCGTCAAGGGCTTATTTCGGTTGTCCCGGCACCGGACAGTCCTGCACCGGACCCTGCCGCCATCAGCATCTGAGCCACGCGATCGGCACTGACCAGGGCCCCTTCGATCCGCCCAAACCCCGTTCCGGCCACCCCATCGCCGCAGAACGCCACCCGACTCGCGGGGCAGAACGTTAAGGACGGTGGCAGCCCAGGGGCCAGCGGGAACGCCGCCCCCCAGCGCATCACCTGAGGATCCACGTCGGCCAACAGCGTCGCGGCCGCCCCTAGCCAGGGCGCCAGCAACTCCGCCACCGCCCCGGCCAGGGCGGTGATGACCTCCCGCTGGCGGGTCCCATCGCCGGAATCTCCCCCCAGGCGCGCCGCGGTGGAATGGGCACCGATCACCTCGGCATGGGCAGCGGCGAAGTCTGCGGTCGAATGGACCACCACGCCACAACGGCCATCAGCGCCCGGCTCCAGCACTAGCCGTTCCACCCCCCAGCGCCGTTGGGCCGCGCCATCACAGCGCAACAACTGGAACGGCAGGGCCCGCCAAGCCGGAGCCCGCTCCGCCGGCACCATCGCCAGCAGCTGGCAGCGGCCCTCATAGCGCAACGCCCCCAAGGCCGCCAGGGCCTGGTCGAGCAGGGGGTCCTCCCCCGGGCGCACCGCCGCCGCCAGGGGAGGCACCGGCAGGGCCAACAGCCGGCAGCTCCGGGGGTGGGCCAACAGGCTGCCGCTGAGCACCAGCCAGTCAGCCTGACCAAGCACCCCGCCATCGCGCGCCAGCAGGCGCCATCCGCCCGCCATTGAGCGCGCCAAACCGTGCACCATGGTGCCGGATGTCAAGGCCACCTCCGCCCCCGCCAGGGCCAGGAGGCCCCTGGCCACGCCGTCCATGCCCGTCGCCCCCTGCCAGAGCGTCCCCCGCTCCATCGGATCCATGGCCCCTGCATGGAGCTGTCCTGCCCCATCCACCCAGGCCAGGGAGCCAATCCAGGGTTGAATCCAGCCACCGACCCGCAGCGGCTCCAGCAGGGCCCGCGCCGCCGGGTCCTCGCCCTGAAACAGGGGCGCCCCGTGATTGAGCCGCCAGCTGGGATCGAAGCGGGACCGACGGGTGGAGGCCCGTCCCCCCGGGGCCCGGCCCATCTCCCACAGCCGGATGGGCCCGCGCCAGCCCAGCTGCCGCAACCGAGCCGCCACGCCACAGCCGGCGATGCCGGCACCGATCACCGCCACCGACCCATCCGCGGACCCCAACATGGCCATGCAGCTGAAAGGCTGCCGCCATGCTGGTCGCCATGAGCTCCCGCAGCGCACCCTCGGCGGCAAGCCTGGCGACCTGCCTGGTGATGGCCGTAGGTCACCAGGCCCTGGATCCCTGGGCCCTGGGGGCCTCAACGCCCCACCCCAGCCCCAACGAGGAGTCCATCTGTGTGATCGCCCCCCGGCTCACGACCCTGCCCAACGGAACCGTCCAGGCCGTGGTGGCCCTCAGGGCGCCCACCCTCTTCGCCCAAGGCCAGTTCGCCGCAGTCTGGCTGGAACAGAATGGACGACTGCTCTGGCAGCGACAGGCCGGGGCCCATGGCCCCATTGAAGGCCCCATGCCGTGGCCGCTGGCGCCGTTGCAGCCCGGTGAACTCCTGCAACTGCGGCTGCGCCCCCTCACGGCCGCGAACGACAGCGTCGCGACGGTTCAACTCATGGCCGCCCCTGCGACGGTTTTGGCCCGCAACCAGGCCCTCCTGCGAAACCTGGCCAACGATCCGGCCGCCTGGCTGCAGGCGGTCAACCAGGCTCTGAATCGCCAAGACATCCCCCTGGCCTGGGGGCTGTTGTTCGCCTTCGAAGGCCCGAGATCCCCCGAGCTGGACGCCCTGCGCCTCACCGTGTTTGAGCGGGGCTGCGGAGAGAGCGCAACCCCTCCCTAGGTTGGGCCGCCTCGGCTGATCCCCCCGTGGCCCTCTCCCTTCCCGTTCCGATCAGCGCCATGCGCGCGGCGGTGGACCGCGGCGACACCCGGCCTCTGGCCTGGCGCCTGGAGCAACTCGACCGGCTCACCGCTCTGATCGACAGCTGCCGCATCAGCCTGCCCGCCGCCCTGGAGGCCGATCTCGGCAAACCGGACGTGGAAGGCTGGTTCGAACAGGTGGCGGTGCGGCAGGAGTTGCGGGAGACCCGCAGGAATCTGCGGCACTGGATGGCCCCACGACCGATTCCCGTGCCGGCCAGCTTCCGTCCAGGCCGGGCGGCGCTCCACCCGGAACCCCTTGGCTGTGTGCTGATCATCGGGCCCTGGAACTATCCCTTCCAGCTGTGTCTCCATCCGTTGGTGAGTGCCCTGGCGGCGGGCAACCATGTTGTGCTGAAACCCTCGGAACACGCTCCCCATACCGCCGCCCTGATTGCCGCCCTAGTGGCGCAGCATTTTCCAGCCGAGGTGGTCCAAGTGGTTCAGGGGGATGGGGCCACAGCCGCCGCGTTGCTGGAGGAGCGCTTCGACCACATCTTCTTCACCGGCGGCGCCCGGGTGGGGCGCCTGGTGATGGCCGCGGCGGCCCGCCATCTCACGCCGGTCACCCTGGAACTGGGCGGCAAGAGCCCGGCGATCGTGCTGGACGATGCCGACCTGGCCGTCACCGCCCGGCGCCTGGCCTGGGGCAAGGGGCTTAACGCCGGCCAGACCTGCATCGCCCCCGACTATCTGATGGTCACCCCCAAGCAACGGGAGCCCCTGGTGGCAGGCATCGCCGCCGAACTGCAACGGTTCCATGGGCCCGATCCCCTGAACAGTCCCGATCTGGGCCGCATCGTCAACCAAGCCCAGTTCGACCGGCTGGAGACACTATTGGCCGTGGCACGCTCTCGGGGCCAGGTGCTCTGGGGGGGGCGCAGCGACCCCGCCCACCGGAGGATCGAACCCACCCTGATCGCCGTGGAGGATGCCGCCAACGATCCGCTGATGCAGGAGGAACTGTTCGGCCCCCTGCTGCCGGTGCTCACGGTGCCCGATCTGGACGACGCGCTCCACCGCATCCGCCTTGGACCCAAACCCCTCGCCCTTTATCTCTTCAGCCGTAGTGCCATCGCCCAGCGGGAAGTGCTCAGCAGGACCAGTTCCGGCAGCGTCGGGTTCAACGATGTGGTGATGCAGGCGGGGATCAATCGCCTGCCGTTTGGTGGGGTGGGAGAGAGCGGTATGGGCAATTATCACGGCGAAGCCGGCTTTCGCACCTTTTCCCATCAGCGGAGTGTGCTGAAGCGCCCCTTCTGGCTGGATCTCCCGTTTCGCTATCCCCCCTACGCCGGCAAGCTGCCGCTGTTGCAACGGTTGCTGGGCTGAAGCAGAACATTTCTGCTCCGGGGGGGCTGGGCGAGCCCCGTGGTGGCTCTTAAGGTGCCGCCAGACCTCCGCCGTGCCCATGCGCCGCCTCTTCGTCGCCCTGGCCCTTGCCGTGGTTCTGCCGCTGCCCTCCCTGGCGGCTGAAATCACCGTCAAGGAGGGCGAAACGCTCTCGGACATCGCCGAACGCCATCACGTCAGCGTCAGCAGCCTGATGAAGCTGAACCGGATCAGCGATCCCGACCAGCTCTCGGTGGGCCAACGGCTCACCCTCCCCGGCGGAGCGAAGCCAGCTAGTGCGTCCCAGGGCGGCTCCGGTGCAGGGCGCGTCACCGTGCAGGAAGGGGAAACCCTCTCGGAAATCGCCGAGCGGGAAGGCATGAGTCTGGGCAAATTGATTGCCCTCAATGGCATCACCGATCCCGATCGCGTTGCCGTGGGCACCAGCTTGATCGTGAGTGGCAGCGCCAAGGCCACCAGTAGCAGCGCCACCGCCACCGCCTTCACCTACAACCGCGGGGCCAGTGACCATGTGGTGCGGCCCGGGGAAAGCCTGTCCGGCATTGCCGAGGGCTACGGCCTGCCCCTCAGCCGTCTGGTGGCCCTCAATCAGATCAGCGATCCCAATGTCGTGGACGTGGGCACCCGCTTGCGCCTGAAGGGTGCACCCCCAGCCCCCCGCAGCACCGGAGCCGCTACCGAAACCGCCACCGAGGCCAGCGTGGCACCCACACCGAAGCCCAAACCCCAACCCAAGCCGGTCGTCAGCACCACCACCCCAGTCGCGGCAGCCAGCACCGGCAGCACCAGCCCCAAACCGCGCCCCTCGTCCACCACGGTCGCCACGCCGAAGGTCGACACGCCGAAGGTCCCCAAACCAGTCGCCACGCCGCTCGCCACCAGCAAGCCCACCAACACGGCGATCGCCAGCGCCAGCAGCGCCCCGACGGGCGGCGGCAAACCGGACTGGCGCAGCTATGGCCCCCTCCAGGTGGATTGGGCCAACTGGCAGCCGATGGGCGGCAGCCTGGTGGCCCCCACCCTCAACGCCCAGGGCCAATCCCTCTACCTGGCCATCAACTGCACCGCCCGCAAGCTGAATGCCACCAGTGCCACGGGCCAGTGGAAAACCTGGGACGACCCCCAGGCGGATTTCGAACTGCAGATGGTCAATGATCTCTGCAAACGGCCCAGCAGCTGATCAGGCCGCCCAGTGCAGGGGCCAGGGGGTCTTGAGGTAGCTGCGGCCGGTGCTGCGGAGCCACAGCCGCTGGGCGCCGTCATCGCTTTCGCTGATTAGTTCCTCCTGCACCAGCCTCCGTGCCAGCCAGGCCCAACGCTCCTCATCCACCCCAGGGGAGCGGGCCAGTTCCTCCGTCAAGCTGCGCAGGTCACGGCCACTGCGGATTTCCAAGGCCGCCAGCACTTGGCCCGCCAGACCGGACCAGTCCCGGCGCCGATGGGACCCCTGACAGTTGTCGCAGCTGCCGCAGGGGGCCACCAACTCCCCCACGGTGAGCAATAGGGCCTGCTCCCGACACTCCTCCCCTTCCGCCACCGCCTCCATGCGCCGCAGCTGGCACTGGGCCAGTTCCAAGCGCTGGCTTTCCTGGCGACGCTGCTCCTCCGAGAGCTGCTGCGCCGTCAGCCGAATCGCCCAGCCCAGGCTCACCCGATCGGCGGGATCGAACAGCACAAGACAGTGGGCTGGCAACCCATCGCGGCCCGCCCGACCCGATTCCTGGAGATAGCCCTCGGGACTGGCGGGGAGGTCGAGATGGAGCACCAGACCCACATCCGGCCGATCGACCCCCATCCCAAAGGCCACCGTGGCCACCAACACCGGCCTGGGCTCCCCCTGGAAATGCTCCAGGGCTAACTGCCGACTCTGGGGATCCATGCCGGCGTGGTAGGCGATGGCCGCGACGCCCGCCCCACACAGCCGCTGGGCCCACTGCTCCACCGAACGACGGGTACGGGCGTAGATCAAGACGGCACCCCGGGCCTGCTGCACCGCCTCCAGCACTTCCGGCAACGGGTGGGAGGAGCGACGCCGCATGGCGTAGGTGAGGTTGGTCCGTCGCGCCGATCGCACCTGGATCAGCGGCCGCCGCAACTGAAGCAACCGAATGATGTCGGCGCGCACCTGGGGCGCCGCAGTGGCGGTGAGGGCCACCAGCGGCACCCCCGGACAGAGGGCCCGCAACTGCCCCAAGCGGCGGTAATCGGGCCGAAAATCGTGGCCCCAGGCGCTGATGCAATGGGCCTCGTCCACGGCGAGGGCCACCAGCCGACCCGCCGCCAACTCCTCGTCGAGCAGCTGGCGAGTGGATTCCACCTGCAACCGTTCCGGGGCTAGATAGAGCAAATGCAGGCGGTGATCCCGGAGGCGTTGCAGCAACTGATGGCGCTCTGGGGTCGGCAGGCCGCGATACAAACAGGCGGCGGCGATGCCACGGCGCTGCAGCTGGCTCACCTGGTCCTGCATCAGGGCCACCAACGGGGACACCACCACCACCAGGCCATCACGCACCAGGGCTGGCAGCTGATAACACAACGACTTACCGGCACCGGTGGGCAACACGGCCAGACAATCACGCCCTTCCAGCAGGGCCTCAATGACCTGACGTTGACCGGGCCGAAAGGCGGTCCAGCCGAAATGATGGTCGAGGGCCCGTGCCAGCGGATCCGCCGCCACCAGCGCTCCAGCATTCGTTCGGAGCCGACCCTAACCCCCACCTTCAAGCCAACGGGGGCTCCAGATGGTCCGGCGCTTCCTCCACCAGCTGCAAGCGCACCCGCTTGCCCCCGGCCAACTCCCCCAGGGAGACCCGCATGGTGGCGCCGCTGAGGGTCTGCAGAGCCGTGATCAGGTCCCGCAGATGGGGGGTACTGCTGCCGCTCTCCACCCAGAGGCGCTCCTGCAACCCCCCCAGACGCCGCCAGCTGGTGTGGAGCTTGAGGACGGCGTTTTCCACCTGCTGAGCCTGGTACACCGCATCCGAAAGGATGCCTAGGGCATCCAGCCGCTGGGCCTCCTGAATCGCCTTGTCCAGATCGAGATTCCCCTGCTGCAGGGCACGGACCGCCAGGCCGGCCTCCGCGGCCTTACTCAGCCAGCGAGCCGTCATCGTCACATCCTTGACCCGGTCGAGTTCCGGTTCCTCGCGCAACACCCGCCGCAGGTCGTCCTGCTGGGGCGCGGGCAACTTGGCCAACTCCTTGACCAGTGGCGCAATCGCACGGGGCGGCAACAGGTTGTCGGCGGTGCGCTGCCGGATCTCCTCCGGCAGCAGGGGGCTGGTGGCTGCGGTGAACTCGTCGCTGAGACGGCGCACCTGCTTGCGGGTGATCTGCTGCCCCTCATTGGCTGCCTCGCTGATCATCTGCTGCACCTCGGGATCGGCTTGGGCCGTGTCGAGGAAAGCGCGCTTGGAAAAATTATTGACACTGCCCTCAGACAACAGCCCGTCGCCCACCAGCCCATCGGCCGACTCCGCCAGCTGAATCAAGGTGTAAGCGCGGGTCTTACTGATTTCACGCTCGCGAAGCCACTGCAGGAAACCCGTGCCCCGACCCTCCCCGCCGCGTTTCTCGCGGTCGCGCACTGCAAGCAGAATCCGACCTCGCCAGATCTCAGTCTGCAGATCGAAGCGATCACACACGGCCCAGGCCTCCTCCAGCCTGGCCAGGAACTCCATCGTACTGATGTCATCCCGGTCAGGATCCGGCAGCTCGAGGCTGAGGGCTGGGGCCTCCTGGGGAACCATCGGCGGCAACGGGGCTGCCACGCGACCCCACCGCCCCGACGACGAAACGTGACGTCCTGCGGACCTAGACGCACCACCCCAAGTAAGGTCTCAGCGACAGTCACCCGATGTTCAGTCCAGCGATGGCCATCTCCCGCGGCGACAAAGTTCGCATCAAGCGTCCCGAGTCCTACTGGTTCAACGAGGTCGGCACGGTGGCCTCGGTCGATACCTCCGGCATCCGGTACCCCGTTGTCGTGCGCTTCGACAAGGTCAACTACAACGGCTACAGCGGCTCAGAAGGCGGCATCAACACCAACAATTTCGCCGAAACCGAGCTCGATAAGGCCTGAGTTCCCAGTTCAGGAACGACGGTGCCTGAACTTCCCGAAGTAGAAACCGTGCGCCTGGGGTTGGTACGCCAGCTCCAGAACTTCACCATTGCACGCGTTGAAGTGTGCCGGGCCAGCTCCATCGCCAGCCCGGCCGAGCCTTCCCTGTTCTGCCAAGGGCTAGAGGGTTGTGTTGTTCAAGATTGGCGGCGGCGCGGCAAATACCTGCTTGCCAGCTTGATCCGTGGGACAGAAACTGGGCATTGGGTCGTCCATCTAAGGATGACTGGCCAATTTCTCTGGCTTGAACAGCCCACCTCCCCGTGCCCCCATACCCGGGTGCGGATGTGGGGGCAGGGGGGGCAGGAATTGCGCTTCGTTGATGTGCGCAGCTTTGGACAGATGTGGTGGATCCCACCGGGCATCCCTGTGGATCAAGTGGTTCCGGGGCTAGCCCGGCTTGGCCCAGAACCCTTCAGCGAAGACTTCGACGCGGGATATCTGGCCCAACGCTTGCATCGTTCCCAGCGAGCGATCAAGACAGCGCTATTGGATCAGACCTTAGTCGCTGGGGTCGGCAATATCTATGCCGACGAATCCCTCTTTAACGCTGGCATCCGGCCCCAAGCCGTGGCGGGGAAACTTAGCTTGGAGCAGCTCGGACGCCTTCATGACGCTTTGGTAACGGTGCTACGGGTCAGCATTGGGGCGGGAGGGACAACCTTCAGCGATTTCCGCGACCTCAGCGGGCGTAACGGCAATTACGGTGGGATGGCCTGGGTCTATCGCCGCGGTGGTCACCCCTGCCGCCGCTGTGGCACACCCATCCACCGCGAAAAATTGGCAGGGCGCAGCAGCCACTGGTGCCCCCAGTGCCAATCCTGACGTGGAGCACCACCAATCCGACACCACCGTGAGCCTCCTCCTTGCCCAACAACTGACGGATGCCATGGCGGCAATCCACGCCCGCGGTTGGTGTGACGGCACGGGCGGTAATTTCAGTTGCGTTGTCCGCCAGGATCCCCTGGTGCTGTTGATGGCCCCCAGTGGCGTCGATAAGGGCAAGGTGCTCCCAGCAGACTTGATCGAAGTGGATGGTGCAGGAGAGGTGATTCATGGCGAGGGACGCGCCAGCGCCGAAACCCTGCTCCACATTGCGATCGTCCACACCACCGGAGCAGGGGCAGTGCTGCATACCCACTCCCAGGCCGCCACCTTGCTGTCACGGCACTACACCGCCAATCCTCGCCCCAAGAACGACCCGTTGTCCCCCACACGGGGGGGATGGTTGGAGCTGTCAGATCTGGAGATGCTTAAAGGCTTGGAAGGGATCACGAGCCATGAGGTCCAAATCAAGCTTCCCGTCCTGGCCAACGATCAAGATCTCGCCCGCCTCAGCCAGGCAGCCACTCCACTCCTCGCCAAGGCACCGCAAGGCCTACTGATCGCAGGCCATGGACTCTATGCATGGGGGCAGGATCTGCCTCAAGCACAACGGCACCTAGAGATCCTCGAGTTTCTATTGGAGCAACATTGGCGGCAACTTCTACTCGAAGCCATGGTTGCAGCAACCCGCACCCCATGACCACCATGAACAACGCTGTACCAGCGAATAATGCGATCTTGTTCCGTGGCATCAGCCACATCTTGCTAGATATTGAGGGGACAACCTGCCCAGTCAGCTTCGTAGCGGAAACGCTCTTCCCCTATGCCCGTATCAACATGCCCGAGTATCTTCAGCGGAATTCTGAAAACGCCGAAATACTGAACCTGCTCCAAAAAGTTCGAGAAGCCTGGCAACAAGATCAGGATGAATCCGCTTCCGTCCTCTGGTCCCAGGGCGAAAACCTTGAGCAATATTTGGATCTACTCATCACTCAGGATCGCAAGCTCACCGAATTAAAGGATCTCCAGGGAATGGTATGGGAGGAAGGCTATGCAAACGGGGACATTATTGGGCCGCTCTACGATGACGTCCCACAAGCGCTGCAAGACTGGCACGACCAAGGAATAACTCTAAGCGTGTACTCCTCCGGCTCAGTTGCCGCGCAGAAGCTAATCTACAGCCATAGCAACGCGGGAAACTTAAGCCACCTGTTCTCCCACTGGTTTGACACAAAGATCGGTCCAAAACACGTCAGCACAAGCTATAAAGACATCGCAAATACAATGCAAGTCCCCGGAAATCAAATCTTATTCATCAGCGATTCCAGGCAGGAACTTGAAGCCGCTAAATGCGCAGGAATGCAGACGATATTCAGCATCAGAGATGGGAATCCACACGGAGAATGTGCTGGCTTTCCATCCGTCAACGACTATTCAACCCTAAAACTAGAACTTGCCATCAACTAAATTCAGCATGAAAGAGCCCCGCGACCAAGAGATTCTTAAAATCAACCAAGCCATGCTGAACAGCGCGGCGACAGGCGACTGGAAAACATATTCACAGTTCTGCAGTCCTGAACTTTCATGCTTTGAACCAGAAACGAATGGAAATTTAGTCGAAGGAC
>Ga0209087_1002394_pt1 | contig 10591 bp, 9 predicted proteins | sample S_130805_EF_Meta_FD_187321 | JGI IMG/M metagenome (GOLD analysis project Ga0209087, IMG submission 187321) | Freshwater microbial communities from Lake Simoncouche, Canada to study carbon cycling - S_130805_EF_MetaG (SPAdes) (version 2) | ecosystem: Environmental > Aquatic > Freshwater > Lake ...
TATTAAATGGAGATTTGGCAGTTAATGGTGGCGATATTACAACGACTGCAGCTTCATTTAATATTGCTAATAGTACTAATAGTACAACCGCAATTGCAATTGGCGGTAATGCGACAACTACCACAATGCAAAATTTGACATTGAATGGTAATTTAAGTGTATTGGGTACTACAACTACAGTTACAACTCAAAACTTAACTGTAGCTGACCGATTTATATTGTTAGGTTCTAGTTCATTGAATCAAAATATAGACGGCGGTATTGTTGTACAAAGTAAATATGCAGCTCCCAACGGTAAAGCTACCGGGTCTGGTTATGCATTGTTTATGGATGGGGCGAATGTAACTGCTAATTCATCGCCTCGTTGGGCCGTAACATCATCATTAAGTGAATTAGCTGATGAAGCTACACCAGATGAATATCTTGTAACTGCTAAACAATCACCTGGAGCACCTACATTGGCTCCGACATATGGATCAGCTAGTGCTGGTTATGGTAACATGTTTATCAGTACTGATAACGGTGGCGAAATTTGGATTTATGTATAATAAAATAAAGTTAACGGTTATGGGATTAATAGATAAAATAATTAGTAATAAAGCCAAAGAGCCAGACAACGCATTATCGAAAGAAGAATTAGAGTTTGTATTGTTAGCATTAAAGCGTGCAACATTTACTGGCGAACAGTTAGAAACTGTATTTAACATAGTAATTAAACTGCAAAATCAATATCAAAAATATAATTAATATATTTTGATTTTTGTTGGCCGTAACAGGAAGTGGAATCGTTAACGATTACCTACCGCAAAGACAAAGCGTATTATGCCAAATTGGAAAAAAGTCATTACATCCGGCAGTGATGCCGCATTTAACTCAGTTATAGCTAGTAACGGATTTACTGGTAGTCTACAAGGCACCGGTAGTTGGGCGCGCAATGCCGTTACAGCTTCATATATTACCGGCTCTATATTTACTAGTAACAATCCTGCACTTAGTGCTTCTTTCGCGTTAACTGCTAGTTACGTACTAAACACATCACCTCCGGTTACAATCAATAACAATACAGATAATTTTATTGTAACAGCTACAGGCACTAGTGCAACTGTGCAAGGCGAACCTAATTTGCGATTCAATGGTTCGACATTAACATTGACTGGTAGTATGTTAGTATCCGGATCTAATGCAAATATAATCGTAACTGGATCTGTAGCAGCTACTTCCGGGTTTACTGGCAACCTTACAGGTACATCTAGCTGGTCTGAAGTATCTAGACGTATACGTGTTGGTGTAGCGGGAACTCTCATAGATCTTCCAGATGATGATTATTATGTGTTAATGATGCGAGAGAGTCTAGTAGGTAGCAATGAGACTACTGTGTTAACAACTACTAGTAGTATGGTTTATTCTGCATCATTAGGATTGTTATATGTTACTGCTAGTTGGGCATATACAGCATCACAGGCTATCAGTGCTAGTCACGCTGTTAGATCCGTTACATCATCATTTGCTATTAGTGCTAGTTATGCAGCAAATGCAGCTCCGACAGTAGCTGGGGGTAGTACAGATCAAATACAATATAATGCAGGAGCTGGCGCTTTCGATGGAGTACCGACGTTAACCTATAATGGTACTGATCTGATAGGTACTGGTAGATTTGATGGTAATTTACGATTGGGAGTATTTAGAGGTGTACGTACTAATATACCAACCCCTCCTAGCAAAACCTCCGAAGTGTTAGTATATACACAACAAATTATAGCTGGTACTTTTACTGACGATGACGTAATACGTGTACGTTATAGAATAGATCAACAGTCTAGTGATGCATCCATATATCGTATTTATATAGCTAATACTGACAATTTCGGGCTTATATCAGGATCACTGACTAATCTCATAGCCAATGTCACTGCATCATCTGCTGTTAAATATGTCGGGATAAAGCGGGACTTAACTTTAGATGCCAGTAGTGCTAGAATATATTTTATGAATTCCGGATCTGCAGCTATATCTGATGATATTACAGATACACGTCCCGTTTCTACCTACCCAATGGACTGGGCTAATGTAGATTATTGGATGTATTTTTCAGCTATTCCGAACGATGCCGCTCAAACCGGTAAAGCTCTATCATATAGTATTGAACGAGTATAACAGATAACATACTCACAAAGATATTTATATAAAAATCTTTCATTGGACGTGTGAACTATGAATACTAACAATACAGTACGCTCTGTTGATTCTTTAAATATAGTTACTGTTGTTACTGATGAAATGCAGGTTAACGTTACACGTCCTGTTACGAACGTAGTACATGTACTTACTCCTGGACCACAAGGTCCAGCTGGGCAAATATCTAGTAATGTAGCGACTACCGGCTCAAATATTTTTACTGAAGGACAAATAATACGCGGAAATCTTACATTAACAGGGTCAGTGTATGTTTCAGGTAATATAATACCGGCAGTAGGAATAGGTCAAGTTACATCTAGTTTTGATTTAGGGTCAGCAACCGCAGCATGGAGAGATATTTGGGTATCTAATGGCTCAATTAAATTTATATCATCGGGCTCTAGTCCGGTTATTGTATCGGCAGTCAACGGAGGACTTCAAATTAATAACGGCACTGTTATATCAGATAACGGTGTAAGTGGTCAGTTTAGTTCTACTAAACAATTAGATAAAACTATTACTATTCAAAGTGGTAGTAATAGTTTATTAATGGGTCCAATAGATATTGAATTAGATAAAGAAATTATCGTCCAAGAAGATTCTGATTTAACTATTTTCGGAGATATTGAAAATGTAATTCCAGAAAGTCTTAACATTAAGTATTTATCAGTTGATTCTAATACGACAATAAACGGGTCTCTTACTACATTAAGTGATATAAATACTTCTGGTAATATAAATACATCAGGTAAGATTCAAGGTTTATTAGCATCGTCACGAAATGTAAACTCAACTATAAAAACTAGTGACGGAGAAAATTTACTATTAATAGGCCCCGATATTATAGTTCAGGAAAATAATGAAATTATTATAGGAGATGATAGCGATTTAACTATATTAGGAGATATAGATACCCAAGTAGCTACAGTAGATACTGTTATGTTTGCTACTAACGCATTATACGCAGTTACAGCTAGTTATGTTTTAAATTCAAGTTGCTCATGTATTCCTTTCCCATATTCAGGAAGTGCTGTTATAACAGGATCATTAGTTGTAAATAATGGAACTAATAATGTTATAAATACTTCTAACTATCAACTACTAGATAGTAACGGAACTACTAGCGTAGATTGGCAAAATAAAGTTTTAAAGCTAGCTGAAAATAGAGACACAGTTGACTGGGGCGGTGCACGTCTAAATGATTATACTAGTGAAGCTCTCTCTGTTGATTGGGAAGGTAGAATTCTTTATGATACTAGTGCTAATCAATCAATAGATTGGCAGTCAAGGATATTTTATGCTAATGACGGTGCAACCGCTCACCTAGATTGGAGCAATCCATCATACATGCAACTAACTTCTATAAGTGGAAGCCCAATAACAAATGTATTAGGTATAGATGGTAGTGGTAGATTATATTATACTGCTTCAAGTGCTGTAGGTGGTGGTAGTACTCCAAACCTTCCTGGAGGAGTTGAAGGATCAATTCAATTCAACAACAGCATTGGGGATTTCGGAGGAACACAAAAATTCACATACAATGCTTCTTCCCACAGTATTTCTTTAACAGAATTCATACCAGCTCCTTTTGGAATAACTGAAAATAAAGGACAATACAGTATATTACAAGGTCGTGAAGGTAAAGTACTTGGTAATTATGGAGTATCTTTAGTAGGTGCTTACGCTCTTGATACAGCTTCTGTAGCAATAGGATATGGTGTAATAGCTAGTGGTTCTTATCAAGTTGCTGTTGGGCGACAAAATGCTTCAAATAATACTTCATCAATTTTTATAGTTGGTGTTGGTAGTGGTAAAGATGGATTTACTGTAGAAGCAGATGCTAGTGTTAGAGCACACGTTACTATACCTGTAAACTCAACAAACCCTACAAATCCAAAATCTGGATCGATGTATGTATTTCAAAGCGGATCAAATTACTATATAAATGTTTATGTGGGCGGTCGATGGAGATCTGCGTCTTTAGCATAATAGCTAAAGTTAAAAAAATAGATATTTATTAATAAAACCCAAAAAATAAAAAATACGAGTAGACTATGAGTAGATTAAAAACAAATAAAATTGCTCCCTTTTCAGGAGAAAATATAACACTCGAAGGACATGTTTTACCATCAAGTACAAATAAAAATTTAGGTACTGAAACTAACGCTTGGGGCGAATTATATGTCTCGACAGGATCTGTAAACTTTGTAGCTCCCGTAACTATAGGGCAACCGACCGTAACTGTAGCTTCAATAAAAGCTGGCGGTGAAGCTGGAGTAACTGGCCCTACTTGGGGGATGATATTTACAGAAACTAATAATTTAAAAGGATCATTTAGTGTAGGAAGAAACAATAGAGCTTCAGGAACTGCTTCTCTAGCTTCGGGATTATATAATACTGCTTCGGGTAACTATTGCTTTGTTCAAGGGCAAGGTAATATAGCTAGCAATGATGGCGCACATGCTCAAGGCGAAAGTACATTAGCATCTTTTCCATTTACACATGCTGAAGGATACCAAACAACTGCATCAGGATATTGGGCACATGCTGAGGGTAGATCTACTAGAACAGTCGGTAATGCATCTCATGCTGAAGGGGAAAATACAATAGCTTTTGGATATGCTTCACATGCTGAAGGATTAGGGTCTGTAGCTTTAGGTTCTTACTCGCACGCTGAGGGATATTACACTGTAGCATCGGGGTCATATCAAACTGTAGTAGGTGAATATAATACTTTAGGAGATACAACTAGTCATTTTATTGTTGGTAGTGGTGATGGTATAGCTCGTAAAGATGCATTTAAAGTCACACATAGTTCGTCAATAATAGTTCCTGCACAATCATTAGTACCGACATGGACCGGCCGTGAAGGAGAAATGGTTCCATTTGTTACAGGTAGTACATATCGTTTATATGCATGGTTAGGCGGAGCTTGGAGATCAGCTTCATTTAGTTAAAATAAATAAACGTAACATGATATTTATAAATAAAGTTAGTCATGGCAACTAATATTCCCATATGGCCTGGTAGTTCATCGTTTTGTCCTGGCGAAACACCGTTTGGTTTTTTTGATAATGATTACGAATTCCAAATAGATACAGACAAAGTAGCTGATTGGTGTGCTAAACGTTTAGGCTATCCGATAACAGACATTGAAATGCAAGACATTCAATTTTATGCTTGCTTTGAAGAAGCTGTTACTGAATACGGAGCACAACTTAATGCATATAACATCCGTGACAATATGCTTAATTTGTACGGGGGCAGTACAGGATCTAATCTGACAGGTAAAACTGTTAATCCAACACATGCAGGATTAATTACATTAGCATCTGCATATGGTACAGAAGCTGGCAGTGGCGGAAATGTAAAATTTTATACTGGCAGTGTTGCAATGTCTAACGGCAAACAAATTTATGATCTATCAGATAGTAATATTGTTACTTTAGAAAATGGTGTTGCTGGCATTGATGCTATAGAAATTAAAAGAATATATCACGAAGCGCCTCCTGCCTTAGTACGTTTCTTCGACCCATTTATAGGATCGGGTATCGGCACTCAACAAATGTTAGATTCATTCGGATTCGGTAGTTATTCCCCAGGCGTATCGTTTATGATGATGCCAATATATGCCGATATACTTCGTTTGCAAGCAATTGAGTTTAATGATACAGTACGTAGGTCTGCATATTCATTTGAACTAAGTAAAGACCGTTTACGTATATTTCCTATACCAGATGGGCAAAATATAAAGAAAGTATACTTTGATTATGTACTTAAAACAGATCGTTTTACAGGCCCAGGTGTAATAGGTAACGGTACTATTTCAGATTATTCAAATATGCCATATGAAAATGTTGTTTATGAAAATATTAATAGTGTAGGTCGACGTTGGATATATAGATATACATTGGCATTGGCTATGCAACTATTAGGATATATACGTAGTAAATATTCTGCTATACCTATACCTAATGCTGAAATAACATTGAATGGTTCGGACTTAGTAAGTAACGGCCAAGCAGAAAAAGAAGCTTTATTAACAGAACTCAAAGAAATTTTAGATAGTATGTCTAGACAAGCGCAATTGGAACGCAAGCAAGCTGAATCAGATGCTATGCAATCACAATTGAATAAAATGCCGTTAAAAATATACGTAGGATAATATGGCACTATTTGGCAGTTCTCGTGACGTTAGTTTAATTAAGTCACTTAATCGTGAACTTATCAATCGATTCATCGATATAGAAGTAGCACTGTATAAACTAAATTTACAAATAACAGGTCAAAATATTTACGGTGAATCTAACAATAAAACTTATTATCAACCGGTACGTTTACATAGTTTAGTATCTCGCGAAGATCGTACAATTGTCGGTGACGATTTTGGGTTAGATACTGCACGTACTAGTATATTTTCATTTTTTAAACCTGATCTAGAAGCTCGTAATATATTTGTCGATGTTGGAGATATTATAGAACATGACCGTAGTATGTATCAAGTAGATAATATTACATATGCACAGGAATATTTTGCAGGTCGAGATGAAGCTACTGATTTAGGATATGTGTTAAATGAACGTGGCTCATATGGTTTAGATTTATCTATAGTAGTTGAAGCGCATATAACCAGACATACTTCACTTAATATAGAACCTGTACGTTCGGGATTAAATCGTCCTAGTCAATTACCAAGGAACTTATAATGGCAAAACCACAATTAAATAAAACATACAGCACGTATTCTACTAATCCGGATATAGCTCGTAGTGCACAAATTCGTCGTGATGATGATACAATAAAAACTCCTAGTTGTACTATTTACGATATAGATAATGCTATTATGTCGTTTATAAGCGATGTGATACGACCGGAAATTGTAGATAATAATGCTATGGTAACAGTGCCGGTAATGTATGCTAATGCAGAAAAATGGGCACAGATACAGGCTAAGGGTTATATGTACGATCATAACGATCGTTTAATGACCCCGTTAATATCTGTTAAACGCAATAGTATTACAGAACGTGATACAATGAAAAAACTAGATGTTAACTGGAGTCCGGAAACTGATAATGACTTTGCTAGAAATACATTGACATACGAGAGCCAATATTCAAAAAATAATCGTTATGATCGTTTTTCAGTCTTGCAAGGCACACGTCCTAAACGTGAAATATATGTATCTAATATACCAGAATTTGTAGACGTAAGTTACGATATTTTAATATGGGCAGAATATACAGAACAATTAAATAGTATCGTAGAACAAATTCTTCCTACTGGAGGATTTGCATGGGGTACTACATGGAAATTTATTACTTCTATACAAGATTATTCATTCGAAACAGTTTCTGTGCCAGGCGAAGATCGTATAATACGTACTACAATGCCTATTAATGTTAAAGGTACGTTATTATCACAATACGAATTAAAGCGATCGACTTTACAGAAACGTTACTCTGTTAAGCGTGTATCATTCGGATCTGAAACAGAGTCATTTAATGCAGATCCGGATAATCCACCTAGCGATGGTTTTACTACTAATGACGGATTTCGTCCGTTACTGTAACATATTTATAACAAAGGAAAAGTTATGTCAACAGAAATTAAGTTTACACAAGAAGAATTAGAACAGATTAAACAATTACGTGATAATACAAATCGTATTATTTATCAATTAGGTGAAATTGATTTAGAATTGCATTTAATGCAGCAACGTACAACTGAACTTCAACAACTTCGTACCGAGTTACAGACTGAATATCAAAATCAATCTAACAATGAACGTACATTAGTAGATGACTTAAATAAAAAATACGGTGCAGGTCAAGTAGATATTGAAAGTGGTATATTTATACCCAATTCATAATGTTTGACTAATTGCTCTGATATTTATATGAAATGATTATTAATTTAAATTAGGAGCAAACTAATGGCAGAAAAAATTGTTTCGCCTGGCGTGTTTACCAATGAAGTTGACCAATCAGCATTGCCAGCGGCAATTGCAGGTATTGGTGCTGCTATCATCGGCCCTACACAGCGAGGCCCTGCAAATATTCCGACAACAGTAACTAGTTATTCTGAATTTGTACAGACCTTTGGAGGTGTATTTACTTCTGGCTCGGGCCGTAATGAGGGCGTGTATAAATATTTAACCAACTATTCAGCACAAGAATATCTTAAGTATGCTGATACATTAACAGTAGTACGTGTAATGGCCGGCACATATGCTAATGCATATTCAAATGTAATTAGTGTAGCTAGTGCAAGTAATGGAACTTCAATTGCGCCTTCATTCCGTTTAACTTTGTTATCTGCAGGAGCTATAGAAAATTCTGGACGAGATTCTGCAGCTCTTAGTGGTAGTGGATTTGCATCTGCTTCAGTATCTGATCAAGGCGTTGGTGGATTACTTCTTTCAGGGTCAGAACAAAATCTTCGTTGGGAAGTCAGCAATGTTAGTAATACTAAAGGTACTTTTACATTATTGATTCGTCGTGGTGATGATATTACCAATCGTAAAATTATTTTAGAACAATATAATAATTTAACACTTGACCCAAATTCACCGAACTATATTGCAAAGGTAGTAGGTGATATATCATATACATTAATAGACTCAGGTACATCCCAACCATACTTCCAGATATCTGGATCTTATCCGAATCGTTCTAAGTATGTACGCGTAACTGTATATAAAAACACTGTAAATTGGTTTGATCAAAACGGCGCACGTCGTAGTTCGGACTTTACCGGTAGTTTACCTCAAGCAGTGTCAGGTACATTTGCATTCGGTTCTAATGGATCTGAAGCACATCCGAAACGTTTCTATGAAGATATATTTGGTGGAGGCACTAGCCAACAGCAAGGATTTGATATGTCGAGTGCTACATATACGGCACCATATTCAGATGCTATTAATCTTCTTAAAAATCAAGATGATTATGATTTTAATTTGTTAACGTTACCTGGATTAGTAGATGGCGACTCAGGTGCTAGTACTATTATAACTGCAGCACAACAAATGATTGAAAGTCGCGGTGATGCGTTTTTAGTTGTTGATCCTGCTGCATACGGCACTGCATTGTCAACCGTAGTAACTACTGCAGATGCACGTAACAGTAATTATGTTGCTGAATATTGGCCATGGGTATTGATTGCTGATCGTGACTTAGGACGTAATGTTTGGGTTCCAGCTAGTACAGTAGTACCAAGTGTATATGCATTTAATGACCGAGTAGCTGCCCCATGGTTTGCACCAGCCGGTCTCAACAGAGGCGGTATTGATGTAGCAGTTAGAACTGAACGTAAATTAAATCAAAGCAACCGTGATACATTGTATGATGCAAATGTTAATCCAATTGCTAGTTTCCCTAATCAAGGGGTTGTAGTTTACGGACAGAAAACTATGCAGAAAAAGTCGTCAGCTTTGGATCGTGTAAATGTACGCCGTCTGTTAATTGCAGCTAAAAAGTTTGTTGCATCAACTACCAAGTATTTGATTTTCGAACAAAATACGGCAGCAACTCGCAATAGATTCTTAAGTATTGTTAATCCTTACTTCGACAATGTACAACAACGTCAAGGTTTGTATGCATTTAAAGTAGTAATGGATGAGAAAATGAATACACCAGATGTAATTGATCGTAACGAATTACGTGGTGCTATTTATTTGCAACCTACCAAGACTGCAGAATTTATAATTATTGATTTCAATATTCTACCGACTGGCGCTGCTTTCCCAGAATAGTCGTAATGAATAAAAAATAAACAAGGAGAACACTAATGGCAGAAAGAATTGTTTCGCCAGGCGTATTTACAAACGAGATTGATCAGTCAGCCCTCCCCGCAGCAATTGCGGGGATTGGTGCTGCTCTAATAGGACCAACCTCGCGAGGGCCTGCGAATATCCCAACAACAGTAACTAGTTATTCTGAATTTGTACAGACCTTTGGAGGTGCATTTACTTCTGGCTCTGGAACTGCGGAGAATACCTACAAATATTTAACTAATCATTCAGCACAAGAATATCTTAAGTATGCTGATACATTAACAGTAGTACGTGTAATGGCTGGCGCATATGATTATGCATGGAGTAATGTAGCTAGCCAAGCCGGAGGCACTGCTGTCGTTAACGGGGCATTTAGATTAACAGTATTAGGCGCTGGAGCTGATCAAAATTCCGATACTACCGGCGTAGAGGCAGGTCAAGGTCCACGCACTGGTGGTTCTGGTAGTGCCGTTAGCGAAGATGGTCGTACTGGACGATTAACTAATGGGTCTCAGTATAATTTACGTTGGGAAGTTAACAATGTTAGTACTACTAAAGGTACTTTTAGTTTACTAATTCGTCGTGGAGATGATATTACTAATCGTAAAATTATTTTAGAACAATATAATAATTTAACGTTAG
>Ga0209087_1002402_pt1 | contig 10564 bp, 16 predicted proteins | sample S_130805_EF_Meta_FD_187321 | JGI IMG/M metagenome (GOLD analysis project Ga0209087, IMG submission 187321) | Freshwater microbial communities from Lake Simoncouche, Canada to study carbon cycling - S_130805_EF_MetaG (SPAdes) (version 2) | ecosystem: Environmental > Aquatic > Freshwater > Lake ...
CGACAGGCCGTTGAGACGCTACGGATACTGCACGATGCACGCAGCTCGATTCAAGAAATGGGGCGATCCGATGATCGTCAAGGACAATCAGTTTGTATCAGCACGGAAGGACACGGAGTTGAATCCGACTCGTTTGTGCGCTGTCTTAGGCTGCTTGAAGAAGCATCACGCGAATGGCTATTGCGGGACACACGCGCAACAAGCGAGACGCGGAAAGCTGTAATGGCCTGTCGCAGATTGCTCCCCATTGAGACGGAGGCCCTCCAGGGATTTCCGCCGGATTGGACTCTGATTCCTTGGAAAGGCAAGCCCGCGTCCGAGTGTCCGGACGGCCCTCGGTACAAGGCGATGGGGAACTCCATGGCGGTGCCGGTGATGCGCTGGATAGGGCAGCGGCTTGACGCCGTCGCGAAAGGTGACCGATGACCCACCTCGTCTCTCTCGACCCCGGCCTGAGAGGGTGCGGTCTCGCCTACTGGAACGAGGACGGTTCCCTCGCCCACGTCGCCTACGTTCGCAATACCGTGAAGCAGGGTGACGGCCCAAGAGCGTGGACCGGCTACCAGAGCACCTACATTTGGAACCGAAGGACAGCGTACTTCATTTCGGAGGTCCCGCAGGTCTACCGAGTCGGGGCGTCGAAAGGCGACCCGGACGATCTCATCCAGCTCGCGGGTGTAGTCGGTGTTTTTTCCATGCTCATTCAGTCCGACGTTCGAATGGGCGTGAAGCCGAGGGAGTGGAAGGGCCAGGTCCCCAAGGACGTTCACCACGCCCGTCTCGTGAAGACCCTGACCCCGGAGGAGATGGCGATGGTCGAAGCGGCAGCGCCTCCGAGCCTCCGTCACAATGTGCTGGACGCCGTGGGCATTGGGCAGTGGTGGTTCAAGAACAGGAGCAAGCGATGAACTGGAAGCGCAAGGGACCGAAGGGCTGCTACCGAGCCGTTCACGAAGGTCGCATCATCCTTCTTGAGAAGGCGAAGGCTCCTTACGACCAGCTCTGGCTGATGCACGAGCCGGATGGGGCCGGTGGTCTCTCGACGAGTGTCATCTTCGGCAAGACCTCCGAGCAGGCCCAGCGAGGCGCTACGGCTCTGCTCCTGCGACAGAAGCCGGGAACGGCCAAGCTGTTGAACGTTCCATGAAGTTCATCGTCGAGCTGACCTACGCCGGTTCGGGGTCCGTGAAGGGACGTCTCGTCGATACGGACGACGACGGCTACACGCTGTACGAGGTCACGGTTACGACCGACAGCACCAAGGACTCGCAGACCCGTGTCCTGCGTGACCTCGCGAGGCACCTGAACTGGTTTGTCGACCTCTCCGAGGGCGGGATAAAGTAGCGATGCTCTTTTTTCTTGACCCTTCTGTAACGCTCCGGCATACTCCCTCCCGTCGCTGGCCGTAGGGGCCTGTGACGCACACCGAGGGTCGCATGACCAAGTCCAAGTCCAAGTCCAAGAAGTCCCGTCCCGTCACCGACCCGCTGAAAGCGGTCGCGTACATCCGCGTCTCGACCGAGGAGCAGCACCTCGGCCCCGAGGCTCAGCTCGCCGCCATCGAACTCTGGGCGAGCCGTCAGGGCATCACGGTCGTCGCCGTTCACCGCGACCTCGGCGTGTCCGGTGCCACGCCCTTGGCGGACTGCACGGGACTCATGGCCGCGCTCGAAAACCTCCGTGTTCATGCCGCCGGTCTGCTCGTTGTCGCCAAGCGAGACCGTCTTGCCCGCGACGTTATGAAGTCCGCGATGGCTGAGGCTCGTGCCGAGGCACTCGGTGCTCGCATCGTAAGCGCGGCAGGCGAGGGCGACGGTACCGACCCTGCCGCCAAGCTCATGCGAACCATCATCGACGCCTTCGCCGAATACGAGCGGCTCATCATCGGTGCGCGCACGAAGGCGGCGCTTGCGGTCAAGAAGACCAAGGCCGAACGCATCGGCGGCATTCCCTACGGCTTCTCGGACGTGGACGGTAAGCTGGTCGCCAACGAGGACGAGCAGCGAGTCATCCTTCAGGCCAAATATCTTTCTTCACAAGGCCAGTCCATGCGTGGTATCTGCGCCACGTTTCGTATCGAAGGGGTCGTCTTCCGCAACTTCTCGTGGAACTCACCGGCTCACGCCGACCGTCTGCTCAAGGCGGTTCTGTAACACTCACCCTAGGAGGTCATCGTGTTTGTCAGCTTCCAGAACGACTCAGGCATTCGCTTCAGCGCCCACTTCTACAACCCGGCCAGCGAGAAGGTCGAGACGCGCTCGGTTACCGGCTGGGTGACCAGTGACGACGGTATCAGCCAAGCAACCATCCTCGTTCCCGATCAGGGCCTTCAGCTTCGCGTCGGGCAGATTCAGGGCTTTCTCGCCGTGGTCCCGAATGGCAAGGAAGAGGAGCATCAGGCCCTCCTCGACGCCAAGGTCGACGCCATCAAGAAGGCCATCGCCGAGAAGTCGACCGATACGGTCACGACGCTGGCTTCCTAACGTGGGCATCCACGGACCGAAAGCCGACCGAGGGGACCGGCTGCGATGGAAGTGCTCGGACCTCGACTGTTCGCACACGGTCGGTTGCCGCGAGAAGGTCATGTACGCCGATGACGGCGACGTTCAAATCCACGGGGAGATGTCGTGGAACCAAGACGACCGAAAGTGGGATTGGTGCGTGCGGGTTGACCACTACGGTTCGTCGGACATGACTCAGCTCCAGGTCGAGGCGATGGCCGCTCGCCACGCTCGCCGAATGGCGGCACAGGTCGGGATGCTCTTCCGAGGACCGAAGGTGGTAGCCATTGACGACACTTAAGGTTGAGTCGGTACGGGCCATTGGAGCGGCTCGGGCGTTCGACTCCAAGCAAGACCGACCGGACTTTGAGCGGACACTAAACGAGGCTGTAGGGGCTTCAATGGAGGGAGACGTGGAACTCACGGAGACGGAAAAGCGATTCGATGCTCTCGTGGCCGAACGCCGAGCAAAGGGTCGAGAGACCTACGGCACGGGGCTTGATCACCGGGCGAACTACGATTGGACCATGATGGCGCTCGAAGAGGCGCTTGACCTGAGCCAGTACCTCATGGCCCGAGTCGTAGAACTTGAGCAGGCCATTGAAGGACACGAGCGATGATCTTTGAGTACGACATCGAGAACGAGGACGGCACCGTCTTTGACACGCTGGACTGCGAGGCGCGGTTCTACGGAGCCAAGGGCGAGAAACCCGAGGTCGACCGGCTCGTCGTCAAGCGGGGCAAGCGGGTCTTGACCGACACCGAGGTCAACTTCTACTACGGTCTCGGCACCTACGAAGCCATCGCGCAGTACGCCCTCGACAACGTCAACCGAACGCTAGAAGGTGAGCCGTGACCGACAAGGACCTGAAGACCTACGACACCCTTCTTAAGAGCACGGTCGGCGTTCGATGGACGAACGAGGACGTTCAGCGCCTCGTCGACGAGGTTCGCCGGCTGCGCGACATTCTTGAGGTCGAACAGCCAATCGCCCTTCGGGACCATTGGGTCGGAATGCCCCGCTTCATTGGTGGTCACTAGATGGCGACCATCGAGGTGTTCACGGGGCCGATGTTCGCCGGCAAGACCACGGGGCTGCTCGACCGGGTCCACTACTTCCGAGGAGCCGGTGTGCCGACGCTGCTCGTGAAGCATGCCTCGGACAAGCGGTACGGTAGCGGTCAGTCGGTCACGACACATTCGGGCGTTGCCTTAGCTTGCATGTCGGCGAGCGACGTTACCGACATCGCCATCCTGGCGCAGCAGAACCCCGACGTGAAGGTCGTCGCCATCGACGAGGTCCAGTTCTTTGACGGCGACGTGGCCGGATGGGCGGTGCTCGCCCGGTCGGTGGGCATCTCGGTCATCTTCGCGGGGCTGGACCGAGAGTCGAGCGGCAAGACCTTCGGGCCGATGGGCGAGCTTCTTGCCCAAGCGGACGTGGTTCACAAGCTCAAGACGGACTGCAAGTGTGGCCTTCTCGCGCATCAAACCCGTCGCAAGCCGGACGCGCCTGAGGGTATGGTCGGGGGGTCGGAGCGATACGAGTCGGTGTGCTGGGACTGCTACTACCGGAGAGACTAGGCTATCCGGGCGTCGTTGGCGTTGTACGGCTCGTAGGTCGTCTTCCCGCCCACGACGAACATCGACAGCTTGTCGTTCCGTTGAGCCTTCGTCTTCGGGTGGAGGTAGCCAACGTGGACCCACGTTCGCTCAAAGATGACCTGGTCGAGCTTCACGCCGCTCGCGATAATGTCGTTCATCAGCTTCTTGCAGCCGTGGGCCGGATGAAGGTCCGCCGCGAGGCCGTAGCTGTGTGCGCTCGTCTTCGACCCGCCGACCGCGTCGTTCACCGGGTCGGAACGGTAGCCGCTGTTGATCTTGAGCGGCCCGACCTTGGCCCGGATGGGTTCGAGGACGTTGACGCACAGGTTTTTGAGGTTGACGAGCACCTCGGCCGAAGGGTCGTTGTCAAGACCCTTCGACTTGGCGGTGTTCGACGCCAGCAGCTCGCTCAAGCGAAAGTGGGGGCTGAGCTGGACGTCAGGACACTTACCGTCCCCGCCGCAGCGAACGCAGGTCTTGCTCTTGCCCCAACACTTCGGACAGTCCATCGTCATCAGTTACTCCGCGCACCTTTTGGGGTCTTGACTGCAAATCCACAGGGCGAGCCTTCGGTCGGTGCGCTGAATGGCGTCGAGCACCTTGACCATCGCCTCGCGCTCGTGCTGCCGGTCCAGTTCCAATCCGGCCACGCGCTGTTCAAGCGTATCGAACCGGCTGTTCGTGTTCGCCCACATCGCCCCGAGTCCCGTCAGACCCATCACCACACTCAGAAGTATCGGCCACCACTGTCGAAGGGCGTCCATGGGCGGGTGAGCGTTGGGCGTGGGCATGGTGTCGTCACTAGGTGATAGAGAGGTTCATGGGGCTTGTTTTAGGGAGCGGCAGTAGCCTTCCGCTCCGCTTCCACCTTGGCCGCGACAACGGGGTTTGCACGCAGATACGAGAGCCAAGTCGCTCCAGGATTGCGCTCGACAAACTTGCGGTAGTTGCTGTCCACGGCCGTATCGGCCTTCAACAAACGCTCAAAGGCTCCGGCGATTTCAAGGGCCTCGAAGGGGGTCTGCATCCGAGCTTCGGTCGACTTTGTGGGCGAGGTCCACCGAGCGTACTCAGGCAGCGTCTGCGGAATGACGTCGGAGCCAAAGATACGGCCACCCAGACCACGAAGGATGACACCGCCGCGGAGCCACGACGGAACGACCGTCTCTCGCATCGCACGGCCCGTGCTCTCAAGGTCCATGCGCCGCTGCGTCGAAGCGGTGGGGGTCGGAGTACCAAACTCCGCCACATTCTTGGCCGCGACCCTCTGCTCTTGAAGCAAACGAGCGGCTTCGGCTGGCGTGACGTTGGCGGCGCGAAGGATGTCAGCCTCAGACATGCCGGAAGGAAGGCCTTGCTGCCGGTAAATGTCTGCTAGCTCCCCCCTCCTTGTCGGAGCCGAAGATATGCCTCGCGAAACATCCGCAAGGCTCTCCGCAAGTACGGGAGACGCGAAAGGGGCTTGCGGACCGGGATCTGCCAAGCCGTACTTTGCGTAGATGGACCCGCGTCGAGCGTCATCAATCTGCGGTTTACGCGCAACGGCCTGTGATCGAGCTTCGGCGTTGAAGTCCTTGTTGGCAAACACAAGGGCGTTGTTGAGTCGTTGAAGGATATCTGCTTCTTTGGTCTTACCATCAGCCACTTTACGCGCCTGATACTCAGCGAACTTGGCATCTGGATCCGCAAGGAAGTTCTCTGTCGCGTTAGAGCCAAGAAGCTGCGTGTTTCGCATCAACGACTGATCCAGCTTGGATCGCACGGAATCAAACTCAGGCGGCAGCGGCTGGCCGGGATACTCGCGATTCCAAGACGCCTCGTAGGAGTTGAGGCGGTTGGCCATGTCCTGAAACTGTTTAGCTCGCCAGCCAAGAAGGCTCGGGTCGGTCGCGTTTTCAAGAGCCTGAATCAGTTGCTGCTGGTTTGCCAGTTCGGTCTGAACCGTAGCAAGAGCCTTCTGTGCGCCACCCTTCAACCTGTCCGCAGCAAGGTCGATACTCTGCTCAAAAGAGACCTCACGACGAGCGCGCTTGTTTGCTTCTTGCCGCTGAGAAATGGCTTGTTCGGCTTCCTTGCCCGCTTGTGATGCGATGGCCGTCTCGCCTCGTTTGGTCTCGCCCTCGGCGATGACGTTTCGGCCCTGCATTTCAGCCTGCTCAGCGATGGACCCAGCTCGCTCTGCGCCCATGCGAGCCGCGCCTCGACGACCGGCGAGCACAGGCATTGACCCGAGCAATCCAAGGTTCGCGAGAGCTTCTACCTGTCCGCTGGTATCCGTCTCAGGCGAGAGCAAGGTCGAGACCTGCGGAACCGCGAGCGCGGCCGGCGTGGCCGTACGAATAAATGCCTGACCGACGCGCCTCGCACCAGCCGCAAGTGCTGGGGTCGCGGCCTCGGGAGCAATTGCTTCCGCAGCCTTGCCGGCAAAACCGAAAGCCTTGGGAATGACACCACCAAGAACCCCGGCTCCCGCTAGTTTGGCGTAGGTCATCGGGTCCGTGAAGTCGAGCTTGCCCTCACGCTGAAGACCGCTGGCTTCCTGTGCTGCCGCAAGAAGACCCATGCCCACCGGACCACCAAGACGTGCCGCTCCGGCATACTCGCCGAGCGTCGTTGCGGCTCGCGTAGCGGCGGTCGTAAACGGACGGTCCTGACGAGCCTCAGCGATGCCCTGTTCCGTGACGCCGGTCAGTTGCGGAGCAAACGGCACGGCCTCAGCCACGCTCCGACCGATGGCCGTCGTGAGCGGGGTCTTGGTGCGAGGCGCGGTAAGCGTGGGGGCGGGAACAGGAGCGTCCGGCAGGGCGTCAAATTCGTCATTCAACGATTTACCTACGGGTGCGTCAGGAAGCGCGTCGAACTCTTCATCCAAGGTCGCCATCACTTGGCCTCTTCAAAATCGGGGTTTGCAAGCCACTTGGCTCTGTCTACAGCGGGAACGATTTTGATCTTGCCGCCGACCTTGCGCTTGATGGTCACGGTCGCCGCTTCGGGAATGCCGCCTGCTGCCGCAGGAGCCCGAGTTGCTACGAACGGCGACCCCTGTGCCGCGAACACGCCTCCTGCGTCGAAGAGCGGTTTCCACTCAGGAGCGAAGACCGTGTCCACGTTCTCTGCACCAAAGACGTTGTTGTACCGAGTCAAACGACCCTTGGCGACACGTCCTGCCGCCTGACCGAAACGCTTGACCTGCTGCGCGAGCACCTGCGGACCGGCAGACAGAGGACTAGCATTGAGCTGCTGCATAAAGGCGCGAAGCTCGCCATCCGTCTGGGCGCTGCCGTACTGCCGATGCCGCTCTTCGTTCGCGACCTTGCCGTAGGCGGCAAGGAAATCAACAACGCGAGGGTCGGTCGAGGTGGGCCAGTTCTGTCCAAGAAGCTGCTGCTCGCGGGTCAGCCATTCAGGAACCTCGCCTCTCGTCACAAAGCCAGGGGCCGCACGCTCAAGGTCTCCAAGGTCACCGGCCAGTGTCGTAAATCCGCCGAACTCTTTCTTGTCCGCGATGGTGTTCAAGCTCTCCAGCTTCTTGTACGGGTCTTTGGACTGCTGAGCCTGTTCAATAGTCTTTCGCTCGTCGATGGCGAGCTTCGTGCCCGCAAGTTCCATGTCCTTGTAGATTTTGGCGACCTGTGCAGCGCGGAGCTTGCGCTTGCTTTCGCCTTCGGGACCAATTTCAGCGGTCTTGGCGACTTTGCCTGCGGTCCCCGCTTGAATGTCGGGAATCTGTACGTTGGTCTTTGCGACCCCCGCTTCCATTCCCGCAACCTTACCCGGCGTTGTGATGGCACCGATGACGTTCCGATTGAAGTCACCGGGCTTGGTCGTATCCGCTGCTGGTTCCATGGCCTTGAGCGCTGCGACAACCTCGGGTCGGTCTTTGAACTGAGCAATGTACCCTGCAAGCGTTCCACGGTTCGACGCGCCCCAGGTCTTCGCTTCTAGTGCACGGTCCTCTTCGGCCTGAGCCTTCTTCGCCCTCAGAGCCTCGATCTGCTTCATGCGGTCGGCAAGAATCCCACCGTCCGTGTAGAGGTTCTTGCCCGAAGCCGCAGATCCAAGACCTTCAAAGGCTTGCTGAAAGCCGAGCCGCCTACGAAGGTCCGATAGTTCGGTATCGTCGCCACCAGCACTCGACGTCGGCGGCGCAGGAGGCTTCAGGGTATCGGTCGGCTGACCGGCCTTGCCTGCGGGATTAGCGGCATCGACCGCAGGCATCGTGGTTTTGATGACCCCCGGCTCGGCGTCTAATCCATCCCGAGCTGCCGGACGGGCAACGGGAATTGGAGAGGTAAACGAGCCAGGCGACATAGTCTTCTGAAGGGAAACGAAGTCTGCACTCATTTCCGGAAGACCTTGCTTACGAGAAGCCATGAGTCGTTCAGCCATAGGGGCCATAGCAGCAAACGCTTCGCTATTATCGGCCTTCATCTTGGGCGAGCGCATGGACGGAGGTACCTGAACAAAGGACTTCGTCTCCATTGGCATGCCGTAAGCATCAAAGTATTCCTGCTCGCGCTGCTTCTGCCTCTTGGCAAAGCGCAGGTCATCGACGCTCGCGCCTTGACCCGCAGCGTTGGCTTCTTCCTGCGCGTCCATGGTCGCGAATTGAGCCAACTGCTCTTCGGTCGTCGTCGGGGACATCCCGCCCTCGACCGAAGCCTCTTCGTCCAGAGCAAAACGGCGGCGCATCGTGTCGAGAGTCATTGTCGTCTCCTACTTCCAGCCCGTGAGAACGCCCTTGGCTGCGGCCGTGGCCACTTCGCCGGTCTTGCCCCACTTGCGGTTTTCAAGTTCGTTGACGTTCGCTTCCATGCCCGTCGTAGCATTGAGCGAGCGGTCAAGAACGTCGAACCGCCGCTGACCGGCAATGCGATTCTTCTCATCCAACGCACCGGCTCGTCGCTCGGCCTCGCCGTACGCCTGCTGACGCACTTGGCTTCCAAGACCGCCCTGTGCCTGCATCGCTTGGAACGCTCGACGCTGTGCCTGAGCGGCGACGTCAAGACCGGCCTGATACTGATTTGCGGACTGCTGGCCAAGGTTGGCGAGGTTCATCGCCAGCTCTTGTCCCGTACCGGCGACACCACGACGAGCCATCTGTGACTTGAGAGCGGCCTGTTGCTGCGCGGCTTGAGCGGCGGACTGCTGCTGAATCCGGTTCAGCGCCGCCTGCTCCTCGGCCGTGTAGCCCTTCTCAGTAACCTGCTGAAGCTTCTGAAGTGCGTTCTTCTGCGCGGCCACGGCTTCCGGGGCCTCGGTCTCCGCACGGAGCGACGAGATGGCGAGCGGCTGCTTCAGGTATTCATCAACCTGAGCCAGAGCTTCTGGCTTGTACTGCGCCACAGCGTTGCGGAGAGCCTTGGCTGTGTCGGCGTCGTTCATGCCCTGAGCAATGATGGACCCGACGATGGCCGTTCCGAGAATTCCGAGAATGACAGGCATGGGTGTGTCCTAGTCGACGAAGTAGTCGTCAAAGCGCGAGCCTCGACGTTCGCTCTGTTGTTTTCGCGTATCAGGACGTTCTTCCGCCCGCATCTGCTGCGCTTCAGGACCACGACCTTGCTCAGCGACGGAACGAGCGCGAGTTTCACGCTGAGCCTGCGCCGCGGCCTGCTGCTGCGCGAACGCAGCCTTATTCTGCGCTGCACGCTGTTCTGCCTGCTGACGCATCTGTTCGGCCTGCCTTTGTTCAGCAGGATAGCTCAACATTGCGTTGAAAGCGTCTGCCGAACTCCATCCGGTAGGGGCGGTCGTCAGCGGAGTCATGGCCTCGGCTGCGGGCGCGTTGGCTCCGAAGTACTGATTGAAGCTTGTGAAGCCCGTGCCGCCCTTGCCGCCCTTGGGAACCGAGTCACCGGCCGAGGCATAGGCGGGCTGGGTCGAGTCCTTCGACATCCCCTGACTGAAACGGGAAGGCGAGACCTGCTTTGCGGTACGCTGCTCACGTCCGGCGGCTTGATCCTGAATGGTCTGGGAACTGACCGGTGCCGGCGCGAACGTGCTCGCTTGCGGAGGCTGCGGAGCGTAGGCGATAGGCCGAGGCTGAGCGGGCGTCGAGAACGTCGCGCTCTTGGTCGTATCCGGCGGATTGGACGCGAGGACATGGAACGCACTCTCGGTGGCCGGGTGCGCTGAAGCCGGACGACTGCGGCGGGCTCGGCTGCATATCCGCCGCTCGGGGCTGACGCATCTGGAAATAGCCCGAGAGCGACGACATCGGATCGGTTTTGATGGGGAAGGATGCCATGCGCTACCTCACTGGACCTTGTTTAAGGTCACGAGGTCACGAGCAAGTTCCATCGATATTTCTTCGCCGTGTCGAAGTCCGAAGCGTCGGTAACGGTGATGGCCGGAACACCGCGAACCACGCTCGTCGTCCAAGCCACCCGAGGCGGGATGATGGACGGAACCGACTTCTGAGACAGGTCGAAAGCCTGAGCGACCGTCACCCAGTA
>Ga0209087_1002405_pt1 | contig 10558 bp, 17 predicted proteins | sample S_130805_EF_Meta_FD_187321 | JGI IMG/M metagenome (GOLD analysis project Ga0209087, IMG submission 187321) | Freshwater microbial communities from Lake Simoncouche, Canada to study carbon cycling - S_130805_EF_MetaG (SPAdes) (version 2) | ecosystem: Environmental > Aquatic > Freshwater > Lake ...
TGGCGAGTTTGACAACACTACATTGGTTGTACCTGTTGAGGTAGTTACACCAGTACCACCATTGGCAACAGGTAGAGTTCCTGTAATGTCAGCAGTAGAAAGAGTGACTGCATCCCAAGTAGCATTTGTGCCATCAGTCTGTAGATACTTGTTTGCGTTACCTGTCTGGGTTGGCAAAAGATTGTTCAGACCACCAGCAGCTGTAGAAGCACCTGTACCGCCATCAGCAACCGCTAAGTCTGTGATACCAGTAATAGAGCCGCCCGTGATGGCAGCAGACGCATTGTCTGTCTTTGTAGCAACAGCAGTAGCAATGTTATTGAACTCAGTGTCAATCTCAGTACCACGAACGACCTTGAGTGGATCACCAGGCGTGAGGTTGTCTTTAGTCGCAAAGTTGGTACTTTTTGTGTAGTTACTCATGATATTTTCCCGTTCTTAGATTGAATTTCAATCTTCTGAATTGACAGTTGAGTGCCGTTGATAGTGGTTTCGTAACCTGTTTGAACAATTTTACCCGCACCAGAAGCATTCACATCTAGCGTCTTAATCAAGAGTCCACCTGAGTATTGAGCTACTCCGTATTCAGCAAGGCCATACTCATAGTTTGCTTGCTCAGGAATGTAAGCATTACCAGATAGATAGTTGGCAGCAAAGTCAAAGCCCCACTTGATCGTCACGAACTGATTAGAGCCACCAATAACGATTGTCTTAATTCGTTTGAGAATAGAAATCTGATTCTGATTACCAAGGTCAGCATGGTTAGTAAAGTAGCTCAATCGGTAAGTAGAAGTGTTATCTAAGAAACTTCCATATTTTCCAATATAGCCCTGTTTCCCAATATACAAGTCACCATTGCGTAGTGAGTGCAAAGCCGTAGGCGTAATAGAGTCCCACTTGGTTACTCTAAAAGCACCATCTTGCAATTGCATCTTTGTATCAAAACAGAAGACTTGACCCGTTACTGGCAGAGTCAACAAGTAAAAAGCGTTCTTTTCTGAGTAAACAGACTTCAGATTAGTCAGAGTCTCTACTGCCAAAGAAGACACCAAATCAGAACGCACATTCTTAGATAAGTCTCTAAGTGGTGCAGACTTCTCTTGGATTGTCCTCATCAGTGAGCGAACACCTGAGTCAGACAAGAAGATCACATCAGTACCAATTGACTGAATAGTGTCCCTAGCAATACACCCAATAGAGCCTACTGTGTCTGATAGAACTAAAGATGCGGGAGTAGAAGCACCTGTGTAAACAAGAATCTGCCTCTTTCCAAAGATGAAAAAGAAATCATTATGAGCCGCTAAACCCATGATCTCGTCAGCACCATTAGGCCAAACCCTAGAAACATCCAATGTTCCTGAAGTACCGCCACCCCATACATGACCCGCGATTAGGTCAGAGAAAGTAATCGTGACCTTATCTGTAGATGTATTAGCAACCCACAAACGACCAAACGCTGAGATACAGATATTGGCTTGCGGAACAGTAGCTACATAACCTGTTTTCTCAGAAACTCTGCGGTAAGTAGTAGTACTTACTGCGGGGTCAAAGATGAGTGGATCATGACCTGTTTGGAAGAAATAAGCTATGCCATTCAAAGATGCACACTGCCAATTATTTGCCGTGATAGTAGGAGCAGAACCCCCACCACCATAGGTCAACTCAGTTACTACGTTAGAACTACCAAGTTTGAATAACTTGTTATTGCCCGCAAACAGAACAGTCAAAGTTCCATCTGTCTGGACTAATTCATGGATTACATCAACATTGTTAGAACCTAAATTTCCTGATGAAGCATTAACAAGCGTGTATCCCTTGCGTGCTCCAATACGACCAAATTGGTCAATCACACAATTTGAAGCTGTTAAAGCAAAGCCAGAAGATAAATCTAATGGCGAGTCTTGCGTGTTCAGGCCATAAAAGCCTGGTGCGCTAATGCTTTGACTTTGAATGGGTGCAGACATTAGATTGCCACAAAGTTATCTTCTGGATAACGAGTGCTTTCCATCGCAATAGCGTCAGATAGCATTCCACGGAATAAAGCATAGGCTTCAGAAGAAGCAGTGCCCCCATCCTCGCCACGCTCAATCAAACCACGAGCATAAGCACTTTGAGTAACCAAGTAGTCTAATACCTTAACTGTTGTGCCATCAGCAGACAGATTAGCTTGTGGAATAGTTAAATCAAATAACAAGGTAAACACGCCACTTGGAACAGGAAATAAATCAATCTTTGTGTCTCCGCTACCATCTACGCCATTGAAACAAAATTCTGATGGAATACCTTGACTAGGAGTTCCAAAGTTTAGCTTGCGGTTCATATCCGCAACTGCAATGTTGTCCAACGTAATAACGCTAGTCGTGTTAATTGCATCATTCATGCGAAACTTTTGACCCGCGCCCGTTAAAGAATATGAACTTGTGGCGCTAGTCGTAGTTACTGTAATTGTTTGATTTAAGACATTCCAAGTGTAGGAATCCTCAATCTGACGTTTTGCATCATTGACAAACTTGCCAATCAATGCGGAATAGGCGGTTTCTGAGACTGTAGAAACATTTGTCTCACGTAAACGGGTGAGAACATCGTTAACAAGTTCTAAGTAGGTCATGTTCGTTGCGCTCCTGATACTTCAAATGTTGCAAGTACAGACATTGTTGAGCCAGCCTCAGAAGTAGTGGTTAAATAATCACCTTCTTCCATCACAAAATATTGTGTGTCTGAAATAAGCGTTAATGTTGTTCTTGCTGATAAAACTTGTTCGCTAACAATTAAAGTTGATGTAGCAGTACTTGCGTCATACCAACTAAATGAAATGTGTTTGCTTGGAGATGTGTTACAAGCGTGAATTAAGACGCACCTTGCATAGTATCCAGTAGGCACTGTATACAGCGTAGTAGCTGTATTAGCAGTTAAATTCTTACTGATAGATACTGGTCTCACTTCATATTCCTCTTAGAGATCGCTTTAGCCTTAGCTTTAGCGTCTTCCTTGGACGTTGCGCCCCAAGCTCTAAGAGAAAGTAAAAGTCGGGTAGGCTTTCCATCTTTCATCTCAGCGCCAGGCATATTGCCCATTCGTGCTAAAAAGGATGCCCTACGAGGGTTATCTCCCGACTTAACTGGTGGTTTTAAATTGCCACCTGTTTCTGCATTATACGATGCTCTCCCTTTGGCATTCAAGCCCCCCTTGGGGTTTTTCCCTTCTTTTGTTTGCCAAGCAGGAGATTTCATTTCTTCTTAGGCATCTTCTTTGTCATGCCAGCTTCAGACAAGGCAATGGCAATGGCTTGTTTCTTAGAAGTTACGGCAGGGCCTTTCTTAGACCCAGAGTGCAGTTTACCCGCACCATATTCACGCATAACCTTGCTAATCTTAGTTTCAGCTTTAGTTTTGTTCATATCAGTACATGATCTTTGCAGTGATTGTTCCAGATGTATAAGCGGTGCAGTTGGCTCTTAGATACTTAGGCGCATTTGCCACAGTAATAATGCCATCACCAGTTAAGGCCGTACCAATTGTTGAATATGTTGTTCCGTCTAGACTTCCTTGCAAAGCAACAGTAGCACTTGTAATGCCTGAAACTTGAAGGAATGCAGGTTGACCAGCATCGGCCTGAACTGCTTTTGATGCGCCAGTGGCGGTAACAGCACTAAGGAGGGTAACTGGAGTAGTTAAAGAAGACATTATTTACCTCTAGAAGATTTTTTCATCATGTTGGTAGCAGTACGCTGACCACTTTTAGGAAGAGCCATTTTTGGTTTACCAACAGCAATCATAATTGCAATTGGCATTCCCTTGGGCTTCTTTTCATTTGGATTTTTCATTGTTTTCATGGTTTCTCCTTAGTAATAGGGCCGCCACCTTTCCACGCATCGCAAGTACGGGCAGAAGCACAAGTAAATTGAAATAGGTCGCAATAGCCGAGATCAGCGGCTTTAATGAAATTTTGGTCATAAGATAACTCGTTTTCACCTTCATCTTTTTCCAATCCACTTGAGATACATTCCATCATCTTAGGTGTTTGGATAAAAGCAGCACAGTTTCCACAGCGCATACCTTTGATTGTTTCAGTAGGAGCGTTATACATCTTGGCTTTTGTTAACCAAAATGCTTCATTTGCTTCTTTGGGATTTGGTGGCCCATAGCCAAACTTCTTAAAAGCGTTATTTCGGTTCTTCAGATTAACCGATATATCTTGTGTCGCTATAGGACACACTACGCCAGTAAGTAAGTTCATTTCATCACCTTTGTGGCAATAAAGGATATAAAGCCACCGACTACGGAGGCAATAGCCATTCCGACAAAGAAGCCACCTTTTGACCTATTTGCCATCTCTAAAAGGGCTTTAATATCTTCACGCATAGCATGAACTTCAGCTTGTAAAGCCTCAACTTGGGCTTCCAACTTGCCAAATTCTCGTGGATCAATATCAGACATTTTCAGTCTTTCTTGGTCTGCCCATTTTCTTGGGTTTAGGTTGAGACAATATTAAAGGCTTTTCAGAAGTCTCTTGTTGAACTTCATCAATTCTTACATATCCTTGATGACCCTTCATCGTATCAATATCATGTTGATAGGTGAAAGATACTGTGTTTCCACTTTGTAAGCACTTATATGTAGCCATAATAGTTCCAAAAAAAGGGGGGTATTAGCCCCCTTTTATATGATTACTGAATTGGACGAGCAATCATCAACTGTAAAGTTGTAGATGCCAAATCAACAGAACTACCAGTTGGGTTGATAGAAACGATAGTCACAGTATTAGCGGCTGAGACATATGCTCTACGCATAAGACCTGCCTCTGAAACACCAATTGACATACCAATAACCATATCACCCAAAAGAACGCCAGGCACTGTTACTGTATCAGTAGTAGTGGCTGTTGTTCCAATAGATGCTGTATCCAAAGTGCATGAAACGTCCCAAGTGTCTGTAAACAAACCACGGAACTGGTCATTTCCCCTACGAGAAACAACTGCTGTTGCTGCTGCCATAATAAATCTCCTTAATGTAAAAAATCCCCCACCCGAAGGTGAGGGAAAGGTTGTATCAATTAAGAAGGAACAACCAAGGCAAACATAGATGAGGACGTAGCCGCACCAGTAGTCGCGGCTTTACGCAAAGCGGCAACACCATACAAAGTGTCAGATGTAAACAGAGTAGCAAGGTACTCTTGTTTGTACTGAACTTGTGAACGGATACCAACTTGCTCAACCAGAACCATAGAGTCTTTATGACCCATCAAGCAAACACGAGCAATAGCAGTACCGCTAGTTGGATAGGCGGCAGTTGCAGATGCAGAGTCAGCATTGCTAGAAGTGAACACGGGGATGCCATAAAGGTTGCCGATTTCACCATTGCGGATAGCGTTACCATCACCCACAAAAGCCTGTTCTGTATAACGGGCAAGACCCATCAATGTATTACGGCTTGAAGGAGGAATGATAAAGAAGCGACCATCCATAGGAGTGTCATTGTCATCCAAACGCTGAATAGTACGACGAATAGCCGAATCAGTCAGAGCAGAAGCATTACCAGTGCTAGAGTTAGCTGAGTAGTCGAAAGTAGTTGTACCATCGCCACCAACATAACCAGCGTCATAACGTGCGCTACCAGCAGTACCGCCATTGGCAGAACGACCCAACTGAATCAAGTCTGTATCGACTTGTTTAGCCAAGGCATAACCTGCGTCAGATGTGTAGAAGTTACGCATTGAGTTCAATGCTTGTGCTTCGACAATATCTTCGATCAAACGGCTATATTCATAGTGCTTGTTAATCAGAACTTGGACTTCATCAGCCGTGTCAACAATTAAGGTAACTGCGTCTGTTTTAGTCTTTGCTGAAGCTGAACCACGACCAGGGGCTGGAATGTGAACTGTGTCACCTTTCTTGCCCTTAAAGTTCATCTTCATAACCAAGTTCGCTAGAACAAGGTTCTTTTTGTAACTAGCAACAATTTCATCACTCCAAATTTCAGGAATGAAGTTAGCTGCTGTGGTTACTGTGGTTGCATTGTTAGGTGCGAATGCTGTATTAGCCATAATTAAATCTCCAAATAGTTAAATTTTACCTGACCCGACCTTCTTGATACGCTACCATGATTTCATCAGATAACGCTTCATAGCGGTTAGGGTCTTGCATTTTCAGCCGAATAAGGTCAGCCCTTCGATATACTTTCTTTGATGATTCACCAGAACCACCTGTATCAACTCCAACAGCCCTAAGAGTTTGCTTTCTTGATGCTTCTCCCGCATCGCTTACTTGCTTATTCTTAACGCCACGAAGTTGCTTGTAGGTAGATAGCAATTCATTAGCTGAGTCGTAATCATATCCCGCATCGGCTTGCTCAAAGATTTTAATGCGAACAGGGCTAGACTTCACCCAATTTGCAAAGTCCTGATCTTTGGCGATGTCTCCAAAGTCGGGATGTTCTTGCGCTAACCTTTGTTGAATCTGTGACCTTTTCATTTCTAGCGTTACTTGACGTGCCGCTAGGATGTCTGGGTGATTATCAACTGTCCTCTGAACTGCCCTCTGTGGATTCTCAAAGAAATCTACTTCAGGCTCTTCCTGTCTAGTCTGTTGCTGTCGTGACCCAAGGTTCTGTTTAATAAGTTCATCGGCTAACTTACGGACTTCGCCTACTTCTTGTGCTTGCTTTCCAATTAGCTTTTCAGCCTCTTGGTGCATCTTCACAATGTCATCTAAACTTTTATCCCTGTATTTCTCAGGAAGGTCAGACTTTTGCTCTGTCTTTTGTTGCTCAATTTCTAACTCACCAAACTCTTCTTTGTCGTTGTCAACTAACATACTTCTTTCCTTTTCCTGCCGTCTATCGGTTGTAGGAGATTCAACTCGGCATAATTGCTTATGAGTTGAGTTTGCGCTCAGATTTCAACTTGTCTTGATGGCTTTTATCAAACTTGGCATGAGCCGTTGGAAATGAACCAGACCATCCTTCAAGCCTAAAATAAGGCGCAGAGAGAATGCGATGAGATTCCTCAAGGCATTCACATACGAAACTTGCTGTCTCATAATCAACAAGTCTCTCTGTTTTGTGCCCGTTTTTACAGGCAAATTCATATATTCTTTTCATTTAAGTCCTCAAAAGCTCTTTCGCTGACTTGTTTCAAGTTTTTCAGCCAAATAAGGATTGATAACTCACCTTTTCTGAATTGTAGACTTTTTTCATCTGCAATTGTTGAAATATTATTTAAAGGTTCTATCATTTTGTCAACATCTTCTATCAATTCTCTCCACCCTTGAGTGGACATCATTGAAAACCTCTCTTCGTAATACTTCTGAAGCTCTTGATTCATGCTCTAGTCATCTGTTTATCAACAATCTTGGCCTTATTTTGAATATCAGCCTCTTTAAGCATCAATTCAGCAATCTTGACACGCTTATCGAACTCTTTTGAAGCCATAGCGTCATCAGTTGGAAGATTCTTGGTGTTAGCTGCCATACTCTTAGCTTGCAATTCAATAGGCATCAATTGCGCTTCAGTCATTAACTTTTGCGCTTCAGCCTTATTCTGCTCTGCCTGAGTAGTTTGGACAGCAATCTGGGCTTGAGCTAGTTGCATAGCCAATTGTTGTTGCATTTGTTGTGCTTGTTGAGCTTGTGGATCAGCCGTAGCCATCTTGTCTAGCATGGCAATCAACTCATACCTGTTTGACAGAGAAGAATTAGCCATGATTCCCTTCAAAATGATAGGCAAAACAGGCGTATTCGGGCCGAGAGTCTGCAAAAGCGAGATAAATTGCTGTTGTTCATGCTCCCGAGCAATGATTCCCAAAGCAGCAGTCGGAATAAACTTCATGTCAACAGTAGGATAACGCTCAGGATCGAACTGCATATAGCGATAGGCAGCTTTAGTGATGAAGGGGATCATAAAATCCTCTTGAAAGTTCACCAAAGTACGCTTGTATTTCTTGATAATCGAAGCTACAGCCATCGAAATACCACCCTGACCACCATCTCTAGCAACGGCAGTAACCATTCCCTGAGAGTCTAGAGTGCCTGTTGCCATCAAAAGCATACGCTCAAACTCTTTAGCAGTTGTCAGATTAGAACCATCAGTATTGCCGAACTTGAACGGGAACAAAATCTCATTGGGATTGCCGTTTGTCAGGATTGCTTTGCCTGGCTTTACTTCAAACTTAGCGCCACGGGGAAGGCGAGTAGCATCCATAGCCATCATTGGGCTAGTTGTGAGAGCTAAAGAGTCTAAGTGGCTACGCACTTGGGCATCAATAGCCTTTTGTGAGTTGTAAGCCTTCTCAACAGTACCACGACCCAATAAGCGATTAGGAACTGTATCGTCTTGATAAGCAAGAATCGGGCGATCCTTCATCATGTATGGGTTCTTCTCTGCCTTCAGAAGAGTTCCATCATTAGCGATAACTACGATAGCCTCAACCAAATCGGAATATTCATCCTGAATACTGTCTTCAGGAAATAAGTCTTCTACTTCAGAGCCATCTTCTAGTTGGTCAAGATACTCACGAGGAACTAAACCATAGTAAGTCAAAAGTTTAACTTTATCGTCTTCGTACTGAGTAACCTCTTGGGTAGGCTCTAAGTCAGAATCCATCGAGTCTGTGCCGACTTTTACTTTGCGGTAGATGCCATCTTCTTGACCTTTGACGATCTTATGGATAGAGACATACTTCTCAATAGCCACACCCATACAGTCATCAATAGATGTTCCATTAGGGTCAAACAAGAAGTTACGGGGGTTAACAGGAACAATCTTGACTGCAATGCGGTCTTGTTCTACAACTCCAATAGCTGCTTGTCCTGTTTGACCAGGTATTGGCTGAGTGCTAGGAACGTAGACTTTCTCTGTTTTGACAACAATCTCACCAATTCCAGTGCCATACAGTTCAGCAAGTAACTCAATCTGGTCAATAGATTTGCGAATCTTATCGACTTTGAAGTCTTCCATCAGTTGTGCTTTGATAGCCTCAACATCTAATGGATTGTTGTTGACATCACGAATATCATCTTGGATGTCAAAGAACTCACCCTGACCAAAGATAGCTTCCATGATCTCGGCATGGCGTGTTTCTACGGCTTGTTGTGTAGCGGGAGTAACGATTCTAGAGCGTTCAGATTCACGGGTTTTGTCTTGGACATCCCACTCGCCATTGAAGATACGCTCATACTCTAGCCAATCAGATAGATAGTTTGTATCTCGGTAGTCTCTCCAACGATCACAATGGTTCACTACGAAAGCGACTAACTCTTTATCTGATTCGCTAGGTTCTTGGAATTCCATTCTTATACCCCTGAAATAATATCTACTGGTTGCCAATCCTCGCTATCATCTTCTTCCATGTAAGATGTAACAGCCAGTTGGTCAATGTAACTGAGGGAGTCAGGCAAGTCATCATGGACTCCTTGAGCAGGGAACAGGATTAACTGGTCTACAAACTCATCCCAATCTTCTTCCGAATTTAACACAATTCTGCCATGCTCGAACCTACCTTGTAAAGCCCAGATGATTCTGTCTGCTTTTTTTCTATTCCCGTGGGTCAAATCCACGATATGAGCAAAGGTGTTGTTCTTTCGCATCAAGTCCGAAAGATAGGGCAAAACAGCGTTCTTTAGTGCTCCCCTCTCTATTCCTACAGATAAAGGGCGGTAGTCCCGAATAGCCATCAGAATCTTGGCGGCAGTCTCTCGGATGTCCCATCTTCCATGTTCAATCTTCTTAACAAACCACTTCCCATCGTCTGTTACCTTAACGATTGAGATAGCAGACTCGTCCAGACGTTTCTTAGAATTAGCCGCTTGTTTAGCAACTTCCTCAAATCCCGCAAGGTCAACAGCTATAAAGTAGCTTCCATAATCAGGCTCTACTCCGTATTTAATCCATTCTTCCTTGAAGATGTCCGAACCCGCATTGGTGAACGAAGCCATGTATTCTTGCTTAAAAGCAAAGGTACTTAGGGTTTTCTTAGCGGATTCAATCTCTTTTTGGTCAATTAGGGGGTTATCAGCAGTGGTAAAGTGCCAAGACTTCCAATCAGGATCATCCTCTGACTCGCCTAGTTTGAAGGTATCGTAGAACCAATTGCGTCCTTTTGGAGTGCCGATAAAGAGTGCTCTCCCCCGTTTATCAGACAAACTGGCACGAATAACCTGTTCCCAAGCCTCTGGTTTAATGTCAGCAACCTCGTCTAGTACAGCATAGGTCAAGCTAACACCACGAAGGGTGTCAGGTCTATCCGCACCACGAACGTATATCCTAGCCCCGTTTATCAGGGTAATGTCTAGATTGTTTACGTGACTACTCTGAATAACCTCTCTCCCAAGGTCTAGCAACAAGTCCCAAATAATCTGTCTTGATTGTCCCATAGTGGGACTAACGTAGAGAACCGCAGAGCCTTGTGGACATTTTAGTCCTTCAATCAGTAGGGTAACTGCCGCCATACGTGACTTACCGCACCTACGCCCAGCAGCCACAACCTTGAACCGAGTCGTATCCTTAAATACCTCTTGTTGCCAAGGAAGTAAAGAGAAGTTCAAATCAGCCATATTTAGCCTCTA
>Ga0209087_1002406_pt1 | contig 10550 bp, 8 predicted proteins | sample S_130805_EF_Meta_FD_187321 | JGI IMG/M metagenome (GOLD analysis project Ga0209087, IMG submission 187321) | Freshwater microbial communities from Lake Simoncouche, Canada to study carbon cycling - S_130805_EF_MetaG (SPAdes) (version 2) | ecosystem: Environmental > Aquatic > Freshwater > Lake ...
AATCTTTGCTGCAATGGCGCACTCTCCCGGATTGGCCGCGATCTCGATGGGGGCAGGATTTTTCACCTCCTTCTTTATGTTGCGGATGATCTTGGTGGCCTTTTGTGGGGAGCCGAAGAGTGAGGCCGCTCGTCATGCTCATGAGGGCTCATTCTTTATGATTGGACCGATGGCTGTTCTTGCTTTGCTTTCCGTGGTCGGAGGGCTGCTTCCGGTCGAAAAGTTTCTGGGGTATAGCCATGCCTCGGAACACGCCTCATGGACCCTCTGGCTCTCGCTTGTGCTAGCAGTAGCTGGTTTTGTCCCTGCTTACACTTTTTACCGTCACGCGACCCAAGAGCCTTTGAATTTCATGGTTTTACGCAACAAGTTTTACGTGGATGAGTTTTATCAAAGAGTCTTCGTTTCGACACAGGATTCCTTTGGAAGGCTTGCGGATGCTTTTGAGGGGTGGGTGGTACGGGGCTTTTTGGTGAGGGGATCGGGTGTGATGGCAAGGGCGTCCGGGCAGGGGTTGCGTCTTGTGCAGTGCGGGCAGGTCCAAGTTTATGCGGCTGTTTTTATAATCGGCGTGCTGGTCTTGCTAGGGTGGTTATGGAAGCAAGGGGTATTGCGATGACGCTAACTTGGGCTTTACCTCTACTTTTGCTTTTGCCCACTTTAGGTGTGGTAGCGATCGCCTTGGGGTCAGATCCAAGAAGAACAGCCCTAGGTGTATCTTTGCTGAATTTCATCCCCGCTTTTCTTGTTTCCGGAGTTGTTTTGAGGCAGGGAGAAATTCTGTTTGGACCTGAAGTTTCCTCTCTGCGTGAAGTATTTCCTGTTCAGTTTCGACTTGGGTGTGATGGCCTGAGCCTGCCGCTTCTCTGGTTAACTCTCGTTGTGACTTTGGCTGCAATGGGGGTGGCTCGCGCACAGGTGAAGAGGTCGAAAGAGTACTTTATCTGTCTTCTGCTGGTGGGCTTGGGTGGGCTGGGAGCATTCCTTTCGGTCGATTTGTTCTACTTTTTCTCTTTTCACGAGGTTGCTTTGATTCCGAGTTTCCTTCTTATTGGAATATGGGGTCAGGGGGATCGAACGGGGGCTTCGTGGAGAATGACTATCTATCTCATGTTGGGGAGTCTTCTGCTTTTGTTGGGTTTGTTGGGCTTGGTTTTTGCTGTTCCTGAAATTTCAAGGACTCTCGATTGGCGAGTATTGACTGAAACGTTAAAGGCGCAGCCTCTAGGAGTTAAGCATCAGACGATTTTGGCGGCTCTTCTTCTGGTTGGATTCGGAACCCTTGTTTCCTTGGTTCCATTCCATAGTTGGGCTCCTGGTGGTTACGCGTCTGCGCCTGCCCCTGCTGCTATGTTGCACGCAGGAGTTTTGAAGAAATTTGGATTGTATGGGCTTTTGCGCTTGGCGTTGACCATGACACCGCTTGGGTGGAAAGAGATCAGTTGGGTTGTGGGGCTCATGCTTGCCGGAAACATTCTTTATCTCGGTTTGGCCTCACTTGCGCAGCGGGATTTCCGTTGGCTCCTTGGTTTTTCGAGTGCCATGCATATGGGGACACTGTTCTTAGGTTTGATTGGGGGCACGGTTTTAGGTTTGGGTGGAGCGCTGGTGCTCATGGTGGGGCACGGGTTGAGTGCGGCTCTTGGATTTGCTGTAGCAGGGGAAATTGGACACCGAACAGGAACGACCTGGATGCAGGATTTGGGTGGATTGGCTAAGAAAGCTCCCAAGTTGTGGTTTTACCTCATGATTGCTGGAATGGCATCGATCGGTCTTCCAGGAATGGCCAATTTCGCAGGTGAGATCATGATCTTTTTTGGAGCGTGGTCGACCCATCCGATCCTCGTAGGTATCGCAGCATGGGGCGTTGTTCTTTCCTCTGTTGCAATGCTCCGTGCGATACGAAGCATTTCCTCGGGTCCTGTTTCTGTGGCTATGACAACCCAACAGACTTCGGACTTACAGGGCACCCGTGAAGTTTGGCCTTTTGCATTCCTTACGGTCCTCCTTTTTGCGGTGGGATTTATTCCTAACTTAATTTTAGGTCCGGCTCGACCCATACTTGAAAGGTTAATCCAGCCATGAGTCCTTGGCTTTGTCCTGAGGTGCTACTGGTTTTGGCGGGAGTGGGCTTAATTCTCACGGACGCGCTGCTTCCTCCGGGTAAGCGAACTGTTTTGCCTGGGATCGCCTTGGTGACGAGTTGCGTCTTGTTGGCAGGAACAATCTGGCAATCGGGACAACCTATGCCGTCCTCATGGGGAAATCTTTTTGTGACGGACGGGTTATCGTCTGTCTTTAAGCCTTTTTTTGTTCTTTGTCTTGTGGGTGTGACCCTGATTTCCGTGCGAACGCCGATGGGTAGGGAAGAAACCGTTCGGTCTGAATTTCTAGCGCTTCCGTTCTTTTCGACTGCTGGATTATGTTTGCTAGCCAGTGCTCATGACTTTCTGGCGATCTTTGTGGCGCTCGAGCTTGTTGCGATCTCTCTCTATCTCTTGGTGGCTTTTCAACGAACCCAAGTGAAAAGTCTCGAGGCTGGCATGAAGCTTCTGGTGATGGGCGGATTATCTACCGGATTTCTTGTGATGGGGATCGCGTGGCTGTATGCAGCTGCAGGCACAACGGAATTTACCCGAATCCTTCTTGAGCAGGCGGGTCGCCCAGCAAGTGTTGCTCTCCTGCTTGCAGTGGGGCTCATTGTAACAGGATTAGCTTTTAAAATTGCGGCGGTTCCTTTTCATGCTTGGGCACCGGATGTTTATGAGGGTTCGCCGACATCCATAACTGCTTTTCTGGCAGTTGCCTCCAAGGCGGCTGGATTTGTCTTGTTGGTGCGAATCTTCGGATTTGGTGCGTTTGCTTTGGATTCGGTTGCTCTTGTGTTTAGGCCTATTCTTCTGACTCTTGGAATTGCCACTGTGACCTTAGGAACCCTTGCGGCGTTGCCTCAGCGAAATCTTAAAAGATTGCTGGCGTATTCAGGAATTGCCCACGCGGGTATTATGCTTCTGGCACTGGGCACTCTTGGGGAGGCTGGGATGGGAACGGTTGTCGGATACCTATGGGCGTATCTTCTCGCCAGCTTTCCTGTTCTCATCACCATCCAAGAGGTTGAGAGGATTTATGGAAGCGCAGATGTTCGTCATCTGGATGGGTTGGCGCAAAAAGACCCTGGAACAGCCTTAGGATTGACACTCTGCTTTTTATCGATGGCTGGGTTGCCTCCGTTACTAGGCTTTTCCGCAAAATTGTCTGTTCTCTCAACTCTTTGGAATGCTGGAGAAATACCTGGGTTGGTTGTGGGCGTGATTATGGCTGTGGTGGGGCTGGGATTCTACTTGGTCCCAATACGGGCGATGTACTGGGAACGGGAAGCGGATTCGGTTCCTATTTGTCGCTTTCCAAGGTTTCTTGTTTGGATTTTGCTGGTAGCGGGACTTCTCCAGCTTCTTTTGGGGCTTCAGCCAAGACCTTTGATTCGTCTGGTTGAGAGAAGCTTAGCACCGAGCGTCAGTGCAATTATTCAAGACAAGTAAGAGAAGCTGGTTGGACGGCTGATTCGAGTTATCTTACAGAGCATGAGTCACCCCACGGGTATTGAGTCGAGCGGACCCAAGATGGGCTCAGAAAAGCTCGTGAAGCTTTCTGAGGCGGCGGCGTCTCATCTTCATGGTTTATTGAAAAAGAAGGAGTATTCGGAGGGAGCGCTCAAGGTTTCGGTGGTGGGGGGAGGGTGTAGTGGCTTGCAGTACCAGATGGAGTTAGTGCCAGGAGCGGGTCCTAAGGATATTCTTGTCGAGAGCCGAGGGGTAAGAATTTCGGTCGATCCCAAAAGTGCAGTTTTCATTAGTGGATCGGAGGTCGATTTCAGCACGGACCTGCTCAAGGGTGGATTTCGCGTAACGAATCCAAATGCACGTGCTACCTGCTCCTGCGGGGATAGCTTCAGCACTTAAGACAGGTATTTCATGAAACATCGCAAGGGCAAGAGCACAAAAAAGGTCCACCTGGGAAAAGTGAAGCTTCCTTATGCAAAACGATTGAAGCTTGGTTTTGCGAAAGTACAGGGAGATCTGGATTGGTTGATGGGGTCATTCTGCGAAATGCTCCACGATATTGGGGAGGAGAATATTAAGAAGGCACTTCCTTTTCAGGGGGGCCAAACAGATAGACTTGCGAAGATTGAGAAGGGAAAAGTCACTCGGGCCTACTCGATTGCTTTTGGTCTGCTGAATGTTGCTGAGGAGGCTTCGGCCGCTTCGATGCGCAGTATGAATGAAGCGATGAATGGGCCGGCTCACGAGCCTGGTTCATGGGCGCAGGCGCTGCATTCATTGAAGGCGGAGAATGCCGATCCGGATCTGGTGGCTGCGGAGTTGCCTACATTGCGAATTGAACCTGTGTTAACGGCTCATCCCACAGAAGCTCGTCGGCGCTCTGTGTTGGCATGCATGCAGGAGATTTACGGGATCTTAATGGAGAGATCGGGGCACGGCAGCAAGCATCTAGGCGAGCGAGACCGAATAAATAAGCTAAAAGTTGTGTTGGAGAGATGGTGGCGTACGGAAGAGGTGCGCACGCAACGCCCCACAGTGGATATGGAGCGAGAGGGGGTGATTCACTGTTTGGCGGGGTCAATGGCGGAGTCGATTGCTCTGACGGATCGGCGTTTACAGGACGCATGGGTTCTTGCGGGCTTGGGAAAGGGTGGGCCAGTTCATCCAGCAGTACGACCTACACTCTGCTTCGGAACGTGGGTGGGTGGCGATCGGGACGGGCATCCTTTAGTCACCCCTACTACGACCAAGCTAAGCTTGTCTGAGTATCGTGATGCATCCCTTCGATTGCTCTCTTCTTCGCTTCAGAAGTTGGCGGGACATTTAACCTTAAGTCGGAAATACCACGGGGTTCCACCTGAGCTAGAGAAGTGGCTAGGGGATTGGAGAAAGAGAGTTTCTCCCGAAAAGCAGAAGGTGGTGGGTGTTTATCAGGAGGAGCCGTGGCGGGAAGCGGTACTCCTGATGCGGCACTATTTACCCAGACTTGGAGAAGAAAAATACGGCTACCTCCAGCCGGAGGATCTTATTTTGGATTTGGGCGTAATCCGTCGCTCCTTGATTGCGGTAGGAGCCAGTCGGCTGGCTGCAGCAGAAGTGGATCCGATGATTCGTCTTGTGGAAGTGTTTGGCTTTCATTTGGCAGCACTTGATATTCGTCAAAACAGCGCTCGTCATGATGAAGCGGTTGAGGAGTTGGAGGCCTTGCGAGGGGAAGTAGGGAAGGTGGCATATCGGAGTCGCCCAGAAAAAGAGCGCCGAACACTGATTGAAGATTGGTTGAAAAAGACTCCTTGGAGCGTGGAGGAAGCCATGGGTGCAGGGCCGGCAGCCGCGGAGGTGATCGGTACGTATGTGGCTTTGGCTGAGCATGCCAAATTGCATGGAATCGACGGCTTGGGTCTTTTGATTATCAGCATGACAAGAGATGTGTCGGATCTTCTCGTGATTCATGTCTTTTGTCGGGTCGCTGGTTTAACGCGTCCTGGCGAGGACGGATCGGAGGTGTGTCCCTTGCCCATCACGCCCCTTTTTGAAACTCTGAATGATTTAGAGGCTGCCCCTCGTGTTGTGAGCGAATTTCTCTCTCACCCGGTGACACAGAAAACGATCAAGGTTTTAGCGGCCCAAGAGGCGCAAGTGGTTTTACGAAAAAGAGTGGCCTTGGTGGATCCGGGAGAAGGTGCGGTAGTCCTACCAGTCCAACCCCCACCTATTTTAAGGGTTATGATCGGCTATAGTGACAGCAATAAGGACGCGGGAATCTTAGCAAGTCAGTGGGCGCTCCACCGTGGTCAGAGGGCGATTCAGGATGCCGCGAGGGAGAAGGGTGTATCAGCTCGTTTCTTTCATGGGCGGGGTGGAACCGTCAGTCGTGGGGCGGGGCCTACCCACCGCTTTCTTGAGGCCTTACCGCAAGGAACTTTGGCGGGTGATCTCCGGGTAACGGAGCAGGGTGAGGTGATTGGGCAAAAGTACGGAACCGTAGCCACGGCCACATATAATTTAGAACTACTTTTGGCTGGAACGGCCTGGAGCTCCCTTTCCGTTCGCAGCAGTAAAGAGAAAGAGGCGGGGCTTGCCGAAGTGTTTGAACTTCTTTCCCAGGTAAGCATGAAGTCGTACCGAGGCCTCGTCCATGAGCCTGGTTTTGTGGAATTCTTTCGCCAAGCCACTCCGATTGACGTAGTGGAGCGCAGCACGATTGGATCACGCCCTGCCCGACGAACGGGGGCCGCAAGCTGGGCCGATCTACGGGCGATTCCCTGGGTTTTCAGTTGGTCGCAATCCCGATTCTTTCTTCCGGCGTGGTATGGGGCAGGGAGCGCTCTGCAGGAGCTAGCGAAAGAGCATCCCAAGCTATTCAAATTACTCAAAGAGAAGGTGAGAGAGTGGCCGTTCGCGCGTTACGTGTTTAATAATTTAGAGAGTGGCCTCGCAAGTGCAGACCTTGAGATAGGTCATCTGTATGCCGACCTTGTTCAGGATGCTCCTTTGCGCAATCGCATCTTTGGGATCATTGAGGCGGAGTTTGTATTAGTGAAAGAGGGACTGAGTTCGCTCTTTCCTGATTCGTTGGCACGGCGTCGACCCCGATTCCGCTTTACGGTGGAGCGTAGAGTTAAGCCTCTGCGGTCACTTCACGAGTGGCAGGTGAAGCTCTTGGGGGAGTGGAGAGGTCTTGAGGAGAAGGGGGTTGATGAGGCTGAACCCCTACTATCGGAATTAAGGCAAACGATTGCAGCAATCGCAGCTGGATTAAGAACAACTGGCTAGCGTGAAAAATCCAGGTTGGAAGGTTGTTGCAGCAGGCACGGGAATCAATTTAGCCCTTGGAATTCTGTACGCTTGGAGCCTCTTTAAGACGGCGATAGAAAGAGATTTTGGTTGGAGAGTCGACCAGCTGAACGACCCATATGCAGTTTGCTGTTTAGTTTTCTCCTTCGTTATGATTCTGGGCGGGCGGTGTCAGGATCGTTTTGGGCCTCGAATTACGGCGACGCTGGGAGGCGTATTTGTGGCCCTAGGACTCGGAATCGCGTCTCTCAGCACAAATTATACGGCTTGGGTGCTCGGTTTTGGAGTCCTAGGGGGTCTAGGAATTGGTTTTGGCTATTCTTCGGCCACGCCACCCGCTTTGAAGTGGTTTCCACCTTTTCAGACGGGGAAGGTGGCTGGGGTAGTCGTGGCTGGGTTTGGGTTAGCCCCTCTTTACATCGCACCCTTAACGGACTTCTTGATGCGAAATGGTGGGGTCAGCTTCACAACCGCATTTTATGCGTGTTTCTTTTTATTCGCAGTTTGTGGACTCGCTACCTTTCTGCGTAATCCTGAAACAGCGAATGCGTACGGATCAAAAGTAGGAGCGAAGGATTTAAATTCCGTGAGTCCATCTGCTCTTTTCTTTCGAAAGGACTTCTATCTGCTTTGGATGATCTACTTTGTTGCTTCCGGGGCCGGGCTGATGGTGATCAGTAGTATCAATGGAATGGCTAAAAAGAGCATGGGGGAGCTCGCTTTTCTTGCTGTTGTTGTCCTTGCGATTGGGAATGCAGCGGGCCGGGTCATTGCGGGGGTTGTGTCAGACAAGATCGGTCGAAAGTGGACCCTGCTGGCTGTAACTCTTCTCCAAGCTGGATGCATGATTCTGGCTATCCCCGTGACTCAGACGGGGGACTCTACTTTTCTCATTGTCCTTCTCGCGACCGCGATTGGATTCAATTATGGCGCCAACCTTTGTCTTTTTCCTGCGTTTGCAAAAGATTTGTACGGCTTGAGGAACTTCGGAATGAACTACGGGATTCTCTTTACGGCTTGGGGAGTAGGAGGATTTGTCCTAAGTCGTGTGCAGCAGATGCTCAAGGCGTCGAGTGGCGATTTTGGATCATCCTTTCTTCTTGGAGCTGCTTTGCTTGGGCTTGGTGCAGGGTTGACGCTGATGATCGAGAAGCCGAAGAAAGGTGTCTTGGCCTAAAGCCATAGTGAGGTAGATTTTCCCATGTTTTTAGAAGGTCCTGATCTAGTATTCTTAGTCTTTGCGCTCGTGAAAGCGGTTGCCGTCGCACTGGTTGTTTTGACTATGGTTCCTGGAAGCGTGACCGCCGAACGTCGGCTTAGTGCCTGGATCCAGGATCGGCTTGGACCCAATCGAGTGGGGATACCTTTCACCAATATTCGGCTCTTCGGACTGGGGCAGGGGCTTGCGGACGCCATGAAATTTCTTCTCAAAGAGCAGTTCGTCCCAGCTTCCGTAAATAAGCTGTATTTCAACTTGGCTCCTATTCTTGCCATGGTCCCAGCCCTCGTGACTGTGGCGGTCATTCCTTTTGCTCCAGGATTTGATTTGCGGCCTATTGCGAGCTGGCTTGCCACACCCTTGCATTGGGGGGAGGCGACCGTACAGGCATTTCAGATCAGTGGCGTCGTCGCCAATCTTGATGTGGGTCTTCTTTTTGTCTTTGCGGTCATCTCGCTCAGCGTTTACGGGATAATTCTGGCCGGTTGGTCATCGAATTCTAAATATCCCTTTCTGGGAGGGGTTCGTTCCTCCGCTCAGATTATTTCCTATGAAATAGCAATGGGGGCTTCGGTCGTTCCCATCTTTCTAGTTACCCAGCAGTTAAATCTTGGGAAGATTGTAGAGTACCAAATCCAACACGGTTGGCTGGCTTTCCCTAGTTTTCGAGAAGGTATCGCAGGTATTTTAATTGGAATTTGTTTGGCGTTCTCTTTTCTTGTTTTTCTGATTGCGGCATTTGCGGAGACCAATCGACTTCCATTCGATCTGCCTGAGGCTGAGACGGAACTCGTTGGGGGCTATCACACGGAATATTCGGGTATGAGATTCGCGCTCTTTTTCTTGGGTGAGTACGCGGCCATGATTTCAGCTTCGGCCATTATGGTGACCCTGTTCTTAGGGGGGTGGAGTCTGCCTCTCCCTTGGTTTAACGCGCTCCCCATGCCAGAAGCGTTTTTTGGGTTTGTATTACCCTCTTGGCTCGCGGGTCAACCCATGCCTTGGTGGTTTGGCTTCGTATCCGCAGGAGTCTTTTTGGCGAAGATTCTGGTTTTTATCGGTTTCTTTATTGTGATTCGGTGGACCATCCCGCGCTTTAAGTATGATCAGTTGATGAGTCTGGGCTGGAAGTTCTTTATTCCAGCGGCATTCATCAACATCTTTCTGGTCGCCGCGCTCGTCCTCGTAAAAGGTTAATCCGGTGATGAGAAGAGGCCTTGTGGAAGGCAGGTGGTTGAGGTGGAAGCTGGCCAGCGTAATCCTTTTGACTGCTTTCAGTGGGGTTTTGGGTGTTTTCGCAGCGGAAAAGGGGCCCACCATCGTGATTAAAAAGGATGAGCACCGGATTGCGGGGGTTGGGACGAATGGAATTACCCGATGGACATCCAATGTGGCCCGAGACGAGGAGGAGGTTTCTGCGGTGAATCAAAGTGGAAACACGGCAATGGTTAGCGTGACGAATAAAAAGACCGGAAAGACACGAATCCTGAATTACGACTCCGAGAAGGGGATTCTAAGGTTTTCCCAGTCGGTGAACTGATCTGCTGCCCGGGCGCTTCGTTTCTGGTTTTATTTGGGCGATTCAGCCATTGAAATTGAATTGGGAGGATCTTCTTTAAAACCAGTCCAAATTGCTTATATAAGCAACGATAATAAATATTACGAATAGTTTGCTAATTTTATGAAATGAAGGATGATTCTTAGTTGAAATCAGCAGTTAATGAATCAATCAATATGAATTACCTTAAACAAGAGGATGGGGAGAGCCACCCCCTTGGCATGGTGCTCGAACGTTGGGCAGCTCATACAGATTTATCGGTCGTGATCGCTAATGCGGGCGGTTTTATTGTTTGGGTCAATGCTGCCTTTACCCGGATGTGTGGGTACAATTCCGATGAACTCCTAGGTCGGCGACCAGGACATATTTTGAGTGGCCCGCTATCTGAAAAAAGACCGAGAGAAGTTTTGAATCGTGCGATCCAGAGTCAGACTCCTGTCCTAACCCGCATGGTTAACTACGCGAAAAGCGGAAAAGCGTATTGGGTAGAGATCCATTTGGAGCCAATTCATAACACGAATGGGCGTTTGACCGGTTTTATCTCAGTCGAGCGTGATGTTACAGCGGAAGAACTGCATCAGCATGAGATTGGGGAACTATCGGCCACTATGTATGCGAGCCTTGTTCAAAAGGTGGTGCCGAATGGATCCACAAATATTCGATCAAATCCCAAAAAAAATGAACGGCGTTCAGATGCCAAGAGTTCGATTTCTAAACAGAACCGGGGAAAGAAGTTATTTAAAAAGGGGCAGTAATATTCGCTTCATTTAATCAGTTGTACTTCATGGATATGGGTTCGTTACGTTTCTAATCGCCTCAGTTTCTTTCATCGAAACTTTCTGCTTCTTTGGTCTCTGATTTCTTCATTCACTTCTCATTTTATTATTACAACAACAGTTTATGCTAAATATTACTT
>Ga0209087_1002408_pt1 | contig 10549 bp, 9 predicted proteins | sample S_130805_EF_Meta_FD_187321 | JGI IMG/M metagenome (GOLD analysis project Ga0209087, IMG submission 187321) | Freshwater microbial communities from Lake Simoncouche, Canada to study carbon cycling - S_130805_EF_MetaG (SPAdes) (version 2) | ecosystem: Environmental > Aquatic > Freshwater > Lake ...
AAAAATTTGCATTCTTTCTATAAGAACCAAGAAAATATAAGATATTGGCCGCACGAAACCAGAAGATTTATATTTAAATACTTATTAGAACATAATATTCTTAATTTTTGTATTGTTGGTAACAATGTAATATTTAGAGATGATGTAGATTATATAAATAAATTTTTTGAACAAATTCAACCAGGTTATTTGTATGCCCCATTTCATGGTGAAGATGCTTATCTAAATCAAAGATATAATATTTGGAATTCATTACAAAGTAATTTTCCAGAAATCAAATTATATTCACCATTTCTACGAACATGCGATGGATATCTAAGGGGTCATCATTTTAAAAGTAAAGAAGATATGCTTCTATATTTTAATATATGGAATGATGGTATTAACAAAGTTTTAGAAACGAATTTTGACATTGGACATAATAATATCACTATACATTTAGAATGGGTTTCTAGTCATATTATGCAATTTTTTGAACATAATAAAGATTATAAATTTGTTGATTATAGAGATTTGGACAGAGTTAATAATAGAGTAGTTTTTAATTACACCACTAGACCAGAAGATAAATTATTTAAAGAATCCTTGGTTTCTGGATGGGATTTTTATGGTTTTGATTATTCTGATTTATCTAGTGCATCTAATTTTATAAAAAATAATAAAAGCCAACTACAACATTATTATGGTAATAATTGGGGTGTTGGTACTGTTGAGATAACAGATAATCACGTGTTTACAAAAATTGATAAATAAAAATTTTATGTTTGTAATAAGTAATTTTGGCCCAGCATATAAATATAGATTAGAAATTATAAAAGAAGCAACTTCTCATTCTAAAGAATTTATATATGTATTAACAGATTCTATATCTTATAATAAATTTTATAAAGATTTAGATGATTATTTTAATTTTTTAATTATTGATGATGTCAAAAATGAACATCCATTAAGCATCAAGCACGAAATTTTGCCGACAGTATTTGAAAGCGAAGAAGACCAGTTTACAAATTTTGAATCCTTTTATAAATCAATTGATAATAATTTTTCTTATGATATACATAGATTCGCTATTCCAATTTTAGCCAAATTAGGTATAAAGAAATTTTTTATCGTTGATAGCGATTCTGTATTCACAAACAATAGAGAGGATATATTAAATTATTTCAATAATTTACCAGATAAATCTCTATGTAGCCCTGTTATGGGTTTTGATGTTACTAATCTACAAAATAAACAAAACTTTTGGGAAAATTTAAATTATAATGAAACAACTAACAATTATAAAATAAGTAATAATATATTACTATTTGATGGTTGGGCTAGGGGCTTTGCGTTTGCTGATATAAATGATATGAATGAATTTTTTGAAATATGGAACAACGCTTACTTAACAATATTAGATAATAGAAAAAAAACTAATAATAATTTACCCATATATAAGAATGGCGAAGGTCCATTAATATGGTCAAACGAGTGGGTGTTTTCCCATTGTGTTGATATGTTTATAACACTAAAAAATTATACACATATGCCAAATTATTGCTATCAGCCTGGGGTTTATGAATATATAGACAATAATATTCCAAAAATTGTAGGAATTCATTGCCCAAGACCAGAAGATAATTTGTATTATACATTTGATGGGACTAGAGGGGCTTGGTATGATTTTAAGTTTAATTTTAAAAATCAAAAAAAAATAGAAGACTTTATAAAAGATAATAAAGATGAGTTATTAAGATATTACCAAAGCACAAAGTTTAGTAAAGTAGAAATAACTGATACCCATGTTTATACGTTTGTTTAAAAAATAAAAATATGATAATTGAAAGATCGGATAATATATATGATGAATTATTTAATTTTAAAGTAATTCATGGTTTATCATCCAGCCATTTAAAAATAAGCAATAATTTCAACTACATCCCAAATATATCAAAAGATGTAAAAGTTGTTATGATTTCTAATTTTAAAAATAATAATGAAAACATTGATTATTATTTAAATTCTACTAATTTAGATTTTTCATTTGTTGAATTAGATTCATTTAAATGCTGGATTGACAAAATCAAACCATTGCTTGATTTATGTGAACAAATAGACAATAAATATGTTTTATATTTAGATACTAGTGATACTATACTAGTATCAGATTTACTGAACCCAGATGAGATATTAGAAAGATATAATTGTAAAATATTATTCAATGCCGAGGATAATTATTCACACCCTGGTCACCCTTGTGACCCAAAATATTGGTTAAAAGATTACCCAAATTATTATGAAAATATTGAAATAATAAGAAGTAAAAACAAATCAAATTTATTTGAAAAAATAAACACAAATGGTTTCTCGAAATCTTTAAACGCTGGTGTTTTTTTAGGGGAAAGAATTTATTTAATACAATTTCTTAAAGAGATTATAGAATTAATGTTAGATAATCCAGATAAAGGATTTCCACATGGCGAGTCTGATGACCAATTAATATGGCAATATTTAATGTCTAATTGTAAAAATAATGAAATAGAAATAGATTATTATAATTTGTTCTTTTTATGGATGCATAGTAGCAAATTTAATTTTACCCCAGACCATTGGGAGCATTTTAATTATTTCAATAAAATAAACTAAAATAAATAATATTATGAAAATTGTTATAACATTAACAACAATACCTTCTAGGTTATCATATAATAATGATGGAGGATTAAAATCTTGCATAGATTCATTAGTTAATCAAACTTTCAATGATTATGAAATACATTTTAATATACCATATGAAAATAAATTAACACAAGAAAAATATGTAATACCTGATTGGTTATTAGAATATACTAAAATTAGAATATTTAGAACGGAAGATTTAGGACCAGCAACTAAATTAGTCCCCACTGTTGAAAGAATTACAGATAATGATACAATAATTGTTGTTGTTGATGATGACCTTATTTATCATAAACAAATGTTACAAGCCCAAATTGCCAATCAATTAAAATGGGATGAGTCTATTGTTGGATATGATGGTTTGAGATCAAGAAATGAAAATGGTACATTTGCATCTAAGTTTAATGATGCTAGGGATTACTTTTTCACATCGCACTCAATATCAAGTAGAGTTGATATTTTACAGCATTATAAGACAATATCATATAAAAGAAGATATTTTGAAAATGATTTTTTTGATTTTGTTCATAACAATTATTCTTGGTCTGACGATATGTTAATGGCGGCATATTTTTCTCATAAAAAAAGAGATAGAATTGTTGAAACACATCCATTAATTCCAATTATTGAAACTAACGAAGAATGGTCAAGAATTGGTGGTGTGTTAACTTTCCCAGTGATAAATCATACTAATCATGATAACTATGAAGGTTGTAACATTTTTAGACAAACAAATATAGATGATAATGGTTCTATTTTGTATAAATTTATTGATTTAGGATATGACAAATAATATGGTAAATTACAAAAATATATTCACAGAAATATACGATAATAATGGTTTTGGTTCGCTAGAAAGTAAATCTGGACCTGGTAGTACTCTGGATGAAACACAGAAACTTAGAGAAAAAATTAAATCCATAGTAAAAGACAAGAACATAAAATCAGTTGTTGACATACCATGTGGGGATTTTAATTGGATGAAAGAAATAGTATTCAATTTTGATTCATATATTGGGGGCGATATAGTTGAAAAAGCCATTGAGGAAAATAATAAGAGATATTCTAATTCAGTAATAAAGTTTATAAGTTTTGATATAGTAAATGATGAAATACCCCAAGGTGATTTATTAATCGTAAGAGATATAATAGGTCATTTCCCAATTGAGGATGGCATTAAAATTATGAACAATATATTAAATTCAAAATGTAAATATCTTTTAAGCACAACTTGGGCAAAAAAAGTAGGGGATAAATGGATACCGTGTGAAAAAAATGACATACATAGAGAGAATGAGGGTGTTGATTATGGTCGATTTTATCCAGTAAATTTAATGTCTGAACCATTTAATCTGCCAAACGCAGAAATTTATTTAGAAGAAGATGTTGTGGTAGATAATTTTGAAAATGGAAATAGAAAAACATTAGCACTATGGGATTTAGATAAAATTAGAAATAAATCAATGAATATTCCACAAGAAAAAAAGAATACAACAATTGTTACAGGTCTATGGGATATAAATAGACAAGGAAGAGATTTCCAACATTATATTGATAATTTTAAATTATTCTTAGATATTCCTCAAAATTTGTTTATATACATTGAATCAAAATATGAGCATATTGTTTGGGAGAAGAGGGATAGGTCTAATACTTTTGTTAAAACATATGAATTATCAGATATAAAAAATTTATATGCCCCCCACTGGGATAAGACTCAAGAGATTAGAACAAACCCTAATTGGTTTAATTTAGCCTCTTGGTTAGGTGGATCACCCCAAGCATCATTAGAATGGTATAATCCAATTGTACAATCTAAAATGTTTATGCTTAATGATGCTTCAATATGGAATCCATTTGATAGCGAGTATTTATTTTGGCTGGATGCTGGTATAACAAACACTGTCCCTCATACTCATTTGGTTGAAAATAATGTTTTAGATAGTTTACCTAATTATGGTAATCCTTTTCTATTTTTAAGTTATCCTTATGAGGCTGCAAATGAAATTCATGGTTTTGAGGCACAAGCAATGAACATGTATGCTGGTGCAGATGTAAAATATGTTTGTAGAGGTGGTCTATTTGGGGGTCATAAAGACCAAATAAGAGATGCAAATTCAACATATTACTCTTTATTACAAAGAACATTAAGCTCTGGTTATATGGGTACAGAGGAGAGTTTATTCACTATAATGTCTTATAATGAACCAGAATTATATCAAAGATATGAACTAGATGGTAATGGGTTAATTGTAAAATTCACTCAAGCAATGATTGACAATAATGTAAAATTGGCGGAGGTCGTTAAACCTAAGATTGGCAATGTTTCAAGGGTAACAGATAGAGATGTTTTAAAATATAAAACAAATTTATATATGTTAACATTTAATTTTCCAAAACAAATTTTGCATACTATTTCTTCTATGGAAAAAACGCCAGAATGGTTAACTAGACCAAGTTTGGTATTATTAGATAATTCAACTAATGCTGAAGCTAAGATTGAAAATAAAAAAATAGCAGAAAAGTATAATTTTGAATATATTGATTTAGGTGGTAATACTGGTATATGTGGTGGAAGACAAGCTGCTGCTGAACATTTTGATAATTCAGATGCTGATTTTATGTTTTTCTTCGAGGATGATATGACTGTTAATCCCCCAGAAATGGTTGGACAAGTTTGTCGGAATGGATTTATGAAATATGTTCCTAACTTGTTTAACATTGTACATAAGATTATGTTAAAAGATGGTTTTGACTTTTTAAAATTAACATTTACTGAAGTATATTTTGACAATGATAAACAATGTTCTTGGTATAACGTACCACAAAGTATTAGGTCAAGAGATTGGCCTCATTACGATAAGTTACCTGTTACAGGATTAGATCCTAATGCACCATTAACTAATTTTAATAATATAAGAGTAATGGATGGGGTTTCTTATATAGATGGGGAGGTTTATTATGCCAACTGGCCGATGATTGTTAGTAAGGCTGGTAATAAAAAAATGTTTATAGATACAAAGTGGGCACACCCCTATGAACAAACGTGGATGTCACACATGTATCAAATGACAAAAGAAGGTAATTTAAAACCAGCTATATTATTAGCAGCGCCAATATGGCATGATAGAATTATGCATTACACACCTGAAGAAAGAAGAGAGAATTAAACTTTATATTTAAACTAAATATATTATTATTATAATAAAAAATATGAAAATATTTGTACAAATTGCAAGTTACAGAGATCCAGAACTTGTTAACACCATAGTTGATATGCTTGATAAAGCAAAGCGACCAAAAAACCTTGTTTTAGCAATTGCAAGACAATATGCGGAAGAAGATGGTTTTGATAATCTTGATAAGTGGAGAAAAGACAAAAGATTCAAGATTATGGATATACCGTATACTGATTCCCAAGGTGCTTGTTGGGCAAGAAATTTAGTTCAACAATTATACAATGATGAGGAATATACATTACAAATTGATTCACATATGAGGTTTAATGAGAATTGGGATGAAACCTTAATTAAAATGTTAAAAGATTTGCAAAAAAAGGGGCATACTAAACCATTATTGACTTCCTACGCTTGTTCGTTTGACCCAACAAATGACCCAGTAGGTAGAGTTCAAGAGCCTTGGAGAATGGTTTTTGATAGATTTTCACCAGAGGGTAATGTATTTTTTAATCCAGAAACAATTCCAAATTGGAAAAATTTAGATAGTCCAATAACAGCCAGATTTTATTCTGCGCATTATTGTTTCACACTTGGGCAGTTTAGTAGAGAGGTTCAGCATAATCCTGAATATTATTTTCATGGGGAAGAAATCTCAATAGGTGTTAGGGCGTTTACTTGGGGTTATGATTTATTTCATCCTCATTTTCCAATTATTTATCACGAATATACCAGAAATGGTAAGAAAAAACAATGGGATGATGACACAACCTGGGGGAGCAAAAATGAAAGAGCGCATTTTTTAAATAAAAGATTATTTGGTGTGGATGATGTTCAACAAGAAGGTCATGATGGTTTATTCGGTTTTGGGCCAGTTAGAACATTACGAGATTTTGAAAAATACTCTGGAATTTTATACTCAAAGAGATCAGTACAACAACAAACACTAGACAAATTAGACCCCCCCATTACAGAGAAGTATGATACGGAGGAGGAATGGTTAAATAGTTTTTCAATAATTTTTAAGCATTGTATTGATGTAGGTTATCATTTAGTTCCTGAGAAAGATTATAATTTTTGGGTGGTTGCATTTCACGATGAAAATGATGAAACTATTTTTAGAAAAGATGCTGACAAAAATGAAATTGCTATGTTAATGAATGATCCAGATGGATACTGCAAAATATGGAGAGATTTTCAAACAACAAAACAACCAAAATACTGGGTTGTTTGGCCTTATTCAGAATCAAAAGGTTGGTGCGAAAGATTAACTGGTGAATTAAATATTGGTTAATAATGAGAAATATAAAGACAGATAAAATAGCACATGGGTATTTACAAGTATATCACCCCTTGTTTTTAAGTTTAGAATCTGTCAATAATGTATTAGAAATTGGGGTTTATAATGGTGATAGTTTAAGACTATTACAAGATTATTTCCCCAACTCTAATATTTACGGTATGGATTTGGATACTCCAAGAGATTTTCATTACAATGATAAATTTAAAGTTTTAATTGGTAATCAAGAAAATAGAGAGGAGTTAGAAGACGTTGTTGCTGTTATTGATAATGAATTAGATTTGATTATTGATGATGGTGGTCACACTATGAAGCAACAACAAATATCTTTTGGGTGTTTATTTAAGCATTTAAAGAAAGGTGGAATTTATATATTAGAAGATTTACATACTTCTAGGTGGGGTATTAATTCAGAATACATAGAAAAAAGGGATTTAATTACGACATTAGATTTACTTTATAATTTTAAAAACACCAGCAATATTATTTCAAATCATATAACTGCTGAAGAAAAGGCTTACTTGGAGAACAATATTGAATCAATAGAAATTTGGTCAAAGAATATAGAACATAATATTAGTGTAACTTCTATCATTAGAAAAAGGTAACCTTAATATTTATAACTAAATAATTAATTTAATGATTATTAAAAAACAAATATCAAGGATAAAAGAAATTATTGAATCTTTTACTAAAAACTCATATGATTTACCAGAAAAACCAGATGAAGTGTTATTCAATGATTTTTGGCTTTCCCAATTGGATATAGAAGGGGATTATGTAAAGTTGTATCATTTTGGTGAGCCAGATTTGGAATACCTAGATCCATCTCATTTTGGTAAAAATTCATATACAAGTTCAGAGAAATGGTGGGGAAAAAATAGGATATTTTTTTACACAAATTTAAATCAAAAAGAAAGGATTGTTTCAGGCACACTATATACTGCAACTATAGATTTAAAAGATTTGTATCCATTCAATGCTGACCCCCTAAACTTATATGATATTGCTGTTGAAATGTATTCTAATGAAAATATTCCATACCAAAGGCAAGTATTATATATGTCAAATATGCTAATAGATATGGGGTATAAGGGAATGATATATAAATGGCACGATGGAAGTTTGTTGGCAGTAATATGGGAAAAGGTAAAAAACATAAAATCAGAGCAAGAGAAGAAAGAATATAAGTTACCAACAAGCGATATGGTTGGTTATCCAATAGAAAATGGATTAAGCACCAATCCAAGATTATCACATGAGGAAAAAATAGAGGGAGTAGTTAAGAAAATGATTCACAGTAACTACCCCCCAGATTTTATCCAAAATTACATTGATAGTTTTAAGTGATATTTTAATTTATCTGCCATATCAAGTTTTTCCCAAGGCATAGTATCATTACCAAAATGACCTTTTGCTGAATTGTAATAGATTGGGGTTTTTAAATTAAAATGTTTTATAACATCAGATGGGGTTGTTGGGAATATGAGTTTAACCACATTAATTAACAACTCATCATTAAATTTACCGTATGTATTTATGCTTAGTGAGGCTGGGGTAGAAACACCAATCATATAAGCAATTTCAACACTACACTTATCAGCAACACCACTTGCAACAATATTCTTTGCAATATACCTTGCCAAATATGCACCTGTTCTATCCACTTTGCTGGGGTCTTTACCACTAAAAGCACCACCCCCAACTGGGCAATATGGACCGTATTGGTCAACCACAATCTTTCTTCCTGTTACCCCACAATCGGCAACTGGACCGCCTATATTCCAAGAACCAGCAGGATTAATCACAATTGAGGTATTCTCATCTATCAAGGCAAAAATATCAGCATCCAAATTCATTTCATTATTCCTAATTCCTTTCATAATGATTTCCCTTACATTAGATAGGGTTAAATCTTCACTATGCATTGTTGATACCAATAGGGTATGAATTCTTTTGCTATTGTCATCATACTCAATTGTTGTTTGTGTTTTAATATCAGGACCAAATCCTATTTTATTATACACATAATCAACCAATTTCTTTGAAACATACATTCCAATTGGCATATAGGTTTTTGTTTCGTTTGTTGCATAGCCAGTCATAAAGCCTTGGTCTCCAGCACCCAAATAATCTTCGCTATATTTTAAAACAGCACTATTTATTTCTCTACTTTGCTGTCCAATCAAATTTATGATTGTTATGTTTTTGTAATAAAACCCATGACTTGGACTAGTGTAACCAATTTCTTTTACGGTATTTTTAATAACCTCTTCATAATTGATTCTATGTGTGCTGGATATTTCACCCCCTAACACCACACAATTGTCTTTAACGAGAGTTTCAACGGCAACCTTTGCGTCTGGGTCAAGAGTAAGGTAAGCGTCTAGTATCGCGTCTGAAATTTGGTCGGCAACCTTATCTGGATGCCCAATGGAAACGCTTTCAGCGGTAATTAATTTCATATTTATATATTTTAGAGTTAAACAATTCACTTTACAAATATAATAAGAAAAGGGGTCGATTTCAACCCCTTTCTCCTAATTCTTAAATTTTTTTATAAGTTGCCAAATCTCTATTTATTTTGTTGATTTGGCAGAATTTAAATATTTGATTGTATCTTAAATAATTCTCTAACTGCATCTTTTTGACTATAACATACTGCACCAAAAATTACTGCAATAATAATGATTATTGGATTTAGCGCATCACTTGTTGTTATATGGAATAATATAATATTTAAAATAATAGGTATAATTGCTAGAAAACCAAGAAATCTTGTTCTTTTATATAATAAAAGTAAGCTACTAAAAATTTCCACAATACCAACTAACGAACCAAGATAGGAATTAAACATTCCAACCATAAGAAGTTGCGCACCCATATCTGTTGGTGGTGGCGGTGTCATAAAATTTAAAAACTTATTTGCACCAAAGACAATAAATAGAAACGCTAACATAAAAATTGAAGATTTTAATAAATTATCTTTCATTTTGATTTTTTTAGGTAAGATTGGGGGTTTTTATTTACCCCCAATCATTATTTGTTTAATTAAAGAAATACCGTAATCCTAATTGAGCTTGCCAAGCGTTTCCAACACTAATTGTTTTAACAAAAGTCTTATCAAGTAATTGCGTACTACCATCAACAACTCTTGTCGCCATTCTATATGTTGGTACTCCTGCTACTGAAACTGATGCAACTGTCAAAGGACTTGCTGAACCAAAGCTACCAGATGTTGTTGAATAACCCACACCCCAAGCATTGTTTAACATATTACCAAAGTTAAGAATATCTGCTCTAAATTGCAATCTATTCAATTTACCATTAACATTAACATAAATCTCTTGAACTGCTGATAAATCAACTCTTGTTAACCAAGGGAAAAATCCACCATTTCTTTGAGCATATG
>Ga0209087_1002413_pt1 | contig 10528 bp, 6 predicted proteins | sample S_130805_EF_Meta_FD_187321 | JGI IMG/M metagenome (GOLD analysis project Ga0209087, IMG submission 187321) | Freshwater microbial communities from Lake Simoncouche, Canada to study carbon cycling - S_130805_EF_MetaG (SPAdes) (version 2) | ecosystem: Environmental > Aquatic > Freshwater > Lake ...
GCGCGGATCGGCGTGCTCGTAGAGGTGGGCGCCATCGAAGAAGGCCAGGCCGTGGGCATCCTTGGGGAAGTGGCCCGGCACCCAGTCGAGGATCACGCCGAGGCCCTCGGCATGGCAGCGGTCCACGAAGGCGCGGAACTCATTCGGGCTGCCGAAGCGGCTGGTGGGGGCGTACCAGCCCGTCACCTGATAGCCCCAGGAGCCATCAAAGGGATGCTCGGAGATCGGCATCAGTTCGATGTGGGTGAAGCCCCGCGCTTTCACGTAGGGGATCACCTTGTCGGCCAGTTCGCCATAGGTGAGCAGGCGGGCGCCAGGTTTCAGGTCCGCCGCCGGCACCGGCGGGCGGGGCGTGCCGTCGGCTTCGATGTAGGGCTGGTCGGCGGCGGCGTGGATCCAGCTGCCGAGGTGCATTTCATACACCGAGATCGGCCGGTCGAGCGGATTGCGTCCATCGCGCTCCTGCATCCAGGTGCCGTCCTGCCAGTCGTAGCCGCCCAGCTGGGCAACCACCGAGGCGTTATCGGGGCGCACCTGGTGCCGGAAACCGTAGGGGTCGGACTTCTGGTAGCAGTGCCCGTTCTGGGCCCGCACCTCGTATTTGTAGATGGCGCCCTGGCTCAGCCCCGGGATGAACAGCTCCCAGCCGCCGCCAAGCCGTTGCTGCATGGGGTGGTGGCGGCCATCCCAGCTGTTGAAATCACCGAGCACCGCCACGCTGCGGGCGTTGGGAGCCCACAGGCAGAACTGCACGCCGGCCACGCCGTTGTGGCTCACGGGGTGGGCACCCATCCGTTGCCAGATGTGGTGGTGGTTGCCTTCGGCGAAGAGATGGCGGTCGAGCTCGCCCATCCATTCATGGCGGAAGGCCCAGGGGTCGTGGGCTTCATGCTCGATGCCGCCCCGCAGCACCCGCACCCGGTAGGTGGTGCTTGGGTCGTGATCCAGACCCGCCTCAAAGATCCACGGGTGGTGGGGGGTGGCCATTGGCCTGGGGGCATCCCCCTCGATCAGCAAGTCCACCCGCTCGGCCTCCGGCATCCACACCCGCACCAGCCAGCCGCCCTCGGGAAGGGCCTGGGGACCCAACACGGCGAAGGGATGGTCGTGGCGACATTCGGCCAGCCTGGTGGCGTCGTCGACCATCCAATCGAGGCTGGGCAGCACCATGGGGGCTCAGAGGGGTAGCGCCGGGAGCTTACGCCGCTTTGGTCTTGCCTCAGCGGCTGGGAGCTGGGGGGTTCGGTTCGGTGGGGAAATCGACGCCGACGATCTGGTTGCGGCCATCGAGGATCACAAACAAGGTGTCGGTGATCCGGCGGAATTCGATCTTCACCAACACCAGTTTCTGATCGCCACTGCTCTCGGAGCGGAACACCTGCTTGATCGCCACGAAATCGCCCGTGAGGCGCTGCAACCGCTGCCATTTGATCTGCATGGCGGCGGGCGGGATCTCGCTCTGCAGCTCCGGTGAGAGCAGGCTGTTGGAGCTGATGTAGCGCCCCTGGCTGATCAGCTCCACAAATTGCCGGGCCACCGTTTCCGCCGGTTGGTCGGCGGCGTCGAAGTGATACCCCTCCAGCAGGCCGTTGGCGTCGATCACCATCAGCAGGTCCCGGGGCCCGGCGCTGGTGATCAGGCGGGCGGTGATCGTGCTGGAATCCTGACCCGGCACCACCGGGCCAAGGGTCCAGCGCAGCAGCTTCGGCATCATGGCCATCCGCTGGCGGATCATCGTCGGGCTGGTCACACGCTGCAGGCTGGGTGAGAACTGGCGGTAGCGGCTGTCGGCGTCGCCATTGCGCAGGGCCACCAGGATCCGCTCAGCGGCTTCCTTGGTGCGGGCTTCCACCATGGCGCTGCTGGCCTGGCTGGCGGGTGTCACGGCGGGTGCGGCCGTCTGGGCCCGGACGGGACCGTTCCCCAGGCCCAGGCCTGCGAGGGCAAACGCGGCGGCAACGACCAGGGGGAACGGGAAGGGGCGCGGCATCGCGGCGGTGGCTGGGATGGGCTCAGTTTGCCCCAAGGTTCCCGTGCCGAAGTCAGGCTTGGAGCAGTGGCTCGAACCGCAACACGCTCCCCTCCAGGGCCAGGGTCAGCGTGATCACGCGGTGCTTCGGCCCGGCGGCGCCCCAGGGCTGGGAACCATCACCGGGATTCACGGCGATGGCCGGCCAAGCCGCCCCGGCGATCGAGAGCCGCAGGCGGTCGCCGGGAGCGGCCATCAAGGCCAGGGGCTGCAGGGCCACCCGATGCGCCCTGGCCTCCAGGGCATGCGGGCCCAGTACGCGGAGGAAACCGGTGCTCAGCTGGCGCACTTCGGTGCTCCCCGCCGGAAGCAGGGAGAGGGAGACACAGAGATCGAAGCCCGGTTGATCGGCCTGAACCCTGATCTCCAGGCTGGGGCAACCCAGCAGGGTCAGCCCCCCGGGCAGTGGCGCGGAGCTGAAGCAGGCCACATCGGCCCGGTTGTCCAAATCACCGCGCTCCACCACGCCCGGGTCGGGGCCCAGGTGACCGCCCCTGGCGGGCACCGGCCTCCAGGGATCGTGCACCACCCACACGTGAGTCGCGGCAGCCCGATCGGGTGCCAGGGCGGTCGAGGTGTGCTCAGCCCGCCAGGGAACGAGCTCTCCTTCATCCGCTGAGATCGCAGCCCGCCCATCGCTGCGCAGGGTCCAGGCCGGCATGGGATCCCCTTTCCGCTCGTCCGCCGCCGGGGGGCGGGCGGGAGCCCACCAGCCGCTTTCCCCTTGGGCCTCCAGGGCGATGCCGCCCTCCAGGGCGCTGCCGAGGGCGGTCGGGATCAGGGCAGCGCGCTCTGGTGCGGCGGCCACCATTGGCCTGGAAGCCCCAGCCGCCTCCTGGGCGGCAAGCACCGCCGGGGTCTGGAGATTCACCCCCTGCAAATGCCGGCGGAAGAAGGCGAGCTGCAGCGCATCGACGCCCCCCCGCCAGTGGAGATGGGTCCAGCGGCCGATCACCAAACCTGGATGGCCTCCGGCGGCGCGGGCCCGCTCCCACAGGTCCAGCACCCCCCGCAGGTGGGGATCGTGCCAGCCGCCGATCAACAGCATCGGCCGCCGCAGCAGCTCCGGAGCCACCCCATGGCGCCGCCAGCTCTGCGGATCGGCGGCGTTGCGCCGCAGCCAGCCCAGGCCCATGCCGGTCCGATCGAGCCGCTCCAGCAGGGCTGGCCCCTCCTCCAAGAAGGATCCGTTTTCCAGGCAGCGGCGAACCTCATGCCATCCCTGGGCATCGTCACGGCGCCGGCAGCCCTCGGCCGCCAGCTGCAGGGCCCAGGCCAGGCCCAGGCTCCACCAGTGAGCACCGCCTTCACTGGCCCAGTGGATCCGCTCATCCAGCCCGGCCATGGCGGGCGCCAGGCAGTCGGGGAAGGGATCATCGCGGCGGTCGACCCCGGCGCCCGCTCTGGCCTCCGGTTCCAAAATCCCCTCCTCCCTGCCGGCATTGAGCAGCTGGGTGAGGCCCTGGTACGAGAAGCCATAGGTGCCCACGCGGCCGTTGGAGCCCTCCAGGTGGCGGGCCCAGCGCACCGCAGTGGCGCCATCGGCGACCTCGCCGGCGAAGCCGCGGAACTTCCCTTCGGAATCGCCCCGGCCCCGCACGTCCTGCACGGCCACCAGGAAGCCCCGGGCCGCGTACCAGGCCGGGTGGGCATAGGTGAGGGTGGAGGCGATCGCCCGGCCGTAGGGCTGGCGCATCAGCAGCACCGGCCAGGGGCCCGCGCCGTGGGGTCCGGCCGGGTCAGGCCGCCAGAGCCGGGTGGCAAGACGAACCCCGTCCCGGCAGGGCATCCACAGATCCCGGGCAGCCTCCACTCAGCGCACGTCGGGGCAGTTCAGGCCGATCACATAGGTGGTGAGCACCTCCGCATCCAGGGTGCTGAGCCCCTGGCTGGAGGCCACCTTGGCGATCGCCTCCTTTGAGGTGGCGGACTGGCCGCTGGCGTTGAGCTGCTTGAACTGCTCACAGAGGTTGCGGGCCAGGGCGGGGTTCTGTTTCACCGTGTCCAGCATCCCGGCCGCCACCGGCATCGGCGTGAGTAGCAGGGGGATCATGGCCAAGCCGAGCGCCACCAGGCCAGCGGCGGAGCGGCGGGGCGATCCGAGGGTCATGGGCGCCGCGGTGATGGACGACCTGGCGTCGGCCACGGATGGGCCCTGGAAGGACGTGGTGACCATGGCGGTAAGGGGGCAGGCGAGGAGGTCGGAGCAGGGGCCTGCTTTGCATCCATTCCACGCAGCCCGCTATTGGCGGTCGGTTCGGTTGGGGTCAGTTCCGCGAGCGACCGGTGCTGGCGCGGGCCCGCAGGATCCAGGTCTGCAGGGTGCCAAGGCTGGGTGGTGGCACCGCGGCGCCGGTGAGGCGGCGCTGCAGCCGACCGACCTGGCGCCGCAGATCCTCGGGGTTGGCCTCCGCCAGGACGCTGGCATCACCGACGCCCGCATGGAGCAGCAGGGCCGCCTCGGCCGGGGTCAGGTCCACCGCCACCACTAGCCGGGCCTGCCCCCGTAGCCGGACCAGCCGCGACTCGCTGCCGGGGCTTGCGCGGGCAAGGCGGCGCAGGTGCTCGCTATCGAGGGCCGCCATCGCTTCCCAGCTGCCGATCCCCGCCCGTTCCAGAAGCTCCCTTTCCTTCCGGAAAGAGCCGGCGACCAGGAAGGGATGGGGGCTCACAGTTTTTGTCTCATCAACCCAGGCTCACCGTGCCGGTGGCCAATTCCAGCTGGGCTTCTCCCAGCACCACGGGCTGGCTCGCCCCTGCGGTGGCCGGTTCGACGCGCCGGAGACGCACGTGCACGAAGCCGTCCTCGCTGGTGCGGCCGCTGCCGCGAACGTTGCGGGCCACCTCCTCCAGGGTTGGCCGGATCGCTTCAGCGGGGAGGTCCGCCGGGGCGGCGGCGATCACCAGGTCGCTGCCGTTGTCGTAGACGATGGGCACGGAGCGAGCCCCCGGGATCGAGATCCGTGGCACGTAGCTCACGGCGAAGGCCAGGCAGGAGACCGCCAGCAGCAGGGTGAAGCTGCTGACGCCCACCAAGCGGAAGCGCAATCCCCAGCCGGCCAGGAAGGCCACCACGGTGACCACCACCAGCGCCCCTCCGGCGGCGGCAAGCCACTGGCCAGCCTGGAAGAGGATCGGTTCGGCGGCCATGGGCAACGGGGAAAGGCCCTTTATATTGCGGCCCAACCGGACGGCGACGGTCCCAGGGGGATGCCCGAACGGCCAGAACGCATCACAGTCAGCCTGCCGGAACCCCGCGGATCCGGATGCGGAGCAGGGTGTCTCCTGCCCCTGGGACTCCTGGCCGGCGGGTTGCTGGTGGGTGGGGCCCTGGCCCTGCGCTTCGGTCTTGATCCGCTGCTCCAACGGGCCTACGACCGCGGGCGCCCCCGCATTGAGCAGCTCGTGGGCCATGTCATGGGCCACCCCCTCGAACTGGGCGCCTACCGGGGCATTGGCCCCGAGGGTTTGCGGGTTGGGCCGAGCCGCTTCCGCTCCGGTCCCGAGGATGGCTCCACCATCAGCACCGGTGAAATCCAGGTCCGCCTCCATCCGCTGGCGAGCTGGCGGCAGCGCGGCCTGGTGCTCGATCTGGATGTGCTGGATCCGGTGGTGGATCTGCGCCGCAATGCCCAGGGCCAGCTCTGGGTGCTGGGCCGTCTGAAGCCCGGGGGTGAGCCGCCGCGGGTCGATCTGCGGATCCGGGTCCCCCGGGCCAGTCAGCTGCGGATCTGGAATGTCACGGCCCAGGGCAAGCCCCTGGCGTTCCAGTTCAAGGGGGGAGCCCAGCTGCGGCTCCATGAGCGCAGCATCCGCTTCCGGGCAAGCGCGTCCGCTCCGGGAGAGGCAGGTGAGGCCCGGGTGGTGGGAGATGGCAACTGGCAGCGCAACCTCTGGCGGGTCGACCTGGCCACCCGCCGCTTCGCCGCCGCGCCCTTCGAGCCGCTGTTGCCCGTGCAAGGAACCCTTCGCGGCCAGGCGGAGGGACAGGTGAATTTCCAGCTCGATCGCGGTCGTCCCAGCTGTAAGGGAACGCTGACCGTGCGGCAGGCCAGCTGGCAGCCTCCCGCCCTGGAGGTCCCCCTCACCAGCGACCGCCTGGCCTGGAGTTGCCAGGACCGGACCCTCACCCTGGCCGATTCCCCCTGGAGGTATGGCACCTGGGGAGGCCGCATTGCCGGGCGCACCGCCACCGATGGACGGCTTGTCCTCGATCTGATCGCCCGCCCCCCCGCCGCCAACCCCCTGGCCGCCCTTCCCCTGAAGGGCCGTCTGAGCGGCCACTGGATCCGCGGCGGTGTGGCCGTGGAGCGGCTGGAGGGGTCGTTGGGCCGGTCGACTCTGCTGGCCGAGGGCCGCCTCACTCGCGATCTGGCCTTGCGCGGTGACTGGCGGCTGGAACCCACCGAGCTGCCCCAGAGCCGGGGCCTACCCGCCTGGCTGCGGCAACGGCCCGTGGAGGGTCGTTTCAGCGCGGATGGTCCGCTGCGTTCCCCCCGTCTGGTGGCCACCACCCGCCAGAGCGATCTCCCGCTCATCGGCTCGGCGGCGGTGTCCCTGCAGTGGAGCCAAGGCCTGCTCCAGCTCACCGAGTTGCGCAGCGACCACCTGCTGGCTTCCGCCAGCTTGCCGCTCTCCGTCGCCCGGGGGCGGGGGCTGGTGATGGGCGATCTGGGCGCCCGGATTCAGCTGCGCGACTATCCCCTCTCCCGCCTGAACCGCACGGTGGGGGCAACCCTCGCCGGTCGTCTTGATGTCGATGGCAGCCTGCGGGGCCCCCTAACCAAGCTTCTGCCGGATCTGAATGTGCGGCTCATCAACCCGGGGGGCGGGCCCGTGCGGCTCCAGGAGATCTGGAGCGGCACCCTGGTGGGACAGGCCGATGGGGCCCGGCTACGGCTGGTGGCGGAGGATCCGGCCCCGGCGGGCCGACTCGAGGCCCGTTTTGACCAACGTTGGCAGCCCCTGGCCCTCGGCCTGGAACGGGGCGGCGGCAGCCTGGCGCTCACCGCGTTCAACCATCAAGAGCGCGCAGCCGCCGGCCGCTATCGCTGGCAGGCCCGCTCCTTCCCGCTTCAGGGCCTGGCCGTGGCCCTTGGTGCCCGTTCCCGCCTCCGCAGCCTCCAGGGAGAGCTGAGCGGCCAGGGCGACCTGGCCCTGCGTCCCCTCAGCGTCCACGGCGACCTGGTGGTGGAGCATCCCGGCTTTCTGCGCTTGGCGGGCCGGAGCCTGCGGGCCAGCGTGGCCTATGCCGATCGGCGCTATCGCCTGCGGGGGCAGCTCGACGCCCTGGTAGGAGGTTCGATCGCGGCCCAGCTGGAGGGCCGCCCGGATGGGCCCTTCCAGGCTCGCGTCCAGGCCCGTGCCATCAGCGCACCCTTCGTTCGGGAGCTGTTGGCCGCCTACGACCTCTGGAGGGGCCGCCCTCTGCCACCCCGGGGCCGTGCCGCCGATCTCGGCACCCTGGCGATCGACACCCTCGGTCGCAGCATCGAGGAGCAACTCGAACTCCTGGCCGAGGCGGGCCGACTGGCGGAGCAACGGGATTTGGCCCTGGCCCAGGCTCCCCGGGCCGAGAAGCTGGAACGCCTTCAGCTCGCCCTCGATGCCGACTTGCTCCTGAGCGGACCGGATGTCCGCCATGCCCGGGCGGAGCTGCAGGGTCGCGGCAACCTCTGGATCGATGCCAGCGACCGCGACCGCAGCCTCGCTCGGGAGCCCTTCCGCTTCCAGCTGGCCGGGCCGCTCCGCTCCGGCGAGGGCAGCTTCGAACTGGAGCATCTGCCGCTGTCCCTGCTGGCGCTGCTCACCCCCGTGCCAGCCAATCTGCGCGGCACCCTGCAGGCCCGCGGTCGCTATGGCCTCGGCGGCGGCCAGCCCAGCTTCTCGGTGGATCTGGCCCTGCAGGGGGCCGGCCTGGGCGCCCAGGACCTGGCGCTGCAGCGGGGCCGGGTCGACCTGCGGGGCCAGGCCCTGAACCTCGATCTCTCCCTAAAGGCGGCGGGTGCCTCCAACAGTGTTGATCTGGCCGGCACCGTTCCCCTCGACCCCAGCAGCACCGGACTGGAGGTGCGCATCGCCAGCCGGGATGACGGCCTGCTGTTCCTCACCCGCCTGGCTGGAGGCGCCGGGACGATTGATTGGAAGCGGGGCAGCGCCGATCTCCAGCTCCTCGTGCGTGGCAGCCTCGCCGATCCGATCGCCAACGGCTTCCTGCGGCTGCGCAATGGCGAATGCCGCTTCATCGGCCAGAGCCTGCAGGGATTGCAGGCCACGGTCCTGTTCGACTCCCAGCAGCTGGTGCTCCAGGACCTGGTGGCCCGGGTCGGACGCGGTGGTCGGATCCACGGCCAGGGGAAGCTGGGCCTGGTGAGACCCCTCGACAGCGACACCGGCCTGGCCATCGACCTGACGGCCATTCCCTTCGCTGTCTCCCGCATCACCGCCCAGGCCCAGGGCCGCCTCACCCTCGCCGGCAGCTTGCTGGCTCCCCGTCTGGGGGGGGATGTGGCCATCGGCCACGGCAGCATCAATGTGCAACCGGCCGCCGTGGCCAAGGCGGAGCCGGCCTCCCATCAGCCGGCCCAGCCCACCAGCGTGTCCCAACTGGTGGAAGGGAAATGGGATTTCCGCAAGCCCTTGGTGCTGCTCGGGCCCGATGTGGCCTCCACCACGTCCGCTTCGCTGGAGGAGGCGATTCCCCGGGTTCCCTGGCTGAGTTTCGACGGCCTGCGGATCGCTCTGGGACCGGACCTGCGGGTGGTGGTGCCCAACGTGGCCAACTTCCAGACCGGTGGCAGCCTGCGGATCAGCGGCCGCCTCGATCCCAGCCTGAGGGCCTCCGGGGTGGTGAAGCTGCTCGGAGGCCGTCTCAACCTGTTCACCACCAGCTTCAGCCTCGATCCCGATGCCCCGAATGTGGCGATTTTCACGCCGTCGCTGGGGCTGGTTCCCTATCTCGACATCGCCCTGCGCACCCGCATCGCCGACAGCCTCAATGTGATCGCCCCTTCCGGCCTCTCCGATGCGGCCTCCAGTTCCCTGGCCCTGACCCAACAGCAGGCCCAGGGGGGCTTCTCTTCGTTCAATCAGCTCAACTTGATCCTGGTCACGGTGAGTGTGAGCGGACCGGCCGATCGCATCGCCGAGAACCTGAAGCTGCGCAGCAGTCCCCCTCTCCCCCAGGACCGGCTGGTGGCTCTGATTGGCGGCAACTCCCTGGCCGGCCTCAGCGGCGGCGGCGCCGGCACGGCCCTGGCCACCGTGTTGGGCCAGTCGCTGCTCTCGCCGTTGCTCTCCAGCCTTTCCGATGCCTTTGGCCAGCGGGTGAGCCTGGCCCTCTATCCCACCTACGTGACACCGGCGATCGAGTCAACCCAGGAGCGGCGCTCCGGCAGGGTGCCGCCCCAGCTGGTGCTCGGTTCGGAGATCGGCTACGACCTCACCGACCGGATCAACACTTCCGTCCTGGCCGCTCCCAACCGCTCCGATATCCCCCCCCAGGTGACGGTGAACTACAAGGCCTCTGAACAGGTGAACGTGGAGGCCTCGGTCGACACCCAGGGCTCCTGGCAGACGCAGCTCAGGGTGTTCTTCCGGTTCTAAGAGGCTGCCAAATCTGCCCGAGCATCCGCTTTCCGGCGTGACGTTCACCAACGCTCCCTGATGTCCCCACCAGTAGCGTCCTGGTTTCCCCCCTCAAGCCCAGGTGGCGCCTCCCCTGCCCCCTCCTCCGCGCCCTGGCGGCATCCCCTCCCCCACTAAAGCGGAACCCGCAGCGGAGTCTGCCCCCGAACTCCTCGGTATCGACATCGGCGGCACCGCCATCAAGCTTGGTCGCTTCGACCGGCAGGGCAATCTGCTCGCCGAGGCCAGCGTGCCCACGCCCCAGCCCCAAATGCCGGGGGCCGTGTGCCAGGCGGTGGTGGAGGCGGTGGCGGCCCTGGATCCCGAGCGCCGGGCCGACCGGGTGGGGATCGGCTTGCCGGGCCCGACCGACCGTGACGGGCGCATCGCCCGGCTGGCGATCAACCTTCCGGGTTGGCGGCGCATCCCCCTGGCCGACTGGCTGGAACCCCAGCTGGAGCGCCCGGTGGTGCTGGCCAACGATGCCAACTGCGCCCTGCTGGGTGAGGCCTGGCGGGGGGGGGCGGTGGACTGTCCCGACACGATTCTGCTCACCCTCGGCACCGGCGTGGGCGGCGGCGTCTTGATAAGTGGGGCGCTGTTTACCGGTCCGGATGGCGCCGGTTCTGAATTGGGTCTAATCGGAGTGGATCCCGAGGGTCCGCCCTGCCACAGCGGCAACCGCGGCTCGCTCGAGCAGTTCTGCAGCATCGGAGGTCTGGCACGGCTGAGTCCCCTTGATCCGGTCGAACTAGCCCGCCGGGCCGCCGCCGGCGATGCGGAGGCCCTGGAGGTGTGGGAGCGCTACGGCCAGCGCCTCGGTCAGGGCCTCACTTCTTTGTTGTATGTGCTCAGCCCCCGGCTGGTGCTGTT
>Ga0209087_1002420_pt1 | contig 10510 bp, 20 predicted proteins | sample S_130805_EF_Meta_FD_187321 | JGI IMG/M metagenome (GOLD analysis project Ga0209087, IMG submission 187321) | Freshwater microbial communities from Lake Simoncouche, Canada to study carbon cycling - S_130805_EF_MetaG (SPAdes) (version 2) | ecosystem: Environmental > Aquatic > Freshwater > Lake ...
CAGAGACGCCTTGCAGCGCGTTTCCGGCGATGTAGGCCGTGCGCTTGACTGCGGCCTCGCGCAAAAGGGTGACGTCGTGGGTATAGCTCGCGCCTGGAACCCCTGCCGAAAACGTGAGGATTTCGACAAATCCCGCCATTCCTCCGATGCTGGTCAATCGGTCGTTTGATTTCTCAGATTCGTAGACGTGGACCGGATCGAGGCTGAGTCCCGACTGGAACCGGTCGATGATCAAAGCCCAAGCGTGCCGGTGGACGAAGAAAAACTCCTTCGTGATCCCGTCGCTGATGATCTGCGGAATCCATTTCGTCGGCTCTTGCAGCATGATGGAAAGGATGCGCTTTTCGGCAAGAGGTGCTGATGGAGTCTCGGTCATAGTTTGCAGGTTGCTAGGTTGACGGTTGGCCGTTGCTTTGCCTCTGGCTTGGCTCTGGCGGCGTCGAGGATCTGATCGAAGTGCTGGACACCGACCGTCTTGCTGATTTTTCGGAGGTAGCCGGGTCGCTTGAGTTGCTTTGACCAGAATGGATCGGTTGTCCCGAACTCGCAAACCTCGCTGATTTCATCGTCGGTGCGCTTGTCGATTCGGACCATCTCGTCGTAGGACCGAGCAAAGTCGGCTTTCCACGTTGCTGGGAGAGTGAGCGATTCGGGCAGGAGTGATCGAAACCAAGAGGCGAACTCTTGGCCGTCTTCGGATGGTTCTGGCTTGGCCTTGATTGGTTTTGGTCCGCTCTTTTCCATTTCTTTTTCCTCTTCTTTATCCTTTTCCTTTTCTTGTAGGGTATCAATACCCTTTGGATACCCTTTCAAACCGTGTTTTTCGAGTGAAGCAAAAACTGGCTTGTGTGGCTTACAATCCTCAGAAAGTTGGCCATATTGGAATGGAATGAACTTCGGAATGAAGTGCTTTCCAGATGGCAATTGTTGGATTCTGTCTCCCAATTCCAAAATGCTATCGGTAGGGTATTGAAACCCTACCTGAAAAGAAGCCAAAGGGAGGTCAATATCGACAATGCCAGCCGAGTCACAGTTGTCCAAAAGCCACTGCCAAAGGTTTTTGATTTCGGGCTTTAGTCTTCTAAACCAAGGGTCAGACCATTTTTGAGTTTCGGTAAATCGTTTCATGCCTGTTGGGTCGATTCTGTTTTAATGTCCCTGCCTCCGCTGCCGCCCTCCCAGCCCTTCAAAGATTAGGCGAGCGGTCAGCGGATGGCACGACTCGTCGGCACACGCCGGGAGCCTCGGGAAAGTTATTTAAAGAGCGGAGGCGAGGTCGAACAAAGTTGGAACGCAAACCTCATTCTCGGCCATCTCACAATAGCCGACTGCATTTTTCCAATACTCCTCATTCAGTTCGGTCATCCAACCTTGCCGCTCCATTTTAATGGCTTGGAATGGAACGCTGCCGATGCCTCCGAACGGATCATAAACGATTTCGCCCTTGTTGCTGTAGCGCGTGATGAGTCGCTTGATAATGTCGAGTTGCAATGGGCAAACGTGGTTTTCCTGATTGCGGCGTGTTTGCTCGCTGTTCAGTGTCCGCATGCGTGCGATGTCGGTCCAGATGTCCTTGTTGCGCGAGATCGCAGGAAAGAGCATGAATGACGATGGCAACTTGCCAATGCCTTCCAGCGCCTTTGCTAGCTCTGCGTGTTGCTCATGGCTGTAGCCGCCTTTCTTGCTGTATTCGATCCAAAGCGCCTTGATTGCCTCGTGGCTCATGTGCTTCATAATCTCAGGATCTGGCAAGCGATTGCCGTTGGAGCGCCACAAGCCCGCAGCATCGAGTTGCCAGTCGGCACGGGTGTATTCAGCCTTGGGTTTGCACACCGGAACATCCGCATAACCATTGGATTGATCGCTCGGTAACTTGCGAAATACCAAGACGTATTCGGGCATTCCAGCGCCCATCTTGGAACTGTCCTTGGCATTCTCAGACCATCCCAAGCGGTATGTTTGATTATTCTCGCGCACCACGTCGGTGTCGATTGTGATTCTTGCGATAAAGCGGAAGCCAGCTTTGCGAAATGCGGCCACGGTCATATCTGAAAACGGATCGACAGTTGGGAATCCATCGCCCGTTACGTTGCCGAAACGGATACGGTCCTTGACGTGGATTGCCGCGATGCGCCCAGGCTTTAGGACTTTCAAGAGTTGCGGGCAAAGGTGGTCCATCTGCTTGAAAAACTCTTCATTGTCCGAATTGTGTCCAAAGTCGTTAAAGCTTGGCGAGTATTCATACTGATTCCCAAACGGAATGGAGGTGCAAATCATGTCGACCTTATTGTCTTCCCAGTCCATGAGTTCCAAGGTGCAATCGTTCCGAATTGCCTTGAACATGTTGCTTGATACTTCTGTGCGCTCGCCACCGGTGAGCATTGTTCTAATGAGTTCCATTGAGTTGTGAGTTGATAGTTTGTATTCTTGCATGATCGCGGTCATCTTCTTTTGCAATTCCTCATGGCGCGACCACTTCGCCTTGAGTTCTTCCACGATGGCATCTTCGGATTCCATGTGGATGATGTGAATGTTTACCTGTTCAGGCTGTTGGAAACGGTGGATTCGGTGGATGGCTTGGATAAAGTCGTTGAACTTGTAACCCACACCAAGAAATATCGCATCGGAACAATGCCGTTGAAAGTTGCAGCCTGACCCGGCAATGATTGGCTTAGTTGCAAGAATTCGATACTCCCCACGGGAAAACCCCATGATGAGTTCCTCACGCTTTTCCAAGTCCTGCGACCCGTAAACCGTCTTGGCTTCCGGTATCTGCTTTTCGATAGCGTCACGTTCCGATTCAAGGTCATGCCAAACAAGCCAGTGCCGTTCCAGTCCATTGTCGTCAATTAGCTCTTTGGCTCGCTCGATGCGCTTTTTGATCGTTGCTCGTTTGGTTTCCGCCGAATCTTTCAGACCGATTGACTGATCGTTTAGAAGTTGAGCTTGCCCCCATGAATCAACCTTGGACCATGCTTGCGTGTGATCATCTTGAAGCCGGTGCCATTGCACGTTGATTGCTGGCAGGTCATATCCGCTGTCAGAATAACCGAGGTCGGATGGCCGTTGAATAAATGCGGCCCATGATGCCAACCAGAGCCAAAATTGCTTTTCCATGTGGGGATAAAGCGTGAGGTTGTTGGCTTGGCTGGAATCACGCTGAAAAAATCTCGTTAATGCTTCACCGGTATCCATGATGCCAAGGAAGCCTCCGTAGTGGATAAGTTCTTTGTATCGGTTAGGCGATGGCGTTGCCGTGAATACAAAGCGATACGGGACAGCCTTGAACAGCGGAAGAAACGTCTGATAGGTCTTGCTTCCAAACGAGCGCAACACGCTAGCTTCGTCCATTCCCACACCTTGAAATCCGTTTACGTCAATTTTCCCATCGCGGACTGATTCGTAATTTGTGACGTAAATTCCAGGTTGCTCAATTTCCTCATTTCGACGGATGAACTTTAGATTCATCCCCATTGCCGGCCCATCCGATTGAGTGAACTCTTGCCTCACTCCAAGGGGACAAATAATTAGGAACGATCCGTTGGTCTTTTCGCAAACCCATTTTGCAAGTTGCAAGTGCATGCGCGTCTTTCCAAGTCCAAAGCTGGCAAAAATCGCGCGACGACCGCCACGGATTGCCCATTCGCAAATATCCATTTGATGAGGAAAAAGCGAATGATGGCAAGTTGATGGCGGATCGAATCCGCTGACTTCGGCTTGAGGGACTTTCCCAAGCAGGAAGTCGATGTAGTCTTGTTTTTCGGTGCTCATATTTTTAGGCAAAAGAAGGCCCGCCTGAAGTCGTCCCCGCTCGGAAATCCGAACGGCATCAGGCGGGCAAAGTTGTTTATTGGTTGTGTCATCGGGACGAACGATGCGGCCTCAAATTGGCCGGGATTGGTTTCAAGTCAAATCAAATCAAAAAGGAATTGAATCGTCTTCATCATTCGGATCCGGCTCATACCCACTTTTCGGAGGTGTAGGTGGTGCCGTCGCAGTCTTTGGCATCACGGTGCGGCCTGGTGCCGTGTTGAGGTGCTTCCAGTTGCCAATGATCGGCCCTTTCTGACCGGCTTCTCGGCGTTCCTTGCCGATGTCCTGGACGATGAATCCCGCATTTCCGTATTGATCCTCCCCGTCTTTGTTGTCCATTAGGGTCAAGTCCAGATACGTCCCTTTCGCGCCTTCAAACATGGCGGATTTGTCGATTTTCTTTACGTCAATTTTCAGTCGTTGCATTGTTTTGTGTGTTGGTGAGATTGTTTAGAAGAAAGATTTAGACCATTGATCGGCCATCGCTTTAGCAATTCCGGCAAAGGTTGTTGATCGGAGTTTCCACCTATCAGCAGACGGCGGCATTTTGAATATTCGTTGTTCCCGTCCTTCTACGATTTCCGTGGGTTTCAGCTTTGGAAGGTTCTTGAGCCAGAGGCACGTTGCCTTTGTCTCGCCATGGCCGAACTGCCACGGCTGAATGATTTGATCCGGCTTGCGCCAGATTGAGGACATGATGCACACCGGGTTTTCGATGGCGATCCGTGGAATTGGCGAGCGTGCCAGCATCATAAAGAAGCTCACGGCGCTTTGCTGGCGCCCATCATTGCGCTTCTCCTGGAAGTGCTTCGCGCCACTCACTGACAGATGCGTGCACGGCGGGTGCGCGATCATTAAATCCCACGGATAGTCCATAACGTCCCGAACGTCCCCGCAGTAGTGCGGACCATCGGTATCTGTTGGCAGCAGATCGCAGCTCATCGCCTCATGTCCCCGCGCCAAGAACGCATCCCTGACAGCGCCGGAATACTCACACGCCACCAACACCCGAAGAGGATGAACAAGTGCCTGATCCCAACTGGGACCGCTTTGTTCTTCAAGTTGTAGGGTGGCTTGCATGTTCAGCGTGCTTGCGGAGTTTGGTGAGATTGTTTAGAACTGAGCGATGCACGAAACGATTAGGCGTCCGTGATCGTGGTGTTGTGCAAAGATTCCTTGCGTTTGCGCCGTTCATTACACGCTCGAACGGCTTCGGCTATCCGTTCCGCCGCGTTTTTTTTGGCAGCTTCAATATCCTTTTCCATTTGCTCGTCCATCTCTTCCGCAGAGAGTGCGCGCTGAATGGGGTCGATTCCTCCTTTGAGAAGGTTTGCTTTTGCGTGTGGTTTATGGGGCGCTTTATTCATGGTTTCAGATGTTACAAAAGATGCACAACAAGACGTGGGATCTAACCGCCGGAAGCGTCTTTCTTGAAGTCCGGCTTCCAATTCGTCGGTAGATCCACATCGACGTTAGAGGTTGCAGATTCTTGCGTATTCGGCGATCAAAGCTGCGTCAATCATTCCGTCATGGGGCTTCGTGCATCGAAGTGATGCCAGCCATGTTTCATCCGGCCAGAGTTGACGAGCCTTGAGCAAGGCCGCTGGTTTTGTGTCACCCTTGGCACATCCCGACAGGATCTTTTTTTGCCAAGTCTGCGGCGCGATCCGGTGGTGCCTTATCGCTTTGCTTTCAAGGACACCGCGAATGGCCCCGTAGCTGTCCCACATTGAGCACAGAGCTTGTGCGCCTGGTGAATGCTTACCGGGGGTTTCAAGGATCACGGTCGAGGAGCTAAGGTCGAATTGAGACAGCCAGCGCATGACCTCCCACGCATCGACCTCGTTGCCTTTAGACTTGCCCCGTGTCGGCATCGGAATGCCGGCAATCGGCGGTCCTGGGTGGTCGGATAGCGCGACTAGGCCGCCCGTCAGGCCATTGTCGATGCCGATGTAAAGTTGGCTCATAGATTGATTCGGTTCTCCAGCTTGCAAATAGCTTCAAGCAGCGTGTCGCCTTGCGAATCATTGTCAGGATCAAGCTGCAAATGTTCGCAGCACATTTTGTGCATCTCAAAAGCGTATTCGAGTTGAATTATCTCATCCGCTATTTGTCGATCTTGGCAAACGTAGCAGGAAGGATCATCGCCACCACAGCGCGAGCAATTGTTTTTCATAGAGTCGGTTGGTTGTGTGGAGAATCCATGAACCCGATCACTGGTTTTTCGGCGCGTGATTGGCGGTATTGCAGTTCCACCCGCAGTGAGCCGATGACGACCGCTCCGGCGCGACAGATTGCCATGGCTTCCTCCGCGCTGATTTCCTTCTTTTCCAGTGCCGTTACGGTTCTGGCCATCTTCTCTCTCAGTTTCTCGATTGTGTTCATATTGATTTCATTTTGGTTCCAAGTGCTTTGCTTAGGCAGATGTGCGCTCGTTTCATTTCGATCAGTTCTTTAGGGCAGTCTGCCAGTTTTAGACCGAGGATGCTTGCCACGGTGCTGTCAGGCAGTCCGCGCTGGCGTTCCATTTCTTTTGCGTTCATTCGACTGCGATAGTCTGGATTTGATCGGCGGTTGCGTTGTTTTTGAATGCGGTCTTGCCATAGATGCGGGTTGCTACGCTCTTTCTCTTTTTGTCTTTTCGCTCCATTGCGGTTTTTCTCTAGGTGCGCTCGATATTTTTCAGTATTCAGCTTGAGCTTTTCGAGGTATCTTTGATTCCGCGTTTTCCCCGGCAATGAAGACACAGAACAATAGATCGCTGCCAATGACTCCCGCGAGGAAGTCGGTGATGTAGCGGAGCGGGAGGGCGCGGGATTCATGGCAGGATACTGGCGTTGGTTTTTGTGATTGCAGATTTTAGCTTATTGACCATCTCGCGAAACTCAGGATTGCTTCCGTAAAGGTCCCGGCACCGGATCAGGGCATGTCGTGCGCTTCCGTGGTCCGTCATTCCAAGCTCGTTGGCGATCCGGATCAAGCTCCATGTTGGTCGGATGCGCTTGATTCCCCAGGCTGCTATGTTGCGAGCTTTGCAGATCGGAAACTCCCGGCAGCGGCTGGTGATTTCCTCGCGCGGAATGCCGGTGATTTCCGCAGTCAGGTCGATGATTTGTTGTGGGGTCATGGTTTTAATGGTAAAGATTCCATATCTAGACGTTATTCTCAATAAATTTTTCGACCACCTTCCATCTTTCCAGTGATCGCCCTTTAATATTGGCGTCCATCGCGTTCATGTAGATTTTGAATAAGTCGTCGTTCAACGCCTTTGCTTCGCGCCCATTCATCACTCGGAACTCACCAACGGCTTCATCAGAGAACGTCCTCTCGTATCGGTGCGCTCCTTCAAGGAAGTCGTGGCCATTCTTCATTCTTCTCCGCCAGCTGGCTTTTCCTTTCGCTGCGGCCATTTCTGTTCTTTCGGCATTAGCCCAAGCCTTTGCCCATGGATTGATCGTCATGCTCATAATTAAGATGGGTCGTTTGAGTTAGGTCATGTTTGGCTAGTCACCGCATTATAGATACAGCGTTTGGAAGTTTCGGAAGCGGCATCCAGCGTTTCAAGGATTCCAATTTTTCGGTGTCTGTCACAATATATGAGTTGATCGGACCATTAGCCATTAGACATACTTCTAAACTTGAGACAACCCAATGCTCGTCGTATTCGTCCCAGACTGCAAAGTTCGCCCACGGCCACCCAAAGTCGCCTAGAATGAGCGTCCCGTTGCGAGGAGCGGTTTCTGGCGGCAACCATCTAGCTTCTTTTGCGCATTGATTAAGCTTTGCCCATTCGCTGGCCCGAACTGGGATCAGCGGATCATTTTCTGTATTCATTGCGCGTTTTGGCGTTCGGATTCTGACTTTGACCATTCGAGCAAAGCCGATTGCGATTCGGCCAACGCTGTCATGCGCTCGCTGGTTTCGTATAGGTAAGCCGAGAATGCTTTCAATCCGGTCAGCATGGACTCGGTGTAGTCATCGCGCTGGACCTCGATGTGGAACGCCGGGAGTCCTCGATGATAGGCCAAGAAATGCCAGGATGTTGCGCCGGTGACGGCCATTGATCCATGAACCTGATCCTTGTATTCGGACGGCAATTCGCCAGCTTGATGATATTGGATCAGCTTTGAGGCTCTCGGGCATTTAATTTCCACGCCGGATGAGTTTTCGAGAATCAATCCATCGGGTGAGCAGCCGAAAAGGCCGTGCTTGGACTTGGCGAATCCGATGGGATCAACCGTCAGTCCAGTCATCCGCTGAAAGTATTGCAATGCTTCCGGCTCCTGCTCGATGCCCCGTTTAATGTCGGCATTTTCAAACACGGGAGGATCAGGAAATCCGGCAGCCTGAGCAAGCACGGCAGCGGTCGCAGTGATCCGTGCTTTTCGGCTTGTGGCATCGTTTTTTGTCAGCCAGGTGCCGAATGCGGAAGCGGTTAGATGGCCCTTGCGAGCTTCAAACCATTCTGGTGTGCGCTGGTCGCAGTCGATTAAGATGCAGTCTGGGTATTTCATGGCTGTGGCTCTTCGGTGTTAAGGGTTTCAATCTCAGGAGTTGTCTCAATCGCTTTCGGCAGTGCAAATGATGGCACCGATGGCGTCACGTTCCGCATCGTGAACTGGTCGTCGTCACGCTCGACGTGGCGCATGATCTCGCTGGAAATCGGGAGCATCTTCGACAGCCTGCGGACGGCCGTCTTTTTTGCCATTTCCGCCCAGTCGGTTTTCCATGGCCCATTGTTGCCGGATCGTGACCGGGAGCGGATTGCTTCCACTTCTTTCGTTGTCATCACCGCTGTCTGCTTTTCTCCGCTCTTCATCACGGCCACAGCATAGACCGCCTGGATCTCGCCTCGATCTTCACGCCAGTTGACAGCGTGAGTCACTTCGCCATTTGACCATGAAAAGTCGTCTCTTTCGCAGACCGTTTCAGCTCGGATCGAAACAACGTCACCGGATCGGCGGATTAGCTCGATCAGGCCTTTATAGTCGATGATCAAAGTTGCCTCGGTTCCGTAGGGGATCAAATGCGCCCGTCTGCCATCCGGCTCAAGTCCCATCGCGGATAGGTCAAGGAGGCACTTCATTAGGCTTGCTGGCGTGCAGTCCTGGAGCTTCGGAGTGCGCGTCAGAGCAGTAATTGCCACTCTGGAAAAGCGTTCGGCTGTAAGATGCTTAGGCAAGGCGCGGGCGAATTGATCGCGCATTGCGTCGGAATTAATTAATGTTTTTAGGTCGTTGCTCATGGCTTTCTCTTTTGGTATGGTTTCTGTGTTTCGTTTGCGTGGGGAAAAATGCGTGCGGCGTGGTCGAGCGTGGTCGATTTCTCGATTTCGCGCCGGTAATATTCCCGCAGGACTTGGAGATTGAACAAAGCAAATCCTGCGAGCACGAACACTGGAGTGATATATGAGGAGATCACTCGTTCCAGAGTTTGAGGTTTAATCCGCATTCAAGCTTTTCCAAGAGGTCGTCAAAAGCGGCATCCTCGGTGTCTCCAGTGCCGATCACCGTCTTTGTGGCCATAAATTTCGGAAGGCCTGGCGTATCATATATCGGAGCCATTGGAATGATAGCAATGAGGTTGTCGCGCATCCACTGAAGTCGTGGAGATGGCGATTCTGGGATGTCGAATAGGTTGTCAGTTGTCATTATCGTAGCTATTTTGTTGTTCATCGTCGCAAATCCTGATCATCGTCTCGACGGCTTGTTTAATTGTGATCCATTCAGCCGGATCAAGTTGGATTTCTCCGATCTTAGAGTCGTCGTGGCATTGCTTCAGCCTGATAAACGGTCCAGCGGCTTCATCAGTCATTTCGATGATAGTGGCTTGTTCGTCGTAAATCGGTTTGCCTTTTGGCTTAACGATTATGGACAGTGTGCAAATTTCGTATTGAGTCATCAGTTTGGTTTGGTTATGTATTGGAGTGCTTCGGTTGCAATGCTTTCTGGATCTTCTTCATCAAACCTTCCTTGGTGGGAAAGTATTCGCTCAAGTGCCTCAGCCAGCCTGTCCCGCTGCTCCCGCGCCTCGTCCCGCTCGCGTTCCAGCTTACGGGCGAAATTGGCGCAGACTTTGGAACCTATACTCAAGTCTCCAGCTCTCCATGTTTCCGCATCTGTTTGTGGTGTGTCAGTGCTCATGGCGTTTCAATAGTTGGGCCGGTTAGCTTAACCTCTCCAGCTTTGAGGCTGTCGAGAGCGTGGTCGAGTAGGAGCGTTGCGACCGCATAAACCGGAAGCTGCCGCTTGAGTGCTTCCCGGCGCACTCGTTCGTGGGTTTTCTCAGCCACCTGGATCATGGCGCGTGTTGGTAGTTTGGCGGACATTATCGTTTTGTAATGGCTAGCAAGATCAAGATGGCACCTGTGACGGCTCCGATTGCAGCAGCGTAATGCCAGCGCACTGATGGACGGCGGCGATTTAGGCTCAAAGATTGCCCTGTGCGGGCGCGTGTGATAATCATATTAAGTCAAGTTTGGGTGAGCGGCGGACTTTGATGCCCTCAGAGGCAGCGTATCGGCGAGCGGATGCGGTCGATGAAAATCCGGTGCGAACGTCGCTAAATGCGAGCATCAGATTCCAGCCTGATGGTGATCGGTAGAGGAGTGCAGTCATGGTGTTGGTTTTTGCAATTAGCGAGCCAGGATGGCGACGGTGTCACCAAATCCAAAGCCTCGGCGGATCACACATCCTGC
>Ga0209087_1002422_pt1 | contig 10509 bp, 4 predicted proteins | sample S_130805_EF_Meta_FD_187321 | JGI IMG/M metagenome (GOLD analysis project Ga0209087, IMG submission 187321) | Freshwater microbial communities from Lake Simoncouche, Canada to study carbon cycling - S_130805_EF_MetaG (SPAdes) (version 2) | ecosystem: Environmental > Aquatic > Freshwater > Lake ...
TCGATGAATGTCGATGCAAGGTCGGCATGATTGGCCAAGACCGGCAGCCAATAGGTGAGCTGGATGTTGAGGTTCCACCACACTCCCGGCCACTGGTTGACGCGGAACCACGGTCCGGCCAAATCGACCACCGGCCCGCCCTCGCGCGCGGCGGCGGCGAATTTGTGAAGCTGGATCCAGTAAAAGGATTCAAGCCGCGGATCGGGTATGCTGAGAAATGATTTCTGATAAAAAGCATGCCACCACTTGCGGTGGGCCGATAGAATCCCGTCAAATGCGGCCGACTCCGCATCACGCACGTCCTTCACGGCGACTCCGGCTGATTTCCCGGCGGCTGGGATTTCATTGGCGGTGGCGACGAACAAGGTGGATGCCCGCGCTCCGCTGTCGCGTTTTTCCAGCCATGCCGTGGCGAAATCACCGCCGGCCGATAGGGACTGCACGCAGACCGGCAGGCCGTCCTTTTCGGATAGAAGAGGATTCGGATTGGTCACGTATTTGGCATCGGCGGCTTGTTTCGGGTGAGTCTGCGCCCGCGGCGAGGCGGGGTTGCCGGGCCGGAAATCCCATTTCCATTCGGCGGGTTTTCCATCGGAGGTTTTCTCGGTCGAACTGACTTGGATGATCTGGACCATGCGGTCGCGCGGAGTGAAGGCGCGGATTTTTAACTCACCGAGATCGGTGGTGATGGTTCCGGTAATCTCCGCGTTCCACAAATCCTGGCGCATGGCTACGGATTTGATTTTACCGGACGGGCGCAGGGCCATCCGCCCGAGGTCGAGCCGTGGGTAGTCAAACATCACGCTTTTTCCCGGCACGCCGAAGGATGTCTTGCGGTCGGGCGCGCCACGGTGGTCGGTCACATCGGCACGGCCGAGGTGGAAGTCGAGCCGGTTGTCGTCGAGCGTGGCATAGACCATCATGCCGAGCTGGCCATTGCCAACGAAAGCGCCCTCGTTCCATTGGCGAGGGGTTTCCTCCCAAACGAGGTCGTGCCGACCAATGAACTCCGGCCAATCGATTTCGATCTGCGGAGCGACCGGCGCTGCCGTTGCTTTGAGAAGGGTGAATAATGCGAGCGCGAGGAGGGTGAGCAATGCCTTCATAGTGATTGCGGAGAGTGATTGTTAGGAATTTGCTTTGTGTTTCATTTCTCGCTGATCAGAAGCCTCACCGGGCTGCCTCGACGGCGTGGGTTGCGGCGAGCGGCAGCAAAAACGACGCCACGAGAGTGAGGAGTGTTTTTGTTTTCACAGAATGACGGCTTGTTGGATTAGAGTTGGGACTGGAGTCGAGATTGGAATTGGTAGGTGCCCGAGCCGACCGCATAGACGGCGGCGTTGCTTTCCATGCGGAGAAACTTCACGCCCTCGGCTTCCCCGGCGGGCTTGCCGGATTCGGTGACGCTGGCGGCGTCTTTGGCAGGGACGAAAATCGTTGCGGTGGAATTCGGCGGGATCGTGACATCCATCGTGAGTTTTCCGCCTTCGCGTTTCCAATTGCTCACGATCCGGCCGTAGGGGGAGTCGTGGTGCGACTTCACCCAGGTCACATCGCCGACGATGGCGGGCTTGATGATCGTATTTTTGAAGCCGGGCGCGGCGGGGTCGGTCTGGATGCCGGCGAGGCCTTGGTAGAACCAGTTGTCCGGCGAGGTGAAGCAGGAGTGGATGTGCGACCAGTAGCCGTTCCATTGCTCCCAGAGAGTGGTGGCGCCTTGCTTGACCATGTATCCCCAGCCCGGATAGGTGGTCTGGTTGAACATCGTGAAGACGAGATCATTCCGGCCGATGGCGCGGAGGTGCTCCATCATGAAATAGGTGCCGAGCATTCCGGTATCGAGGTGGCCCTTGTTTTTTTCGAGGATGTTTTTCTCGAGCTTTTGCAGCAACGCGGGGCGCTCGGCCTCGGGCGTCACGTCGGCCAGGAGCGGCATGATATAGTAGGCCTGCTCGTCGATGCCATAGTTCCCGGCGGCTTTGTCGAAAAACGCCACATGCACGGCTGCCCTGGCTGCCGCAAGGCGAGCATCGCAGCGCTCGACCTCGTCTTTTTTCCCAAGGATGGAGGCGATGTTTTTAAGAATCTCGAGTTGTTGGATGCGGTAGCAATTATTGAACAACTCGGCAGCGGGACGACTTGGCCAGTTTTTCGTATCCATGCCGCGCTCGGGCGGAACCCAATCGCCGATGAAACTCCATGGTCCACCGTAGGCACGCATGACGCCGTCTTTCGAGCGGGACTCCAGGTTGTCCACGAAGCGGCGGATCGCGTCGTAGTTTTCCTCCAGCACACGCTTGTCGCCGTAGTAGAGGAAATGCCGCCAAGTGATCGCGGAGAGGAGTCCCGGCCAGCCAGGACCACCGCCGCCACTGCCGAACGGCGCGACGTGCGGCATGGAGCCGTCGGCGCCCTGCCTGATCCGCCAATCCATGAGCCACTTCCGGTAGAAGCCGTAAGCTCCGAAGCTCGTCATGAAGCCTTCCGTAGCCACCTGACCGTCGCCGTAGCCCATACGCTCACGGTGTGGGCAATCGACATAGTAGCCCCCGAGGTTGAGGCAGCGTTGCGTCCATTGGTTGATTTGGGAAATGCGGTTGAAGAGTTCGTTCGAGCACTCGAAGGCCCCCGCAGGCTCAAGGTCGCTCTCGACGAGCAGGGCCACGGCATCCTCTTTCTTTGGTGCCACCGGAAGCCCCTCGACGACGACATAGCGGAATCCGGCGTAGTTGAATTTGTGTTCAAAAACCTCGCCCGGTTTGCCGCTGGGAACGAATTCGCTGATTTGTCTGAAGTTCTGGTGGCTATCATTCCCTTTGCGGGAATCGGCTTTGCGGGAATCGGCGAAGATCATTCGCACCACCAGCTTGGGTTCGGGGATCGTGAGCGGGCTGGAATCCGCCGCGCGGGTCGTGCGACGCTTGCCGTGTAGTTCGTATTCCACGATGAGGTCCTTCACATGGTTCGGCACCGGATCGCCGCCGAGCGCCGGGGGTGCTACCTTGAAATTCAAGGAGTCGTCCTTCACCATCGATGCCACCTTCGCGGTGACATCAGCCGAACCCGCTCCGTCGCGGGCCGCGTAGGTTGCCTTGAGGATTTTCAAGTTGGCGGGGCCTTTGGGGGGAGCGGTCTCCTCGGGATCGGTGTTCCAAACCGGCATCTTGAGCCGCAGCCAGCCGCTGAGGTTGGTTCCGAAATCGATCTCATAGCGTCCGCCACCGAGGTCGTTTACCGCCACGGCGGGGATTTCTTTACCGATTCGGTTCAGTGGTGCCTGCTGCGCCAAAACTTCGCCTTTCGGTGCCTCGACCTCTACCGCGTTTTTCCAATCCTTGTCGTCGAAGTCGGGACTGCTCCAATTCGCGATATGGGCGGCGGGATCGATTCGCTCGCCTCCAAAGTCCCCCCACTTCGTGCCTCCACGCCGTTGATACGAACTCGACGAGGTTTTCCAGCTCGCATCGGTGCCGAGAGCCCAAGGGTTACCGTTGATTTCCGCCTCGATTTGTGCGCGAACATGGGGCACAGCGGGAACCACACCGGCGCCCTGCCCCATCCACAACCCGATCGTGTTCCGGCCGGGCTTGAGAAGCCTGGTGACATCGTAGGTGTTGTAAAAAACCTGCTTCGTGTTGTCGGAGACCGCCGGAGTGAGGACATCGGTGCCGACTTTTTGCCCATTGATGTAAAGCTCCGCATAACCAGCAATGTTCACGGTCACAAACGCTCGCGACGGCACGGCGGGGAGGTCGAACGACTTTCTCATCCACGGCGCGATGTTCATGTTTTCATCATCGTGGCTGATCCACTTTCCGCACCAGTCCGCCGCCTGGAGGGCTCCCATCCGCCAAAAGGCCGGCGCGCTCCACTCCGTGATCTGCTCCTTACCGCTGGCGTCGGTGGTCCACGCCTTCACTTTCCAGTGGCAAAGCATCCCCGAAGCGAGCGGTTTTCCTGAATAACCGACATGCACGCTCTGAGAAGACTCCACCTTGCCGCTGTCCCAGAGATCGCCCTGATCCTTTACCAGATTTTCCGGCGAGGTGGCCACAAGGATTTGGTAGGCGCTCTGCTTGATTCCTCTTTCAGGTTTCAGGTCTCCAGTTTCCAGTTTCCAACTCAGCCCCGGCTTCGCGGCATCGATCGTCAGAGGATTGATGCGGACTTCGCAGCGGAGGTCTTGCACCTCGACAGCGTAGATTGCGGCGAGTGGCGCGAGCAAAGAAGCCGCGAGAGCGAGGAGGAGTATGGGTTGTTTCATAGTATTTACTCTCATTGTGTGTTGTTCATGGTGGAAATCGTCACCGGACCGAGCAGGCCGGAGATCGGCGAGCCTCAATGTCCAGCGCCGGGAGCGCCCTTCAGGTAGGTGCCGTAGCCGATCACGATGGTGGAGAGAATGAGCGTGAGGATTCCCGCGACGATCAGCGTGTAGGTTTTCTTCGAGGAGCCTTTCCACTCATGGAAAATCCAGCCCCATACCGTTGAGAAAACAATGATCGAGGCCATGTGGAGGGTCCACGACGAGAAGCCGAAGCCGTCGGGATCTGACCCGCCCATGCGAATGTGGCCCATGGAGTAAAAGAAAAACTGGAAATACCAGATGCTGCCGGCGAGGGCGCAGAAGAAATAATTCCCGAGCATCGGAATGCGGAGGTCATTTTTGTCAATTTTCGGAGCTACACCGCCGCCGCCGTGGTCGCCGCCGGTAACCGCCAAGCCAGCGTGCTCAGGGCGCGCCTGAGTGGAGAGATACTGGTAGCCGCTTTTGTTTTTGAGGTTAAGCATCACGCACCAGATAAAATTCGTGGTGAACCCGCCCAACATCACGACGATGAGGCTTGGGAGGCCGGACCAGAGTTCGTCGGTGCCCAGCGCCACGGAGGCTTTGCCAATCGGCTCGCCAGCGGTGAGGCCGAAGCTGAAGCACGCGCTCATCACGCCTGAGAAGGTCGCGACGAGAATGCCCTTCTTGAAGTCGAACTCCTTCACCGTTTTCAATTTCTCTTCGGCAGGCATCTCCTTTTCCTTGTTCGCACCCGCGAGCGCGGCCACCCAGATCCCGAGCAAACAGATTCCGACGCCCAGCAGCGTGATTTTTCCCGGAAAGGTCGAGGCGATCTGGCCAATGGTTTCACCCACCGGAATGTCGGGCAGGAAGGTCTTGAGAATCGGCGGCAGCAGCGTGCCAAAGGCGGCGCAATATCCGAGTGCCACGCCCATGCCCAGCGACATGCCGAGGTAGCGCATCGCGAGGCCGAAGGTCAGCCCGCCGAAGCCCCAGAGCACACCGAAAAAATAAGTCCAAGCCAGCGTGGAAAACGGCTGGGAAGAGAGGACGCCGGAGACATCCTTCGTCAAAATCGAAGCCAGAAGCCAGGGGCAGATGATCCAGGAAAAGAACCCGCCGACGAGCCAATAGGTCTCCCAGGACCATTTTTTGACCGCGCGGTAGGGAACATAGAACGAGCCGGAGGCTAAGCCGCCGAGCCAGTGAAAGAGGACGCCGAGGATGGGATTCATAGTGGTGTGGTAGGGTTGGGTTGGGATAAGTTGCGGGAAGCGAGCACGGAGCGCTCGTAGTTTTTCACCTCGGCGAGCCAGGAATGGTCGCCGGGGACATTTTGGCGGCGGCAGTGTTCCTGCCAGACCGCTCCGAGCGGAAGGGTCTTGGCCTCTTCCATGAGAGCGAGGCGCGAGGTGTGGTCGCCCTCCTGCTCGGCTTGGCGCAGGAGCGCGGCGGGCTCGAGGAGCGCGGCGAGGAGGCACTTGATTGTCGAGCGGGTGCCGATGACCCAGGCCGCGATGCGGTTGATGCTGGCATCGAAAAAATCCAAGCCGATGTGCGTGCGGCCGAGGAATCCGCCGCGCACGAGTTCCTCCATGATTGCGCGGGTCGGGTCGTCCATGAGAACGACATGGTCGCTGTCCCAACGCACGCCGCGGCTCACATGGAGCAGGATCTCGGGAACGAATTGCAGGACAGACGAGATTTTGTCCGAGAGGTTTTCCGTGGGATGGAAATGGCCGGCGTCGAGGCAGTAGAGGAGTTGGTTTTTGACGGCGTAGGCGAGGTAGAATTCGTGCGAGCCGACGACATAACTCTCCGAGCCTATGCCGAAGAGTTTGCTCTCCACGGCGTCGAGGTTGAGTTTGCGGTCCACGGGCACGGCGAAAATCTCGTCGAGCGAGGCGGCAAGGCGCTCGCGGGGCGACTTGCGGTCGTAGGGCATGTCCTTCGAGCCATCGGGAATCCAGATATTCGTGACCACCGGCGAGCCGAGTTGCTTGGCGATCTCGGCGCCGATCTTTCGACAGGCGATGCCGTGCTGGATCCAGAACTCGCGGATTTTTTTATCGGGATGGGTGAGCGTGAGGCCGTCGGCCGCGAGGTGGTGAGAGAAATAACTCGGGTTGAAATCCATCCCGAGCCCCTTGGATTTGCACCAATCGACCCAGCTCTGGAATTGCGCGATCGTGTAGGCGTCGCGGTCCACACGACCGCCCGAGAGGTCGGCGTAGCAGGCGTGGACATTCAATCGGTGCTTGCCAGGAATGAGCGCGAGGGCCTTGTCGAGGTCGGCGCGGAGTTCCTGAATCGTGCGCGCCTTGCCGGGGTAGTTGCCGGTGGCCTGAATGCCGCCGCCTTCGAGTTTCGAGCCGGCTTTTTCAAACCCGCCGACATCATCGCCCTGCCAGCAATGGAGGGAGATCGGCGTCTTGGCGAGGGTCTCGAGGGCGGCTTCGGTGTCCACGCCGAGGGCGGCGTATTGTTCGAGGGCGGAGGCGTAGGTGGATGACATAAATTTGTTAGCAGACGGTTTCGATGCGGATATTGAGGAGGGCGGCCAGTTTCGAGAGTTTGTCCGAGATATGGCCGACTCCGACGGCGCAGTGGTGGGCGGGACCGTGGGAATTCCAATTGTTCACAAACGAGCGTGCTCCGATCGGGAACTTGTAGCGGCTGTTCGTATTTCCGATTTCCAGGATCGGCCCCGGAACAGACTCGCCCTCGGCCACCAAAAAGAAGAGAGATCCATCCCGGTCTTCGACGATGGAAAGCAGTGTGACCGGCCCGTGCTTGACGCTCATCTCGACGGAGAGCCCCTGCCCGACCTTCCCGTGATAGACGCCGAGCGGACGCACCTTTGTTTTGCCGCCCGCAATCGCAATGTGTCCCGGGCCGTCATGCCCCATCAGGACGACGTCGTCGGCAAAGTCCACCGCGTAGTATTCGGTGAACGACCCGCCAGCCCCGAACGCGTCGAGGATCTTCATAGCCTGCACATTTTTCACCTCATATTCCCCTGCGACCGGGATCCCGCGCGCGGTCAGCAGGGAGTTCCCGAGAATCACCGAGCTGATAACATCCTCCAGCTCCGGACATCCTGAACCCATGTGGTAATAGGCCAGCGAGCCGAGGTTTTTGAGCGAGACCAGTTCGTCGAGCGCGAGCGAGGTGCGCGCCGCGCGCACCAGCTCCTCCTCCGGGCAATCCGCCTGCACGTCGAAGGTTTCCCGAAATTCCCCGACACGCCGCATCGCTTCGGAATCGGAAACCCCGCGCCGCAGGACGGCCAGTTCCTCGACCTCGACGATCTCCATATGTCCACCAAACGTCGCGATGTGGCGGGTCGTGTCGCTCGCGATGTCGAGCATCCCGTTGTAGTAGTGCCCCATGAGGCCGAGGCGGTTGTGCGACATCACGTTCGCCACGCGGGCCGCATCGAGCCATGCACCGATCTCGTTCCAGCAAAGCGGATCCCCCTCGAGGACGCCTGTGACCTGATGGAATGGAATGCCCGTCCGCTTGAACACATTTGCAATTTCCGGAACCGGGCAGGCGGAGCAATGAGCCAGCCAGTCGCCGGTCATGCGCGTGCGATCACCCATCGCGTTGAATACGGCATAATTGATCGCGGCGGTAGGCTGGAGGTTCAGAACAATGACCGGAACCTTGGCCCGCCGGACGACCGGGAGGACAGTGGACGAAAGCGCGTAGGTGGTGACATACAGGAATATCACATCCACATCTTCCCTCCGAAACTGGTGCCCTGCCTCCATGGCGCGCTCCGGAGAATCGATGAGACCGAGGTTGATGATCTCGACATCCGGGCGTTCGAGCTTTTTTGAAACGGCCCGGACATAGCCTTCCAACCGTTCCTTTAGGCCATCAAACTGCGGCCAGTAGGCTTCCAAACCGATTCCAAATAAACCGACGCGAAGAGGGGGCACATGGAGATTCAACAGGGTGTTGGTTTTCATAAAATTGTATTGATTGGTTGATTGTTAGGAATTTGATTTGTGGTTCATTTCTCGCTGATCAGAAGCCTCACCGGACCGAGCAGGCCGGATGGCAAAGGTGCCGATTTATTTGTCCCCATATTGGTGCGGGTTCGTTGCTGTTCTACAGGCAATTTGCCATCGCCGATGAGTCTATTAGGCCACAGGTTAACCACTTCAATCTCCAGAGCGTTATCGCCGGGCTTGATGGCCCCGGTGATCTCCACCCGCCACGGCGCACACCAGACGACGCCGAGATCCTTGCCATTGAGCTTCACCTTGGCCGATTCCTTCACCGTGCCGAGGTCCAGATAGACTTTTGAAACCGGAGACGGGAAACCTGAAACCTGAAAGGTTTTGCGATAGACCGCCGTGCCGCTGAAATGCTGAACTGCCGCTTCAGGGCGCTTCGTCCAGTCCTCCAGCTTGTCAAAGACCATCAGGCCTTGGGCCTGATCGCCGCTCAAGCCGTCGGTCGGATAGAACCACTGCGGATCGAACTGGACGGCCCAAGGTCCTGTGATTTCCTGCACCGGTTCCAGTTTCAGGAAATTCGCCGGACGGCTGGCTTGGCGGTCCGTCCCTACCAAAGCCCTCCTGAACACCACAAACATGGATCCATCGGGCTCGAACTCGAGCGGCACAGTGGTGCGGCCGTCCTTGGACTCGAAAACAGGTAGATCGCGGCGTTGACCGCTGACCGCATCCCACAACTCCGGTTGCTTGCCGTTCACGCGGAAGGTGGCGGTGACTTTCTCCGGGCGATTCTTACGGTTCGCGAGAAAGTAGATTTCCGCCTCGGACGTCGTGCGGTGGATGAAGTCGATGAAGGTGTCCTTCGCTCCGGCGGCTTCGAAATCGGGCAGGATGCCGTCAGTCAACAAAACTTCGCGCTCGGTCTTGCTTTCGAAAACACGGCCCTTACCGGTCTTTCCGCCCCACAGTTCCTCGCCGATTTTTTTCACCTCGTCATCGCACTGCGGATGGTTTTTGAGGCCGGGATCGGTGAGTGGCTTGGGTCCGATCACCGTCGCGCCCGCCTGCACCAACTCGAGGAGTTTTTGAGCCACCGGCGCAGGCATTTTTGTCGTGGCGGGCAGAACGAGCACGCGGTAGGACATGCCGTCGGGTAGCACAATTTTTCCGTCCTTCACCGAGAGTCGTGTGAGCAGGACCTCCTCGTTGCAGACATCGTAGTCATAGCCTTTACCGAGCCCAGCAGGGACATGCTTCGGATCCACGAGATTCGGAGCCCAGTCGCCGTTGTAGTAGAGCACATCCGCCACGAACAACCCAGTCTGCAGCATCGTCTGACAGCGGTTGATGTAGCTGACCCACGGACCAGCGGTCTGATTCCACCAGGTCACATTCGGATTGAAATGCGTGCCCGCGCCATACTCAAGGCCGGGCTTGCCTTCCGAAGGCTTCTGGCAGGTCATCTCTTGGAAGACCAACTGGTTGATGCCTTCGCAGAACGCACGGTCCACCGTCGGCTTGAAGCTCGACGGCCCCTTTCCCCAGTATGTGCCTTCTGCGGCGTCTGTCAGTGCTTCAGCCGCGACAAAACGCTTGCCATAGATATGGGCGGCGCTCGCAGCCATCTTGGCCACCGTGTTCTGATTGTTCTTAACAAAGTGCGGGTCCTGCCAGAACTCGCCCTGGGGGAATTCGGTGCGCCCGAGGTTCTTGAGTCCGTCCATGCAGACCGTTCCCGACCAACTCGGGCCTGCTGACTCGCACCGCGTCACCATGTCGTGTTTACGGCAGAGCTCGGCAAATCGGCCATAGTGTTCATCGGCAAAACAATCGGCCACGGTCTTGCGGTAGTCGTGCAGGAAGCGCTCTGAGATCTCGGCGCTTCCAACGATCCAGCCCTTGAAGACCGGAAGGAGGGGTGTCGGGTCATAACCGCGGTAACGCTTGAAATGCTTCAGCATGTTTGCCGTCCAGTTCGGATAGCCGGCCTCGAAACTGTCTTCGGCAAAACCGCGCAGCGTGTTACCAGCGAGCGGCCCCGCGTCCTCGATGAGAACCTTGCCCACCTTCTCGAACATGAGATCGACACCGGCGCGATCAAAATAGTCGTTTTCAAGACCGCCCTGGCCGTGCATCGGCACGCTGAGCTGGGCGCCAGTCATGCGATGCCCTGTCCTCAGAATCGTCCACTCCCCTTCGGGCACATCCCATTCCAACGTGCCGTCAGGTTTCAGACGTGCCGTCAGG
>Ga0209087_1002430_pt1 | contig 10503 bp, 10 predicted proteins | sample S_130805_EF_Meta_FD_187321 | JGI IMG/M metagenome (GOLD analysis project Ga0209087, IMG submission 187321) | Freshwater microbial communities from Lake Simoncouche, Canada to study carbon cycling - S_130805_EF_MetaG (SPAdes) (version 2) | ecosystem: Environmental > Aquatic > Freshwater > Lake ...
ATGTGGCTTTTTAGGACTTCTTCATCTTGAAATTATCGTTCAAAGATTAGACCGCGAATATAATTTAAATTTAATTACCACAACACCAGGCGTTGTTTATAAAATTAGCAAACATGATGGCACAGTTATGGATCTTCAAAACCCAGCTAATATGCCAGAACCAAATTTTATTAAATCTATTAATGAACCGTGGATTAACGCAACAATAATTCTTCCAGAAGAATATTTGGGTTCAATTATGAAATTATGCGAAGAAAAAAGAGGAAAACAAAAGAGTTTAAGTTATTCAGGAAATCGTGCAGTTCTATCTTATGAATTGCCATTAAATGAAGTAGTCTTTGATTTTTACGATAAGATCAAATCTATTTCTAGTGGTTATGCAAGTTTTGACTATGAGTTGAGTGATTATAGAGAAGGTGATTTGATTAAATTATCCATACTAGTAAATGAAGAGATGGTTGATGCGTTGTCTATGATTATTCATAAAGATTTTGCAGTAAGACAAGGAAGATTAATGTGCGAAAGATTAAAAGATTTAATACCAAGACATCAATTTCAAATACCAATTCAAGCGGCTATTGGTGGAAAAGTTATAGCAAGAGAAACAATATCTGGTTACAGAAAAGATGTTATCAGTAGAATTCATGGTGGAGGAGCGAGAGACAGAAAGAAAAAACTCTTAGAAAAGCAAAAAAAAGGAAAAGCAAGAATGAGACAGTTCGGAAGCGTTGATATTCCACAAGAAGCTTTTATTGAGGTTTTAAAGATAAATAAAAATGAATAATTATTTTTATTTAATTATATAAAAATTTTTTTAGATTTTTTTTTTATTTGAATTAATAAATTTAATAACATAATACTTTTTTTATTATAATTTTTAGACTTAATTCTATTTAAATAAAAATTAAAAGCATTGTTAATTTGATTAGATCTTTTTATTTTTATTTTCTTACGTTTTTTTTTAAAAACAATACTAATATTTCCTGTTTGAGATACTTTTTTAGAAAAAATAAATTTTGCACTTAAAGTCCCTTTGGAGCCAATAATTTTGATATAATTTTGATAAGGTGAGCTATAACCCCATTTATATTTAATCTTAGTTTTGTTTAATTTTATATTAGCCTCTCCCATTGTATCAACATTTATATTTTTTTTATAAAAAATTCTACAATTTATAATTTTGTATTTAGTATTTTTTAATAAAAATATTAGAGTAGATAATGGATAAACACCTACATCCAAAAGCGCACTTCCTCCTAAATTTTTTTTAAATCTAAAATTTTTTTTATCGATTATTGGAACATTAAAAGCGCTATCAATATAAATAACTCTACCTAAAACTTTATTTTTTAAAATTTTTTCAATTTTATAAAATAATGGATGAAAGCAATATTGATAGACTTCATCCACTTTTAATTTATTTTTTTTTGATAAAGATAAAATTTTTTTTAGTTGGTTTGTATTTTTACAAATAGGTTTTTCGCATATAACGTTTTTTTTATACTTTAAGGCTAACATACAATCTTTAAAATGATTAGCCGTAACTGAAGATATATAAACAGTATCGTATGATTTATCTAAAAGAAATTTAACTTTTTTTTTATATAATTTTGAATTTTGAAAATATTCATCATTATTAACTTTATTTCCCAAACTAAAAATTGCCGAAGGTATTATATTCTTATTTTTTTTTATGCTGGGTATTACTTTGTTCATTAAGTGACTGCTATATGACAAAAAACCTAACTTTTTTATCATTTTATAGAAAAGAAACCAAACTTCTAAGATGTGGATTTACTATAGCATTTTCTAAAATTAATTCTTTTATCTGTTTTAATGTTACCCATGTGTAATCTTCATCTATAATAATTTTTTTCTTTGATTGATGGTTTATTAGCATCCCTAAATTTCTTTTATTTTTCAATCTTCCGCCTTCTTCAGAAAACCATTGTTTAAATATTATTTTACAATTATTTTTATTTGGATTTGTAAAATATTTTAATAACCTCGTTTCAGCGCCTTTATGTGCTCTGCTTATATTACTAAAAGTTGATTGAAGTGTAGGGCTAAGCTGTATTAATTTATAGTTTCCAGGCTCAAATTTAGCATTAATTAGGTAATGGGGCGCGCCATTTATTTCCTTTCTTAGCAATCCTAATATTCCGCCTTTAAAATTTGGCTCAGTTAGAATGGGTTGGTCCCATCCAGAAGAAACTTCTCTATTATAGGATTTAATGACTCTTATCCCTTCTACTTTAAAAAATTTATTAGTTTTGTGTTTTATATTCTTATTACTTATCTGCCAATTACGGCATTCTGAAAGATTTATTTTTATTACTTTAGTATTTGATTTTTTTATAATATTTTTGTACCACTTTTTTATTTTTTCTAAAGAATTTATACTTTTATCTTCTTCATGAATTTCGTTTCTTAATTTTTTGATAATTTTTTTATTTAATCTCATATTATTTTAGGAGTTGGAACATGAGTAATAAATTTTCCTCCTCTTTTTATAAACTTTTTTTCTTTATTAAAAATTTCTTTTTTAAAATTCCAAGCTCCTAGAAATGCATAATCTACGCTAGAGTCCAAACATTCCGACGGCTTTATAATTGGTATATGTGTACCAGGAGTATATTTTCCCTGTTTTGTTTCCGTTGTATCAATAAAGTAATCAATATATTTTGTATTAATCTCGCAGTAATTTAAAACTGTAGCCGATTTGTAAGTTGCTCCATAGCCTATAATTTTTTTTTTTTTTTTTTTTTTTTTTTCGAAATTTTTTTTTTTTTTTTTTTTTTAAGATTATCGAAAATTTTAATTAAATTTTTTTTTGAAGATTCAACTTTTTTCGCAAATTTTTTATAAGTTTCATATTTATTCATTCCAAAGTCTAATTCAGATTTAATCGCATTATTTACTGCTCGAGAAATATTAATTTTATTTTTCTTTTTTTTTATAAAAATTCTCTGTGAGCCTCCGTGTGTTGAAATTTTCTGCACATCAAATATTTCTAATTCTGTATCTAAAAGAAGATTGGATATTCCAAGAACTGAGAACACGTAAGCATGCTCATCATAGAATTGGTCATAAGATATTTTTTTTAAAACTTCCAACAAAGAGGGATCTTCAATAACAAATATACCAGTTCCAGATAGTGATATTTCTACCGCAGATATTGTTTCTTTTAAATTATGAATATGACTAATGGTGTTAGCTGAATATATAAACTCAAATGCATTGTATTTATTAATAATTGTTTTTGCTAAATTAATATTCCAAAAATTAGCGTATGTTTTTATTCCCATTTCATTCGTAATAAGAGCTAAATTTTTACAAGGCTCAACGCCAATTCTTAAAATATTATTAAAGTTTTTCAAAAAAATACCATCATTACTTCCTATCTCTAGAATTGATTTTGGCGCAAATCTTTTTTTTATGTAATTTGAAAATTCATAATTAGATATTCGCATAGTTTTCGACATTGAAGCTCTGTGAGCATACGTTTCGTTAAACATTTTTTCAGGAGGTACAAAATTTGAAAGAGATACGATTTTGCTTTTTTCATCAAAAGTTATTTTTAAATCGTAAAAAAATTCGTTTTTTGGTTTTGGAGTATTTAGGAAGTTGTTCGTTATAGGTTGCTTACCTAAATTTAAAAACTCTATTTTTGCCATTTCTAGAAATTATATAATGACTTTAATTTTTTAATATTTAAAGATGTATTATGTCCAATTAAATGCCGCTTATTTTTTGGTATTATTCCTTTTTTAATTTCTTTATTATATTTTCTAGCAAAATTATACGCGGAAGTTTTTTTTCCACCAATATTTATTACTCCTTTTTTATCAATTAATTTTAAAATAATTTTTGCAGCATCTGACTTTTTTAAAAAACTCGTAATGTAATTTGTGTAAGCAATTCTATGTGGGTAAATATCTTCAGTCATACAAATTCTTAATATTAAAGAATTTTTGTATAGTTTAACAGCACACTCGCCGCCTAGTTTTGACCACCCGTAAGAATTAACAGGCATTAAATAGTCTGTTTCTTTATAATTTCCTCTTATTCCAGGATAAACAAAATTAGTTGAAATATAGATAATTTTAATTTTGAGCAAATTACACGCAATCACAACATTTGAAGTACCTATAATATTAATTTTAATACTTTCTTCTATCTTAGCCTTATGCTGAGACATAGGCTTGGTTAATGCTGCAGCATGTATTATGCAATTTACTTTTGTTTTTTTGATAAACTTAATAATAGATTCCAATTTTGTTATGTCCATTTCCTTTTTAGAAGGAGCAAAGATTCTGAATTGCGTATTATGTTTTAATATTAGTTTTGCAAATTCACCGCCTCCTCCTGATATTAAAATTTTTTTCATTTTTTATTATTAAGAAGTGTTGGCAAATTCTTATCTTTAAAAGATAATATAGGTTTTTTAATTCTCCAGAAAATATTTAATATCTTATCGTCCCATTTTATTCCTCTATTTTTTTTAGGATTATAAGTTTTAGATAAAAAATATAACAAAACATTTTCTTTTGCTATGCAGCGGTAACCATGAGCTAAACCTTTCGATATGTAGATCGAATCACCTTTTTTTAGTGAATTGTAATATATTTTTTTATAATCTTTTCCTTTTTTAAGATTCACACAAACATCAAGAATTTTACCTTTAACTATATAAATAATTTTTTCTTCAGAAAGATCTTTTTCATAATGAAGACCTCTAATCACATTTTTTTTTGATGACGTTAATATACTGTAATAAAATTTTTTTTTATAATTAGAAGGTAAGAGTTCTAATAAAAAACCTCTTGAATCTTTGTATTTTTTTAGCTTAATCCTTTTTACAAACATTAGTATAGTTTTTTATTAAATCTTTTAAATATTTAGAGTAATTTGAATTTTTAAAGAATTTTATTCTATTTATTATATTTTTTTTTGTAATCCATCCATTATTTAGAGCTACTTCTTCTAAACATCCAATTTTATAATTCTGCCTTTGTTCAATATTTTGAATAAAATTACTAGCATTCTGCAAATCTTCAAAATTTCCAACATCTAACCACGCACTTCCTCTTCCCAATTTAATTGTATTTAAAAGTTTTTTTTTTTTATAAATATTTATTAGGTCAACAATTTCTAACTCTTTTCTTTTAGAAGGTTTTAGTTTCTTTGCATATAGAGCTACATTTTTATCAAAAACATACATTCCTGTAATAACTAATTCAGATTTTGTAAATTTTGGTTTTTCAATAATTTTTTTTATTGAACCATCTTTTTCAAATTCGACCACTCCATAAGCAGAAGTATTTTTACTTGGGTATAGATAAATATTTGAACCTGTATGATTTAAAAAACTATCTTTAATCAATGGTGAAAGCATACTTCCGTAAAAAAAATTATCACCCAATATCATTGCGATTGAATCATTTCCTATAAACTTTTTTCCGATAATAAAAGCTTCTGGCAAACCCTTAGGTTTTAGTTGTGTCTTATACTGTATAGTTATTCCTAAATCTTTAACTGATCCCAGTACTTTGCTAAAATATTTTTTTTGATTTTTATTTATTATAAATAAAAATTTTTTTATTCCACATAACATCAAGAGTGACAAAGGATAAAAAAACATTGGCTTACCAAACACTGGCAATGTTTGTTTGTTAATAGATTTTGTTACTGGAAACATTCTGCTACCAGTTCCCCCACAAAGAATAATCGCTTTATTTATCATCAATTCCTATTCTTTTATTTGTGTGTCTTTTTTTTTGATAATTTACCCAATCTTTACTTGCTAAATACCATTCAATTGTTTTTTTAATTCCGCTTTTGATATTATGCTGTACTTTGAATTTTGTTTTTTTATAAAATAAATTTGAATTAATAGCATATCTTGTGTCGTGACCAGGACGATCTTTAATAAACTTAATAAAATTTTTCTTATTTGCAGAAGTAATTTTTTTTTCTTTTAAAATATTAAATATTATAGTTGCTAATTGAATATTATTTAATCGAAGATTAGATCCAATGTTTAGTCTTTCATACTGATTATGTATTTTTAAAACTTTATATATCGCTTCACATGTATCTTGAACAAATATCCACTCTCTAATATTCTTTCCATTTCCATATACAGGAGCTTTATTATTTTTGATTAAATTAAAAATTACAGTCGGTATATATTTTTCTAAGAACTGATAAGGACCAAAATTATTACATAAATTTAATATTTTTATTGGAAGTTTATAAGTTTTTATAAATGATATCGCTATTAAATCAGCAGAAGCCTTAGATGAAGCATAAGGCGAAGAAGGATTGTAACGTGTGTCTTCTGTAGACGAACCCTTTGAAATTGACCCAAACACTTCATCGGTTGAAATATGAAAAAAAATTGATTTCTTATTAGTTTTAGAAAAATTTTTAAATATCTCTAATAAATTAACAGACAATAAAATATTGTTTTTTAGAAAAAAGCTTGGATTATCTATTGATCTATCGACATGACTTTCGGCAGCAAAATTAATGATAAAGTCTGGTTTAATTTGGTAAAAAATTTTTTTTATTATATTTTTATTTAAAAGGTTTGCTTTATAAAATTTATAATTTTTTTTATTTTTTAATACTTTGAATTTTTCAGGCGTAGAAACTTTAGATAATTTATCTATATTATAAATTTTGTAATTTTTTTTTATAAGATAATTAATAAGATTACTTCCTATAAAACCAGAACCACCAGTTATTAATATTTTCTTCATTATTAATTTATTTTATATTTTAGGTCTATACCAAGACTTTTTGTTTATATATGCATTAAAAAGACCAAGAAGCCTATATTTATAAAATAAAAATTTTTTTTTATTAACAAAATAGTGAAAAAAAGTTCTAAGAAACATTCGAAATAAAGTAGGCGACATATAAATTGTTGCAAATAAATAATTATTATTTTTTCTATAAAAATAAAAACAAGACCATAAATAATGCCAATTGCGATTTAACTCTATTGGTATATTATATTTTTTATTATGTGACCCATAAGAGTGATTAAATTGTATTGGAGTTTCATAAATTTTTTCTTTTTTTTTTATAAATCTATTTATTAAATCCATATCTTCGTAGTATAAAAAAAAATTTTCATCAAATCCTTTTAGTTCAGTAAATTTTTTTTTCATTATAAACATTAATGCTGCACCACGTGGTTTTTTTAATAATAAAAATTTTTTTTTATTCAATTTATTTTCTGAAGGAAGTAAAATGCCAAAATCGTCGTTAAGATTTTTGGCAATTCGATTTAAATTTGATATTGCCTTTTTCTCTAATTTTGTATCGGGCCCTAAAAATAAAAGATATTTACTTTTAGATTGGTGGGCCCCAAGATTTGCAGCGTGACCAAAGCCCTTGTTTTGATTATTAATTATTACTTTTAGATTATTATATGAATTTTCTAAATTAGATTTTAATTTGTAATCATTAGAGTTGTCCACAACTATAATTGATGTTTTTTTTTCAATACTATTAATGCAATCTTTAATCACCCATCCACTGGTATACGAAACTATAATGGCGGTTGTTAAAGAATGCATGATAATCATATAATAAAATATTATTATAAATTTTAATATATATTTTTAAGTAAGCTCTCACGGGAGAGATGGCCGAGTGGTTGAAGGCGCCCGCTTGGAAAGCGTGTATACTGTTAAAGGTATCAAGGGTTCGAATCCCTTTCTCTCCGCCAATTTAATTTTTTTTTATAGAAACTAGTATTCTTTTAATAATTTTTTCTGCGCAAATTAAATCAGCATTATAATAAGAAATGTTATTACTTATAATTTTACTTTCTGGCTTAGTATAAATCGGCAAGTAAATTGAGTGCACTTTTTTTTTAAGAGTTGCTCCAATACAAACTGGTCCAGATTCATTTCCAATTACGTAGGTTGATTTTTCAATTATTGAAATAATTTCAGAGATAGATTTTTTATATGTATATTTAATACGATGGTCATTTTTAAAATGTTTTTTGAAAATTCTTAAGTAATAAAGATTATTTTTTGAGAAATTTATATATATTTTATGATTTGTCTCGAGCATCAATTTATTGATAAGTAAAATGAAATTATTTAATGGCCAATTATTTTGATTATGATGAGAATCTACACTTAAAAATATATTTTTTTGTTTTAAATACTTTTTAAAAAATTTTCTTTTTAAAAAAAAATTTTCCTTCTCTATAGCTAATCCAATTTTTTTTGAATATCGTTGTAGATTAACACTAGAAGTGGAATTAAAAAAAATTTTTCTTTTTAAAAAAAAACTATTTCTTCCATAAATACATTTTTTTTTTGAATTAGAAAAAATTAGTGGCAAAGTTAATCTGGTAGCTCCACTTGTAATAATTGTATAGTCAGAATTATATGAATTTATTATTTTGATAAATTTGAAAAAATTAAAAATAAATTTGTATAATTTAACTCTATCGTAATCAAAATAATTAATAGAACTTATAAAATTTTCATCTTTATAAACCTCCTTAGCTCTATTTACTTTATTGCTCAATAAATCTATTTTTGTTTTATATTTTTTAGTAAGTGATCTTAGAAGCGGTAAATGATATATTAGGTCTCCTATACCTCTGTGTGCAATTATAACTAAAATCTTTTTTATCTTCATTTTATTTAGAAAATAGATTGAATATAGATAATTTTGTTAAAATATTTATAATATATTTTTTTATTTATATACTCATTTTTAATGTCTCAATTGTCAAAAAAATTTAATTATTTAATTCCTTTTAAAGTAACTAGCCTAATTAGATTAGGAAATAATAAAGATGGAGGGTATGTAGTTTCTAAATTGGCTGTAAAAAAAACTGACACTCTAATTTCATTAGGTCTAGGAGATAATTTTACTTTTGAAAAAGATTTTCTTTTTCATAGAAAACTAGCAAATATTTTTGTTTATGATCACACTGTTAATTATTTTTTCTTTTATAAAAAATTATTTAAAACTTTTAAAAGAATATTTTATTTTAAAGCAAATATTTTCGATTTAATTAATAAAGTAATAAATTTATTAGAATATTATATTTTTTTTAAAGAAAATATTAAGCACTTTAAATTTGAAATTGTATCAAAAATTTCAGAATCTCACCAAACTAATTTAAAAAATATTTTTAAGAAAATATCATCTCATAATGTAATTTTATCTATAGATATAGAAGGAACAGAATATAAAATAATTGAAGATTTAGTTGAATTTAAAGATAGAATTAATTTATTAGTTATTGAGTTTCACAATACATTTGTCCAAAGAAATAAATTCAAGAAATTAATTCTTTTGTTAAAAAGAAATTTTAATATTATTCATATCCATGGGAATAATCATGAGCCAATAGCTGCTGATGGGTTACCAATTGTTTTAGAAATAACTTTTTTAAATAAAAAAAAATTTTTTATTAATAAAAAATATTTACGAAAAAAATTTCCATTAAGTAAACTTGATTTTCCAAACGTACCTTTAGTAAAAGATTATAAAATAAATTTTCAGTAAATTTTTTAAAGAATTATTGCCTTAGTAAATTTTATAGAATAATTTTAGCAAATTTGTAACTCTTTGATCCAAACTCATTGTTGGATTAATTTTGTTTGTAGTATAAGCAACCCCGATTCCTAATATTGGATCGGCAAAACCTAAAGATCCACCCCAACCATTGTGACCAAAAGACTCCTTATTCTTTCCGAATAACCACCCACCACGAAGTATTAAACCAACTTCAGACCATCTAATTGGCAACATTAAACTTTCATCAATTCTACTAACACTCTCAGCTAGACATTTTTTAATTGATGATTTTGATAATAAAATATTTTTTTCTAATATTAGATCATTAACAAAAATATCATAAATTTTAGCAATAGATCTTGCATTACCATGCCCATTCATTGAAGGAATTTCAACGGTCTGCCAATTTTCTTTGTTATAAAAATTTATTTCATGTTCAGGATTGTTAAATGCATTAAATTCAGCTGAAATTTTACTTTTTTTCTTGTCTTCGTAAAGAAAAGCAATGTTAGAAAGTTTGTTTTTTGGAGTCCCAATAAAAAAATCTAATCCTAGTTTATTTGATAGTAACTCAAGGACTAATTCTCCTAAACTTTTTTTTGTTGTTTTTTTTATAATTTCACCGATTAAAAATCCATGTGTTTTTGCATGATAATATGTTTTTGTACCACACGGATGATCCGGTTCCTGATTTTCTAAAATAGTTATTATTTTATTCCAATCTAAAAGATCTTCTTGTGTAATCTTTTCTTTAAATCTATAGAGCCCAGATTGATGAGATAGAATATGTTTTAGTTTGATTTCTCTTTTATTGCTTTGTTTAAAAGCGTCCCAATAATAAGAAACAGGTTTTTCTAAATCTAAAATATTTTGATCGATTAGTATTGAAACAATAATTTCGTAAATACCTTTGGTTGCTGAAAATACATTTACGAT
>Ga0209087_1002433_pt1 | contig 10498 bp, 19 predicted proteins | sample S_130805_EF_Meta_FD_187321 | JGI IMG/M metagenome (GOLD analysis project Ga0209087, IMG submission 187321) | Freshwater microbial communities from Lake Simoncouche, Canada to study carbon cycling - S_130805_EF_MetaG (SPAdes) (version 2) | ecosystem: Environmental > Aquatic > Freshwater > Lake ...
AATTAAAATTCTGATTGTGGATAACCGCACTAGCGACTTAGCCACTTATGATTCAAGCGAACTTAATAAGTTATTAACCAATACGAATTTAACGGGAACTGGATTCTCGCGAGAGGAAGTTGCCGAGATTCTCGCAGGTGGCAAAACCAAGCCTGGACACAATCCAATCGGACGAACCAATATCAGAGTGGGCGAACACTCCATGAGAGTTCACACCGAGGATTTAAATACATGGGCTAACACAATTCAGGGCTGGACGGATATTGCTGAGTTGCTTAATATTCCGTTAGCGGCTTGTTCAACGGAGGAAGAATGAAAATACATTTTGGATCAGGAACAATGGATCGGTGGGGCTTTGGAATTTTCTATTGCCGCTATGACAATAGTTTTTCAGTTGAATTGCTACGCTGGTACGCTTACTTCGAAATATGGAGAAACCAAACCGAGGTATGATTAACGAATGACCGAAAACAAACCAGTAAAAAAGGCTCCAGTTAAAAAGGCTCCCGCTAAGCCACGAATTAACCGTGTTACCCCAGCCAAGAATGGTCGCCCTAGCCTTTTAAACGAAGAGATGCAGACCAAGATCGTTGAGTTGATCCGTTTAGGCAATTACGCAGAGGACGCTGCTGGTGCTGCTGGAATAAATCGAAACACTTTTTTTCTTTGGATGGCTCGAGGCAAGGCTGAGTCGGAGCGGCTCAAGTTAATGCCAGATGCTAAACCGATTGAATTAGAAACCCCCTATGTAAACTTTATGAACGCAGTAGAAAAAGCGCGAGATGAAGCCACGGCTCGAAATGTTGCGATCATTCAGAAGTCAGCGAGTAATGGAACTTGGCAAGCGGCAGCATGGTGGTTAGAGCGCACTCGCCAAAATACCTATGGACGCAAAGAGCGAATTGAACACACAGGGCAAGACGGCGATCCAGTTAAAATGGTGGTTGAAGTTGGCGACCTTGAGCAAAAAATCGCTAAGGTGATTGCTAGTCGTAAAGGGAAATAATGAGTGAGCGCTTAGTAGACAAAGTTCTCAACGCGAGCATTGAACAAAGAAACGAAATTTATCTAACGCTTACGGCTGAGGAAAAACACGCGCTTGGCGTAATTCTTGATGCTGAGATAGATAACCCATGGGCAAGATTTGAGAATGATCCAGTTGGCTTTGTTGAGCAAGGGCTAGGCGAAACACTTTGGTCTAAACAGCGCGAGATTCTTAATTCGATTCGAGATAACAAGAGAACGACAGTTCCCGCTTGTCACGCGCCTGGAAAATCTCACTTAGCCGCTAGAGCCGTAGCATGGTGGATTTCAGTTCACCCGCCTGGAACGGCTATTGCGATTACAACAGCAACAACTTTCAAACAGGTAAGAAATATTATGTGGGCGCAGATTCGCAGAGTTCACATGGCGCATGAACTTCCTGGAGAAATTCTTACAACAGAATGGAAAATGGACGACACCGTAGTTGCTTATGGTTTTCGCCCAGCCGATAATAATGAAGCGGCAGTTCAAGGTATCCACGCACCACACTTGCTCGTAGTAGTAGATGAAGCGGGTGGTTTGTCAGACAAAATTGGATCAGCACTTGAAGCGCTTATGACAGGTGGACACACACGCCTTTTAGTTTTAGGAAACCCGCCTACCGATCAAGAACAAACTTGGTTCGAGCGTATTTGTAATTCGCCCATTTACGAAAGTATTCCTATTGGCGCTTATGACACACCAAACTTTACGGGTGAGGAAACTGGGCAATGCCGATCATGCCCACCCCATGTAGACGCGCATTTAGTTTCTACGCATTTAGTGGATCAGAGTTGGGTAGACGATGTAATCGGTGAATTCGGTGAGGATAGCCCGTTCGTTGAAGCCCGTGTGTTTGCTCGATTCCCGCAAACTGGTACAGGCAAAGTTATTCCGTATCAATGGGCAGAGTTGGCTACACAAAACGAGGATCACCTCGACAGCGAAGTAATTCGACTAGGCGTGGATATTGCTTCAGACGGCGGAGATGAATTTGTTATTGCTAAGGCAGACGGCTACAAAATCTCTTTAGTTCACCGATCCTCTGGCAAGGCGAATTCCAACGCGGTTGATGTGGCAGGTGTAATCCTTGAGCATATAAACAACGCCACAGCGCTTCACACAGCCCGAGGAATAAGCCAGAAGGTGCGAGTCAAGATTGACACTATTGGCGTGGGCTGGGGAGTTGTATCGCTTTTGAAAACATGGCAAAACGAAAACCGCCACAGCGCTGAAATTGTGGCAGTCAATGTCGCAGAGCGCCCAAAGGATCAGGCTAAGTTTAAAAACCAACGCGCTGAAATGTGGTGGAATACCCGATCACTCTTACAACCTAAAGACGATAAACAAGATTTGCGCCTAGATGTTGATAGAGCAGTTCTCGCCCAGTTAGCAGGTCCGACTTTTAAATCTGATTCGTCTGGTCGTATCCAAATTGAATCAAAGATTGAAATGAAGAAACGCGGAGTCCATTCACCTGACCGAGCCGAGGCGATACTGCTTGCCCTCTACGAGAACAAGACAGTTCACCAACCGATCTCGCCTTTATCTTTTACGCAGTCAAATCCTTGGACGCTTTAAAACTTAGAAATAACGCTTTCTGGTTGCTCGTCAAAAACTGTTTCAAAGAGCAAGCGCCCGCCTTCCCAGTCATTCCAAGTTCCGTCAGAAGTGATCTTGATTGAATCACCAAGTTCTTTTTTGAGCAGAATTAGAATCGCTGTCACTACCGCGTCATAAGGCTTTTCGGCAGTCTTGCAGAAATTGAAATCGTTATCCTCAACATTGATTGAGAATGTTTCGTGAGCGCCTTCGGCTTGCCCATTGATTGCGAAGTGATCTATTCCAAAATCAGTTTCCATTGGAATTCCAGCCTCGCGAGCAGTTTCAACAATTTCCTTGACGCGATCCCGAATTGATTCAAAGAAATCCTCGGTAATTGGCTTTTCAAGTGTCCAGTAATGTGTGTATCCCATTTAAGCGACCTCCTCTTTAGATTCTAAACAACGGTTTCTCCACCAAGCGCCTTCTAAAGTTGCTGACGGAGTTAAGACATTGATAAACGATTCTGGAGCCTCGTAGTAGAACGGTTGTGCTGATTCACCTATAATTTTTACGGCTACCTGACCATTTCTGCGCTCAGTCAAAAAAACAGAAGCAAAAATGGAATTGTCCTCAAGTTTTTTAAGGGCAACATAAAATGCTTTTTGCCCGTCAATATTCTTGCCTTCAAAGATTTTTACTGATTCGTAAATACCGTCATAAGTGCGCCGAATGTAATATTCTATAAACGCTCTAGTGGTGATATTACTTCCAACATGAGTTGATTCCCACCCCATTTTATTCTCCCTCTCTCGGTTACAATCTAAGTTTAACATAACTGGGGTTAAATATCAAACCCCTACTTTGTACGAATAACCAACTTTTGTATTCGTGGCTATGTCGCCATTAAATTCCCAATCGCCCGCCTTATCAAAACCAAGGAAAGAACCGCTAACGCCCCCGCCTTCAGTCGCAAGATAAACGCCGACAGTATTGGCTTTAATGACTGTTCTAATATCGCCAACATTTAATCTGCCACCTTTAACTCCACTAGCAAGCGCAAGAGTTTGAACTTTTGTGCCGATACTTAGAGCCTTTTTAAAATCAGAATGTGTTTTCATTTTTCTCCCTTGGTTTATTAGTGACCTGTTGAAGCAGACTTTGCTTCGCCGTCCCAGAACCAACCTGTAACAACAGAATTGATTTTAATTGCTGGCTTGCCGTGGCTATCGTGTTGGATACGGTGGCAAGTAACTGGCGCAATCTTCAATTCATATTCGCCTGTTTCCCAGTTACGAACCTCGCGTGAGTAAATTTCCCCAGTTGATTTTGTTTTCCAATAATCTCCGCCGCCGTAAGTTGCTTCTTCTCTTGTCTGACCTGTTTGTTGAACCCAAACAGATGACTTAGAAACACGAACTACTTTGTAGAACTCGACATTGGTTTGATCGTAGCCCCATGAAGTGTAGAAAATATCTCCTACTACTGGCTGAACTTTTTCAATTACCTGACTCATTTTGTTCCCTCTCTCTTGGTTACAGGATCAGTATATCATACTCGGGTTAGATATTCTACGACTCGCTCATAGTTTCTGAGTGAAGCGAGATCGCTGTGGCAGATAACTGGTTCGCATATTGGTCAATCCACTCTTGATCGCCTTGCTTGATCGCGTCCTCAATCCATACGAGTTGGCGGCGAATATCTTTCAAAACTTCTCTTTGAGCCTTTTTTGTGATTTTCACTTGAATCTCCCAACCTTGATCGCACTAGCCCATTCCTCTTTGAATTTTTCGGCGTAGCATTTCACGCAAATACCTTCTGGAAATACTTCGTACTTCTCAATGATCGCACCGCATTTGGCACATTTCATTTTTTATCTCCTCTCTTTTACAATCTAAGTATAACATACGGGGGTTAGTTATTCAAATCGAGTTAATCGAACAAATGTTCGCCTGATACCCTTTGTTTATGACTCTTACACCAGCACTCGCCACACTTTTGAAGGCTTCTTGCCCAACAGCGACTCAGGATGTAAGAGCCAATCTTAAAAACCGCAAAAAGGCGATCTCAGACGCTAATTATGGTCCGCTTAACCCTTCAGAGAAGAATGATGAGTTCTGGGCTGAAACGGCTAAAGAGTGGTCTGTATCGGTAGCAGAGGCTAAGAAACAGCGTTGCGGAAACTGTGCTGCCTTCATCCAGACTTCAGCAATGCTGGAATGTATCAAGGGCGGGCTGGCTCAGGGCGACAGCGCTGAAAATGCCTACGATGTAGCCGAGGCTGGCGAGTTGGGCTATTGCGAGGCTTTCGACTTTAAGTGCGCTTCCCGCCGCACTTGTAGGGCTTGGATCGTTGGCGGTCCGATTACCGACAAGAATAAAAAATGACCCGCACCATGGAGCGATCCAATTTAACGCTCCATGATCGGTGCGATAAATGTGGGGCGCAAGCAATGGTGCGAGCCAGTTTTGTTAATGGTGATTTATATTTTTGTGTTCATCATGCTAGGCAGTTCGACATAAAGCAAGCGTCATTTTCTATTGAAGTTTATGACGCAGATGTTGAGAATATGTTAGTTCTACACAAATTTTAAAAAGGAGAAGTTATGTGTGTTGATTGTGGTTCTTCAGAGCAGATCGTTTACTCAGGTACAGACGCGTTTGTTTTAGGCGTAATAGAATTAGTTGAAAAGATTTGTTACCCCTGCGCTAACAAACGCCGTCCGTCCCTATCTTAGACAGATTCTAAGATTGTTGAGATAGTTGCGCCAACGATCATTAGAATAAAACTACCAAGCAATGTAATACCCCAGAGATAACGCAGTTCTGGAAACTTTGCTGGTGGTCGCTTCTCTCGAACGATTTTGTTAATGATCTTAGGCTGGATTATGTCTTGGAACTTATTGCTTACTTCTTGCTCGTTCATGGCTATTCCTCTCAATAGGTTTATGTAACGGGAGTTAGATTACTATACTTTGGTTCGAGGTGCAACTTTCTTTTTCTTAAGTTGTTCGTGAAAAATAAACGGTGCCGCTGTATAAGGATCAATGTCAGCGGCTATCTTTAAAGCGTCCTCAAGTGAGGCACCAGTTCGTAATGCTCCAATAGCCAAAGACGAACCAGAGCCAACACCATAGAAGCCCGCGCTATCTAAACAAACAGCAAAATCGTCACTTATGTCAAAGACTTCGCCCTCAACGGAAATCAAGAAAGCAAACTTTGTTTCCTCGTCACCGTCTTTTTCCCATTTGTAATCGTTATCTTTGAAAGCCTTTTTTAACGAAGGAATCACAGTAGCAATCATAAAGTGATACAAGTCTTTTTTGTCATTAACTGTTGGAGTTGGTGGCTCCCAAATATGCTGAGCAATATCACACGCCGCAACTTCCCCCGCGCCCGCAATCAAATAGTTATTTCTCTCGCTTATTTTAATCATTTTTGGGTGATTAAATTTTCTGTTTGAAGTAACCAAACTGTCAGCACCGATTACAACTTTGTCGTGATACTGGACAGCAACGATTGTGGTCATGGGGCAAGCGTACAGCGCCCTCTTTTAAGCCACCAGTTCCAGAGCGGCTTTAGCCCAAAGTTCAGGCGTTTGATCGTCTGGCTGGTATCCGCCAGCGCCACCAAAGAGAATCGGCATATCTGGAAACTCGTCACGAATTGCCTTCATGGTAGTTTCGTAACCAAGTAGGGTGTAATTAAGTTCCGATAGTGGATCATCTTTTAAACCGTCAGCGCCACAGGCAATGAAAATCAGATCAGGCTTAAATTCATGGCAAGCCTCGTTAAAGGTTTTTACCGCTTCGAATAAACCTTCGTCATTAGTTCCAGCGGCAAGCGGGAAGTTGATCGCATTTTTACTAAAGTCGGAAGTTAATCCCGTTCCTGGAAAAATACCCCATTGGTGAACCGAGAAGGTCAGAACATCTTTGTTGCCCTTGAGCAACGCTTCAGTTCCGTCCCCATGGTGAGCGTCACAATCAAAGATCGCAACACGCTTTCCAAGTTTAGTGGCTTTAGTAGCGGCGATAGCGAAATCGTTAAAGATACAGAATCCGCTTGAGTAGTCGCGCATAGCATGGTGCTTCGCGCCCGCGAGGTGAATCGCTAACTTTGTCTTTCTCTCTAACAAGGTATCTAACGCAGTAAGAGTTCCGCCCACAAAGAGGTTAGCAAGATCGCCTAAGTCATGGCGTTGCCCTGTCCATTCATCAGATAAACCCTTGATCGTTACTTCATAGACATAAAGTTCGTCATGGACAAGTAACAAATCCTCGGTGTGAGGCATCTCTGGCTCAATCTCGTCAATGTTGAGTTTGCGCTTTTGACCTTCAAGGATCACATTGTTTCGACCCAGCATAAATCTGCGCCCCTGAGTTGGGTGCGTCTTATCAAACACCCAATTAGCGTAATGGGGTGAATGAACAATAATTGCGTGTTCCATATTTATACCTCTCTCTTATATTAAACTCCAGTATAGTCTAAAGGGGCTGATATATCAAAACAGCGTATCTTGCTCCAGTTCCTTATTAACCTGAGCAAATTCAATTCTTGCTCTGGCAATCGGCAAGTATTCCTCGGTCAATTCAATACCGATAAAGTCAAACTTCTCATACATACACGCCTTGCCAGTTGAACCAGAGCCGAGAAACGGATCAAGCACAGTTCCATTTGGCGGAGTAATAAGTCTTACTAGGTAGCGCATTAACGCAGTCGGCTTAACAGTTGGGTGATAGTTTTGAGATACAGCCTTGACTGATCCGTATTTACCGCCCGCGCTCGCCGTGTCGTAACTTCCGTCCTCTTTAATTTCGGCAGTTAATCCACCGCCGCCTAAAGTTTGCTTAGCAAAAAATTTATCTAATCCCTCATTGCGATCACGCTTATTTGTTTTAGCACAGTAAAAGAATCTAGCGGCGCTACCTGAGTCACCGAATCCTGGATCGCCCGCTTCGTATTCTCCCGCTGGCACATTTGTAACATCACCCATTGATTTTTTTCCAATGCGACCACCTGTTGATTTACCAGTTTCAGGAAATAGCGCCAAAACTTCGTCACTTCCGTCATGGATAAAGTTTGCGGGGAAACGCCCACTAGCAGGTTGCCAGCCCCCAGAGCCGTCACCCCCTGAAATTGTTTCCTGTGTTCCGAATGTCGCAGTTCTACTTCCAGCGCTAGGTTCGTCACCTTCAGCAATAGTTATTCGGCTCGCGTCAATGTTTAATGCGCCTGTTCCATGAGCCAATACATTTTGAGCAACAGTTCCAGCAAAAGGTTTACGCGCTAGAACGATAGGTTCATGGGCTGGCTTGAGAGCAGTTCCCCAGCCGTCCCATTGTTTTGCTTCCTCGGTAGTAGAAAAAGATTCATAAACATCTTTCGGTTCCCAACCATCGTCATTTATTACACCGAGTTGAGTGCCACCTTTGAATTTTAGATTTCCTACCTCGCGGTCAGCGCCAGCCGCTTTATCAATAGCCTTGCTTATATTGTGCGACTTAGGAAACCCTGATCCATATACCCACATAATCTGGTCACGGATTTCAAAACCTGCGTCCTCGATAGCAACAGCCATTCGGTGATAAGTTCGAGAACCAGAGAACGCCAATAAATGCCCACCTGATTTGAGTACGCGCAAAGCCTCAGCCCACATATCAGCCGAGTAAGCGATCCCAGTTGAATCCCAAGATTTACCCATGAAACCTAATTCATAAGGCGGATCAGTAACTATTGAATCTACTGAATTATCTGGCATGGATTTCATTACTTCGTAACAATCTCCGTGGTGGAGCGTAAATTGATTCATGCCAGAATTCTAGCGAGAGATTTTATTGAACGCTATCTGCGCCGATCTCATCTCTTTGTTTCGGGCTTGGATAATAAACTTTGCGGCTTCTAGGCGCTCGTTATCCTCAGCAGTATTTAACGCGGGTAGCATTTTCAATGCTTTAACCATGTTGCGTAGCGCCCATGTTGGCTGATTGCCTACAAGTTGCTTTGCTTGATCTAGTGTCATTACGCCACCTCTTTCTTTGTATCACAAGTAAAGCAAAGGAATGAATAAACACTTTGGTCGGGATAGCGAGTTATTACTGCCCACTCGCCTTTGACTGTGGCGTGATAATCGCAATCCGCGCATTTAAATAGAAACTTTGGTGCTTGATTTAAACTCATTACGCACTCACCTTTCCGAAATCGTAGGAGCGGAAGCAAGACGCTTTGTAGGCGACCTCGCCAATTTCCTCGCAGTAGACACCTTCAACAGTTCCCTTATCAAATACAACGCCCTTACGGACAAACTGACGGCTAACTGTGTAAGTATCGTCCCAACCTAATTTGATCGAAACGCGATAACCATTGCTAACTGGTAATTGGATTTCGACTGTTTCTCTTTCGTCATTGACGATAACGCTGACTCGACCACCTGAAATCGCAAAGACATTCATGCGACCAATCTGGTTAAGCAATTCATTCTCGCTAAATGGACGACCTGTTGATTCTGACATTTTGTATCCTCTCTCTATCTCTCATTTACAACCCCAGTTTAGCATGGATTTGCTATTGGTACAATTACCGCTAGTCGTGTCCGAGTGACCCAAAAGGGGGTTACTGTGAGGCATTTACGGCTTTTGACCGTTTTATGTATTATCGGCATATTTGCCCTAATTCCCATGTCTGACGCTAAAGCCCTTCCAATGTCCGAGTTCACCGCTTCAAATCCAAGCATGGTGAACATAAACGGCGAGTGCGCCACCTTTTCTTATCAATATTCTGAGGTAACTAAGACAATTCCCGTAAATGGGGTTATCGCCTCTGGAGCAGTAGCAACCGTTAATGTGAGCAATCTTCAAGATAACAAAATTGGCAATCAGCCACCAATCGTAGATACCTACAAAGTTGCCTTCCGTATGTATAACGGAGATTCTCTAGTCGAGGATATGACTTACGACAGACGAGAATTAGAAACTCAAAATGTAACTTTACAATCTGGTTATTCTGGATATATCACCCATATTGTTTTATTGGGCGGCGGAATTGATAACGGTTTCTGGGCTGGCTTCTACGGTCCGACAATGTGTAGCCCAACTTTAACTTTTAATTTGGTCGCTACCCCAGTTCAATCTCCCGAACCTGAGCCTTCTCCCTTGGTAACTTCGGAACCTGTGGTTGCGAGTCCTTCTCCGACTCCGACCACCACGGTTGATCCAAGTCCTGTTGCGACTCCTGATCCCAGTACCACTTCTTCACCAACTCCAGCCACAACACCATTGCCCAGCCCAGAGCCATCACAAATAGCCAGCCCAACAGCAACCAATCCATCGCCTTCTCCTTCTGTAATTTCAACAATTCAGGGTACAGCAGAGGAAAATTCTATTTTGGAATTGATAGCACCTGCTGGCAAAATTTTCACTACAGTTTTATTTGCGAGTTACGGAACACCCAACGGATATTCAATAGATCAATGCCACGAACCTAGTACCGCTGAAAAAATCGCGGCAGTATTTTTAGGTCGAGCAATCGCAAGCATTATGGCAACTAACGATATTTTTGGTGATCCTTGCGGCGGTGTCTATAAGCGCTTAGCAGTTATTCTGGGATTTGATTCGGCTCCAGAACCTCAACCGACTCCTCAACCGACACCAACTGTTTCCCCCAGTTCGGAACCGTCCTCCACTCCGATAACTCCGAGTCCTTCACCAACATTGGAATCAACTTCGACAGCGACTCCAACCCCTGAACCTGTCGTAACTCAGACTCCTCAACCGCAACCGACCCCGCAACCTTCGCCGTCCACACCTGAACCCACACCTGTCCCATTGCCTACTCCATCTCCCGAGCCTTCAGCGACTCTCGCCCCTGTTCCCCAACCAACACCAACAATCGTGCCTGAGCCAATACCAAGTCCGACTCCCGAGCCTCAACCTGC
>Ga0209087_1002434_pt1 | contig 10498 bp, 16 predicted proteins | sample S_130805_EF_Meta_FD_187321 | JGI IMG/M metagenome (GOLD analysis project Ga0209087, IMG submission 187321) | Freshwater microbial communities from Lake Simoncouche, Canada to study carbon cycling - S_130805_EF_MetaG (SPAdes) (version 2) | ecosystem: Environmental > Aquatic > Freshwater > Lake ...
TCGTACTTTTTGTGACAGCTATGCTGAACTTGTACAACTTACAGGTAGCACTGCCCCAAATCAAATCGTAGAGAGAGCCAATGGAATTGGTGCTGCTCAAGGTGCTTTGTCAGTAGTTCGTGAAATCTTTGTTGATTTCCAATTGTCTGCAAATGCTTTGATTCAGGCTATGAATGATGACCTTATTACTGCTGCTCTTGGTGGTGTTGGTGATTGGTATGGTGGAACTGCAAACCCTACTTACACTGTTGAGAACTCTTCAGATGGTTCAGTTAAGGCTAAAGGTCTTTTCGAGATGAAGCAGTCTTACATGAATACTGGATTCAATGGCGCACCTATAATTGTTGGTGGTGCTGGAGCATTACAGCGTGTGTGGATGAATGATTCTCGTTATTTCGGTCAAGGTGCTAATGGTATCAACTTTGCTACTGTTCGTGATAACACAGGCATTGCTGATTTCTATTTTGATACCAACATTGCTGGCAACATGACTAACAATGATAGTGCAATTGTGTTTGCCCCTGGTTCACTTCTTTACTTGCCATACCTTCAGTATGTTGGTAATTATGGTAGAATTGGAACAATGGAGAGATTCACAATGCCAATCCCAGGATTGCCTTCTGTACGGACAGACGTCCGGGTTCTCCCGGATTCTTGTGATGAGAGTTACGCAATTTGGATGGAGTGCTTTTTTGATTTGTACTCTGCTCCTACTGCTATGTTCCCTGCCGGTGATGCTAACGAGGGAGTAAACGGTGTGTTTAAGGCTGAGTTTGTTGCTGGGTAATCCTAAAACTGCTGCGTAATCCTAATATTTAGGAAAAGAAAGAGGGAGGCCAAAAGCCTCCCTTTTTTCTTGAAAAACTGTTCAAACTAACCAAAATAACACTATCGAATACTAAGGCCTAAATTCTCTTTGAGTTGCGCTCCTGGTACATGCTCACCATCCTTGATGGCTTTGCTTATCTCGGACTTCCAAGGCTCTTTCTTGATTAGCCAAAAGGCTGGAGCAAGTGCTGATTCATCAAGAATCTCCACAGAAACGCTTTTACGAGTAGATAATTTAGCGAGTGGGGTTTCATATCTCCTAACTCCTTTAGAGTCCTCCTGACCGAATAACATAAGTGCAGCAAGCAGTGTCTCTTTAAGTCTGTCCACTGTCTTGTCTTTGCTTTTCTTGATTGCCTGAATCCTCTTGATCTCATCAGCAGCTTGCTCAGATTCTGACTCAAGCTTTAAAATAAATTTAGCATAGGCTTCAGCCTTGTGGCTAAAGTTGTCTCTACGGATTGCCAACTCTTCGAGAAGCTCATCTGAGACTTCTCCACCATTCTCCTCCATCAGATTGATAAAGGAGAGTTCTTCCATTGTTAATTGCCAAAGTGATGCCATGACTATTTAATTTTTAAAATAACTTATACAATTTTTAATAAAGGTTTCATGTCTTTCTCTTGTATCAAGAAGGAGATTTTTATCAAATGTCCTGTACATCATTCTTTCTTGGTCATATACGATGAATCTGTGAGCCTTAGCATGTTGCTGTGGCGATAATTCTATTACATCTTTGTAATGCTCTTTGTTATACGACCAGTGATGAAGGTGATTGCCTTTTGTTGATGCTTTAATATAGTGTTTTGCAATTTTTGCCTTTTTCTTTTCAGGATATTTTGCTTCATATCTTTTTTGTGCATCCGGGCATACTTTACTTTTATAACCTAGTCTATGATATTTTTCTCTACCTCTTTTTCTCTCACTTTCTACCCATTCGGGATTACAAGACAATTCGTTCGACCTTTTCTTTACATCTAATTTAGTACAACTTTTGCATTTATTATGATGTCCATCTCGCATTTGCTTGTGTGCATAATACTCAGAAATGGGTTTATCTACTTGGCATTTAAAACATACTTTGGTACTCATAATCAATTATTTTCCCAAAGGTATGAATTAAAATGGAAATCTAAAAAACTACCATTTTAAAATGGCAAATCCTCAAATGAATCTTGAATGCTTACAGGTTGTGCCACTTGTGTCACTTGTGCCACAGGCTTAGGCTGAAGAAGTTGCTGAAACTCCTTAGAGCCTCTTACCATCTCCTTGAGAAACTCCGGCATGGTGTCGAATTTAGATTGGTTATATTCACCAACACTAAACTCAAAGGATGGGTTCACTTGTGGAGGGCATTCCATGCCTTTCATGACCGGGCTAATAGAGGCTATGCGTTCATAACTCTTTTCGGGGTTAGACTTAGAAGCCTGATGGAAGATGCTAATCATACAAGGCTTACCAAGAAGCTTAGTGACATCAAATTCCTTTGCTTCCTCCTCTGTAAATGCCTTACCTCTCCAGCCTGTGAGTAAGGCTCTGAGAGTGCTTTTCTCATTCATGCTTAGTGTGACCTCCTTGCTAATGACACAAGGCTGCTCTCCTTTGTCTGCATTGAAGCAGCGGAGTTCCGTTGGGAGTTCCCAAGTAATGCGGACTAAGTTTGTCCACTTCTCTTCACCAAGGTAGGACTGCTTAACAGTACCTAAGTGAACCATTGAATAGCACCGAGCTAAGTAAGTGCCTGCTGGGATTAACTCTCTCTGAGAGCTTTCTCCGGATGATTTTGCGATAATTGCCATGTTTGGTTATAGATTAAAAATTAAAAACTTGTTATTGCCATTGCGAAAATTAGGAAGGCAAAGAATCTTAAAAGGTGGTAAAGATTCTCTTTGAAAGGTGTTTCAGGAAGTTGCATGATGGTAAGGAGAAAAATGGGAGGTGTTACCCTCCCGATAAAATTTATATCCAAGAAAATTTTAGTCCATTTTCGCCAGTACTGCAAGTTATAAGGATATATCCGATACCTTTTTTTTCACCCAAATTTGGAACAATCAATTTGCCGGATAATATTTTTTTCTTTACTCGATAAAGAATCGATTTTGTTTGAAAATAACCGAGTTCAAGCATAAATTTTTGTTCATTATGAGAAACAAAAATATGATTGGTTGATGTCCTTGATGTTGGTCTTCTTATTGCCATGATTATGCGAATTTTGTTTGGTTATGTTTTGAACTTGTGCTGCTCCGTTGCAGTGATACAAATGTAATACTTGTTTTTATATCTGCAAATATATCTGCAAAAATAATTTAAGTTTTTTTTCTGTATAGCCTTCCATGCTTCAGAAGGGCATAATTTTGCTTGCTGTCCACAATCATCATCTTGCCATCCTGCTCTTCCAGGTGCAGCCTATGCCATACCTTTTGGAAGTGATCAACAGTTATCCCATACTTCTCCTTATAAGCATCATAGGTCAGCCTATCCTTCTTTGGTCTTGTGCCTTTGATAGATAGAATCTCTTTGACCATTGCCTTATTATATTCATTCACAAGTACCCAAGGCTTCTGAAAGCCATTCATCTCAATAAGGGCAAAAGAAGACTTATATCTGCTGAATCTATGTTGAGGGATGTTGAACTTCCGGCAGAAGTCACTCATTTTTAAAGAAATCATTTTTTAATTCTAATTGGCTTAGGTTTGCAAATGTAATTGCAAGAAATTTATGGCAGGGTTCTATTTTGAATTTTTACACGATAAGCCACTGATTGACCTATCCGGTGGTTTTAAAAAGTATGTTGGCAAGGAGGATGAGTTTCAAAAGTCTGTTGCAAAGTATTTAGACAATCTACAAGCCACTTGGTTTCATTGCCCTAATGGAGGCAGCCGGAATGCCATAGAAGCAACCAAGCTGAAAGCAATGGGAACTAAGCCCGGAGTGCCTGACTGTCTCATTCTTGATCAGCTAAAAGGCTTCTCAGGATTAGCCATAGAACTTAAGGTTGGCTACAATAAACCTTCAGAGCAACAATTGGCTTTTCTTGATAAATTAGTGGCGCAAAATTGGCTTGTGCTTGTGAGCTATTCACTTGATGAGGTTATCACTGTTATTGATTGGTATTATAACATCTCTAAAAATGAAAATAAATCAGAAAGGCTTTTGGGAAAATAAGACCTCAGAAGGTCACATGCATGATCGCAGGCTTGCCTTAGCAATTGCTGCAATGCTACAAAAAGAAAAGCTACAAAACCTTGTGGACTTTGGCTGTGGCATGAATTACTACACAGAACATTTTAGGCAAGCTGGAATTATCTGCCAGGCCTATGATGGCAATCCTAATACCTATGCTCTCACATTAGGCACAGCAAGGACTCAAGACCTATCAGTTGAGTTTGATTTAGGTGAGAAGTTTGATTGTGTGATGTCTTTGGAAGTTGGTGAGCATATTCCAGCAGAATTTGAAAGTATCTATCTTGACAATGTGTGCAAGCATGCCAATGGTTTGATTATCCTTTCTTGGGCAGTACCCGGTCAAGATGGTGCTGGTCATGTCAATTGCCAAACCAATGAACACATCATTGATGAGATGCATCTGAGAGCATTTACATATGACAAGGTAGCAACCAGGCTTCTTCGCAATTCCTCAACCCTGTGGTGGTTTAAGAACACCATCATGGTTTTTAGATAATAAATTTTGATTCTTTGGTTTATTGGTTTTTTATTTGCAAAAAAATAAATCAAACATGAGCCAAGAACTAATTGACAAGCTTGCTGAATGCAAGCGCATCTCTGACAATCACCGGAGAGCAAGAGATTATCACAAGGAGCAGACTGCCAAGGTCAAGCAATTGAATGAGGACAATCTGCTTATGTTAAACGATGCGAACCAGGATTATCTGAAGCTTCAGAAGGAATACTACTACTGGAGGGCAGTAACCTTTGCCATCACTGTGTTTGCTTTAGCCATGACTGTTCTATTTTTTCACTGCCTGAGGAAATGAAAAATGACTTTTCTAAATTTACATGCTTTGTTCGGGGCATAATTGAAACAGGATTTGTAATCAAGCATTCTGATAAGGCTCTTAGGCATGATGTGAAACTGCACTTCAATAGGCTTCTTCATCACTCTGTTGAGTTTGAGAAGTTTCTGCACCAGCAGCTTGGTCAAGACATGGCAGAGGCAGAGGATACAATTAATAGTTCAATCATTGGCTTGGTTTGGCAGATATTTGACATGGAGGAGGATGAGGTTAATAAGTTCATTGAGTACATCAATAATTTTGATGAGCATTTGAAAAAAGAAGCTTAGATTTGCATGTCGAAAGACCCCGATTGAGACCCGGGTTAAATAAAGAGCAATGAAAAATATTAAAGCCCCATTCGGTCAGTACTTAGCAGCCTTACTCTTGGCTGGTCTCACTAAGGAAAACCGCATGGGGTTTTTATTTTTATGAAGATTACAAGAGATTCAATGGTGATTTATCGCAGCTTTTATGATGCCATAAAGGAACTGCCTGAGAAAAATCAATTAGAGATTTTAAAGCAAATTTTTGAGTTTGGACTTGATGGAATTGAGTCTGAATTGACTGGTATTTCTAAGACTATTTGGATTCTTATTAAACCAAATTTAGAAGCAAACAGAACTAAATGGGAAAGCGGATGTAAAGCTAAAAAGAAGCAAAGCAGAAGCAAAGCAGAAGCTAAACCGAAGCAAGAAGTAAGCGAAACCGAAGCTAATGTAGATGTAGATGAAAATGAGGATGTAAATGTTGATGTAAAAGTTAAGAAGGATAAATTTGATTTATCAGTCTATCAAGATTATGCTCCAATAATTAGAAAATGGATTGACTATAAAAAGAGCCTTAAAGAGTCTTATAAATCACAAATGACTTTAGACATTTTTGTTCGAAAACTAAAGGATCTTTCAGGTGATAATATCTTAATTGCTGATTCCATAATTGAGCAATCAATGGCTTATCAATGGAAAGGTATTTTTACCTTACAAAACAAAAAAGATGCAACCACATTTATTCCGCCCGAAAGTAGGCCAATGAGAGTTCACGAATCTTACCAAACAAACCAATGAATTTTACTAACGAAGAATTAGAGAGGCAAGTCCTCTCTGCTATGATGATCTATGATGAGGAAAGGCTTACTGCCTTCTCAATCATCCCAAGTGTAGATGTCTTTCAGAATGACAAACACAATACAATTGCCAAAGCCATCCAAGCTCAACAAGATGCTGGTGAACCTGTAAACATTGAGACAGTTGTCTTGACCTTAAAAAAGTCTGCTTTGCTCAATGAAGCCGGAGGGATTAAATACATCACCTCGGTTTTTACAAGCCTAAAGAATCCAGGACACATTGAAATCCATTGCCGGATGCTTGTTGAGCAATACATGAGGTCAAAGTTTCTTTACATAGCAACCGAGATGCTAACCAAGGCAAACTCTGACTCAGGTGATATTTTCGAGTTAATCACCGAAATTCAAACCAAGACTGATGGCCTCCTTACATCCACAGTAAACAAGTCAGATGACAACTTTCAGACTCAGCTTGATATATCAGCAGAGATGTGGTTTAATAAGGCTGCTGGAACAATAGCAGGCTACCCAACTGGCATCTCTTCACTTGACAAACTTTGCGGAGGTCTTACTAACTCTGAACTCACTGTTGTTGGAGCAAGACCAGGGCAAGGAAAGACTGCACTTGTTGTAAGCCTAATCCGTAACTTAGTCAAGCAAGGCATAGGTTGTGGCATGTTCAGCCTTGAAATGAACAAACACGAATTAGCCCAAAGATTAGCAAGCCAAGAATCTCAGGTTTATGCCTTCAAAATAAAGCAAGGAGACATGAATGCTCTTGACACTGATGCTCTAAAAAGTGCTGTTAGCAGGATGAAGGATTGGAACATCAAAATCTGCGATGAAGGTTACATGAACATGCGTAAAATCAGAACTAAGGCAACAATGTGGAAAAACAAGTATGACATCAAGGTCATCTTTGTGGATTACATTGGCCTGATTGAATCAGTCAATCCTAAAGAGACAAACAGAGTGAATATTGTTGGCGAAATTTCAAGAGGACTAAAACTTCTTGCAAAAGAACTTCAGCTTCCAGTTGTTGCCTTAAGCCAGCTATCAAGAAGAGTTGATGAAAGACCTGATAAAATGCCTCTAATGTCTGACCTTCGTGAGTCCGGTTCAGTTGAGCAGGATGCCGATGTGATATGGATGATGATGAGGCCAGCATTTTACTTTGACTCAACTGCCACCACAAAAGTTGGCAATCTTGAACTCTCAAACCATGACCTTTGCTTAATTGATCAAGTAAAAATGAGGTCAGGTTCAACCGGAGTGATACCTTTGAAATTTGATGGGCCTTTAATGCGACTCAGAAATTATGAATAACATAAACATCAGCCAAGTGCCTTGCATGTGGGAAGGCACTGCAACTTATGAGAATGATTTATTTTACTTTCAACCTAAGCAAGAAATGACAGTCCAAGACATTAGATTTTTTCTAAATCGCAAGTGCAAGCAGTTAAGAGCCAAACTTGAAACCAACCTGACTGCTGGTTACCAATCAAGATGGCAGAATCAACTTGAACTTTACGAATCAATCCTAAAACACTTACCTTTGCAATAAATCAATAAAGCTATGCCATTGAAAAAGGGATATTCAGCTAAGACAGTTAGCAGTAACATCAAGACAGAGATGAAGGCAGGCAAGCCTCAGAAGCAGGCTGTTGCCATTGCTCTATCTGTTGCTAAGAAGGCCAAGAAAGTAGCAAAGGCTAAAATGCCTTCAATGATGCCAAAAAAGAAATAGAATTTATGCAAGTACTTCCAGTAACCGACATTAAGCCAAACCCAAGCAATCCGAGACTTATTAAAGATGATAAGTTTCACAAGTTAGTTCAGAGCCTTAAAGACTTTCCTGAAATGGCTAAGGTCAGGCCAATAGTGGTAAACCAGGACATGGTTATCCTTGGTGGTAATATGCGCTTTAAGGCCATGAAGGAAGCCAAGTGGAAAGAGATACCAGTTGAAATAGTTGATTGGGATGAGGCCAAGCAGCGAGAGTTCATCATCAAAGACAATGTAGGCTTTGGTGAATGGGATTGGGATGATCTTGCTAATAATTGGGATGCTGAAGAACTTGATGCCTGGGGATTAGATGTGCCTGTTGGCTTTACTGAAGAGCCTGAAGCAAAAGAGGATGATTATGTTATGCCTGATGAAATTCAGACAGACATTGTCCTTGGTGATTTATTTGAAATAGGGGAGCATCGTTTGCTTTGTGGGGATTCAACAGATAGTGATGCAGTTGCTAAGTTGATGGATGGGCAGAAGGCAGATATGGTATTTACTGACCCTCCATATAATGCTCTTAAAAGCTGGAAAAAAAGTGAATCAAAATCGGAAACAAGACTTAATCCTTCTGAATGGTTTGCTAATGACAACATGGAATGGGAAGATTTTGATCAATTTCTATTTGATGTTTTTAAGTTTTATAATTCTCATTCAGTTTACATATGCTGCGATTATAGAATTTATGATAGAGTAAAAAAACAAATTGAGAAATGTGAATATGAATTAAAGCATTGTATTGTTTGGAAAAAAAATATGTGGGGTCTTGGTAAAAGATATAGATTTCAACATGAATTTATTGTTTATGTAACAAAAAACGAAGCACCTTTTTTTGGTGATAGGTCTCAATCTGATGTTTGGGAGGTAGATGTTGATAGGAAGACAGAACACAAAACACCAAAGCCCATTGGTGTTCCTTACATAGCTATTAAAAATAGTAGCGAAAAGAATGGATTAATTCATGACTCATTTTTAGGTGGAGGTTCAACAATGTTAGCATCTCATCAATTAAACAGGAAATGTTATGGAATGGAACTCGATCCAAAATATTGCCAGCTAATTATAAACAGGATGCTTAAATTAGACCCTACATTGCAAATAAAAAGGAACGGTCAGCCATATCTGACTGAAGGTACTAATCAGCGACAAAACACCGATGCCGAAGCCAGAGAATGTCATACCGCATAAATGGAAGAAAGGCCAGTCAGGCAATGTTGCTGGAAGGCCCAAGAAGCTCCCTGAGTTAAGGGAATTGCTTGCTAATGTCCTTGGTGATGAGAAGGATGGAAAATCAGCAGCAGAGGCCATTCTAATGGCTCTCAGAGCCAAGGCAACCAAAGGTGATGTTAGAGCAGCAGAGTTACTCCTGGATCGAGCCTATGGAAAGCCAAAGCAAGACATAGACATGGAGGCTAACATTGCCACAGTCATCAGGCCAACTGCAATAAGCAAAAAAGCCGATGACACAGCTTGATCTATCGGATGCTGACTTATGGCAGGCTAAATACCTTGATGCAGTAACTGACCCAAAGACTTATAACATCCTTTGGGGCGGTGCAGGAAGTGGCAAGAGTCAGACCATGATTCAGATGTTGCTGGCTGAGATATGCGACCATAGGACAAATGAGTTTCAGACTTACTTTGTTATCAGAAAAGTAGCCAGCACTCTGAGAAACTCAGTCTTTGCAGACTTTCAAAACAAGATAACTCAGTGGGGCTTAAATAAGCTTTGCAGAGTTAAGACTGGATATCTTGAGATTCAATCCGGTGGTAATAAGATTATCTTTCTTGGATGTGATGATCCTGAGAAACTAAAGTCATTAAGCCAGGCAAAGTACATTTGGATTGAGGAAGCAACTGAGCTGACACTTGAGGATTTCACGCAAATCACATTAAGACTTCGGGGTAAGTCAGAGCATCCAAAGAGATTCTTTCTGACTTTTAATCCGGTATCAGACAGTCACTGGATTAAAAAGAGATTCTTCGATGATGTGCCAGCAAAGGAGGCAAATGATGTACTTAGGCTTCATGGGACTTACTTGGATGCTTTAGATTTTCTTGATGACCAATATCCGGTAAGGATGGAGGCACTCAAGGAAGTTTCTCAGACTTACTATGAGGTTTATGCCTTGGGGCAGTGGGGCATTTGGGATAGAGAAAGCTTATTTGCGACCTCATTTGACTTCAGCAAGCATGTGTACCAGGGCTATATCAAGGCTTCTCCGATTCACAATCTTTATCTTGCCTTTGACTTCAATGTGACCAACACTTGTGTTGTAAGCCAATACATCAAGAACTCATCAGAAGGCTTATTTTATGCAACCATCAATGTCATCAAGGTTTACCGAGTTGGTGATCTTGCTGCTCTTTGCCAAACAATCAAGCAAGAGTTTCCCGATATGACTTACATCATCAATGGTGATGCATCAGGAGCAAGCAGAAACGCATTCACTCAGGACAACATCTCAGCTTATGCTCTCATCAAGAACTACCTTGGCATTGGTGATATGCAAATCCAAGTGCCAAGGTCAAACCCAAGCCACATAGCAAGCAGGCTTGTTACAATCCTGACTCTTCAGAAGGCCAAGGTGCAGATTAGTGGCAAAAGGTGTGATGAGTTAGTCATTGACCTAAAGGAAGCCAAGGTAAGCAGGCAGGGAAGCCTTGACCCTTGGAAGAACAAGAACCCTGATAAGTCACACGCATTAGATGCCTTCCGTTATTTTATTTTCTCTAATTTTGCAGAGATCACCAGTAACTTCAATCTCGAAAAGTATGGCACAATGTTGCAGTAATTGTTTCA
>Ga0209087_1002435_pt1 | contig 10497 bp, 15 predicted proteins | sample S_130805_EF_Meta_FD_187321 | JGI IMG/M metagenome (GOLD analysis project Ga0209087, IMG submission 187321) | Freshwater microbial communities from Lake Simoncouche, Canada to study carbon cycling - S_130805_EF_MetaG (SPAdes) (version 2) | ecosystem: Environmental > Aquatic > Freshwater > Lake ...
TATGCGCCATCATTTATGTCACTCAAGTCATTAGAGATTGAACAACTACTTGGCTATGAAAAACTAAAAATTAATTACCTACATAAAATGCATGAGTTACTTCCAGGTTGGGTCATGGCACACGGAGATGAAGGTGTACTTAACCGTGCTCCAGGGGCTACTGCATTAAATTTAGCAAAACGTTTAGGCAAGTCAGTAGTATGTGGACATACGCATCGCGTGGGTTTGCAACATGAAACCACTGGTTTTTATGGTAAGACTAATACATTGTATGGTCTTGAAGTTGGACACATGATGGATGTAAAGCAGGCTAGTTACTTAACATCAGGCAGCGCTAACTGGCAGCATGGTATTGGCATCTTAGTAGAACACAATCGTAAAGTTACACCATTTGCTGTTCCAATTGTTAACGGCGAGGTAATCATTCCGTAATGAATTACATTGATGAGTACAATGATTTAGTACAGACACTTGCCACAGAATATGCAAGACGCTATACAATGGTGGAGCGTGATGACATAGGGCAAGAGTTGTGGGTATGGTTTGTAGGACACCCACGTAAGTATAAAGAGTGGTCTGAGTTAAAACAAAAAGATCGAGATAAACTTATTGCTAAATCGCTACGCAATGCAGCACTTAAGTTCTGCGAAAAAGAAAAAGCAAAGAAAATCGGGTACGATATGTCCGATTTATACTACTATGATGTGTCAGTTATAGAAGTTTTTCTTCCCTCGATCATAGGAGAATCCTATGAAATACCTACAAAAATTAAAGACTTGGGTGACACGGTCAAAACAAGTGAGATTTCAGATGGTAACAATTGGTTATCGTTAAGGTCTGACATAGCAGCAGGCTACTACAAATTGTCTGAAACAAAACAAAACATATTACGTTTACGATTTAGTATAGAACAACCTGACTGGACATTGCTTGCAAAAGATATGGACAGCACACCTGATGGTGCACGTATGAAAGTTCAACGTGCAATTGGTTCTCTTATAAAACATTTAGGTGGATGGAGACCGCAAACAGATGAGGACTCTAAGGTTGAATGACTTAAGAGGAGAGCCAGCCTTTGCTTGTATATGTGGCTGTCTTATGTTTGAACTTACTGTGATGTGGGATTGGGAATCAAGAGAGATTTCTTGGTATGATCTTGCACAAAAGTGTAAGGATTGTGGAACTATAACAACAGCACCAACACCAATGGATTGGATGGATTGTGAATAATGCCTGCATACGATTTTAAATGTGAGACTTGCACTACAGTTATAGAAACAAATGAAAACATACCACCAATGTGTACCACTTGTAATGGAACTATGACCCGTGTATGGTCTAGCGTAGCCGTTAAATTTAACGGTCCAGGATTCTATTCAACAGGGGGATAAATGTTTAGACCCAGTGACACACCTAATTGCGAGTCAACAGATACTGAATTGTTTTTTGTACCAGATGGAAGTGGCACTTACAAAGAAATAAAAGCACTTAAAACTATTTGTGGCAATTGTTTAGTAAAAAAAGAATGTCTTGACTATGCACTTAAATATAATGTGTTGGGTTACTGGGGTAACACTACTGAAGGTCAACGATATGGTTTAAGACGACAACTTAATATAACGCCAATACCAATGCACTCTACATACAAATAAAAAAAGACCCCCGCCAGGTAGGTTAAAGTACCTGAGCGGGGGCTTCTATTTCTATAAGTATTACTTCTTGGTAATACCAAACTCTTTTGCTGATGGGTCAAGTGCCTTAAGAACAGGACCTACAAGACCAGCAACAAAGGCTGATGCCAATACCTTAGGGTCGTGAACGCCAGTCATATAAAGTCCTGCGGCTACAGCGGCTGCTGAGCGTAGGTATGTAAGGGCAATTTGCTTTATTTTTTCTTGGTTCATTGGGAAGTTCCTTTACTTTAGTTTCATTTTGATTACACGTGCTTTTACTTGTTCAGGTGTTTCTACTATCTCAAAGTGCATATCATCTTTGCGAGTCTTATAGGTATAGCCAGCGCGTAACCCATACTTCTTGCAAAGAATATCTAATACCTTACGCTGTTCAACAGTAAAGGTATTTTCCTTACCAAGCGGATGCTTGACTGCGTTTAGGTCTATTGCCGTACCAGATGAATGGTTAGATAAGTTATCTGTCTGACCACGAACTTGACGATATGCATATGACCAATCATCAAACTCGCCTTCTTCAAGAGGTTCAACTTTAGTATGAAACTCAGCAGCAAATGCTGCTAATACTGGACCACATATCTCGTTGCACTGTAATTTAATTTTTGTTCCAGCAACAGGAAAATGTTTAATGTTAATTGCTTCTTTATCTTTAGATGCTACCCAACCATTTTGACTGTATTCAATTGTCACTTGTCATCTCCGTTGCGTAGTGGATAAGTAACTGCCCATGCAATTAGTGTTCCAGCAATTGCATAGCCAACTACGGTTTTGGCTGAACCATCAAGGACTACCCAAGCAATAAACATGCCTAGTAAAGTCCATAGTTGTTCAACCATATCTCTGATTACTTTCTTCATGGTTTTCTCCTATAGGCTGCTGCTGCTCCTGCCATACTTGCTGCGTTAACCGCAGCCTGTCCAGCAATAACTGATGCGACAATGATCTTTTCTGATTCTTCTCTTTCTTCATCTGACATATCAGCACCGATGCTTGTAATTGCAAGAAGGGCTTGCTTTGGGTCAGTAAAGATTGCTTCAATAAGGGCGGCTGGACTCTTAAGTATTACCAATGCAGCAGCAACTTCGGCTGTAATTACAACTTCATTACCATTTTCATCTTTACGCACCTCAACTGGTGTCTCAGGTGGTAAGTCTTCATAGGTTAAGCCAGCATCTTGAATTGCTTGGGCTGTTACTGGCTCGCCTTGTGCTGCTTCAATGACCGCTTTTGCTACCACTTCTCGTTCTTCTGGTGTAGAATCTTCCGTAGCCACAACTGGTGGTTCAGGTTCTTCAACAGGAGGTTCAGGTGCAAGTTCAGGAGCAGGTTCAGGAATTACAGGAGCAGGAACTTCCTCAGCGGGAGGTTCTTCTGCCTCCGCAGGAGGCTCTTCTACAGGTACAGGAGGTTCTTCCTCTTCTACGGGTGCAGGAGGCTCCTCAACAAGAGCAGGTGGCTCTTCTACGGGCACTGGAGGGGCTTCTGGCTCTGGCTCAGGAACAGGTTCAGGCTCTACTTCAGGTTCAGGCTGAGGAGTAGGCAATGGTTCAACAATTTCTGGTGGTGGTGGTACCACTACTGGTTGGGGCTGGATTACTACTACTGGTTCTGGTTGAGGTTCGGATGGAACGGGTTCAGAAGGAGCAGTTGAAGTTTCGGAAGGAGCAGTAGGTGTCTCCACTATGGTTACTGTTTGGGTTTCTTCTGGGCTGGGTAATGGCTCAGGTTCAGGAGAAGGCGTTAAAACAGGAGTTGGTGTCTCAACTACAGGAGTCGCAGACTCAACTACGGGTGTTGGAGTCTCGCTTGGAGTTGGAGAAGGTGAGGGTTCGGGAGCAGCACTTGGCTCTGGACTGGGACTTACAGTAGGGGCTGGTGCTATACCGTTATAATATCTACCAATACCTGTGTAGTTATCACTGATGTAGGTTGTCCATTGACCAATAAATCCACCTTCGCAAAACAATCTTGCAATGTCACCCTTGCCATTGAAGTAAGAGTTGTCTGCATCCCACCCAGTAAGTGCGGTATAGGTTTCACCAGCAGGGTTGGCACAAATAATTGTTACATTTCTAGCCATTAACTCTGGTGATACTGCTTCTGCTGTAGGCATAAAGAAAAAAGAAGTTCCTAATACAAGAAACCAAACTGCAAGTAAACGGGGAAGTTTCACTTGTACCTTTCGGGTTAGTTAATCGTCATCCTCATCATCTTCATAAGGAATAGCAGTTGGATCTTTACTTGGTGTCCAATCAGGTTGCGGATATGGTGCAGTGCTCATTATTCTTTCTCACATAACATTCTATAAATATCATCAACACGAGTTTCAACTCGGTTGAGTCGATCAGATACACTGCTACCACCATTAGGCTTAAGTTCTGCTAGGTAATGCTTAACCATCCAGCGAATCATAAGAGCAAATGCTCCTATAAGGGATGTGATTGAGAGAGCAAATGCAGCCCAATCTTGTGGTGTCATGATGTTATACCGTTCTGATAGTAATTTCTACAACCCCACCAAAGCCATCAAAGCGCTTATCAGGTGGTGTCATACGAGTGAATGTAACCTGCTGTATTACTGCTTGCTGTGATTCTCCTGTTGTCAGGTCTTGCCAAGTAAGCACGTCACCTGTCTTTTCAATCTCTTCTAATAATTGTATGCGAGCATATGCTCTGCCATCATAACCAATTACAGTATTAAACCTATCAGTTTCTATATCAAAACAAAAAACAGGGAACTGGATTATACGTTGACGTGGTGTAGCAATAGTTGCTTTAGCCTGATAGCCCTTAAAAATTGGACCAGTAGTAGTATCTGTAGTATCACGATTAAATGTAAACTTATATGCAAGAAACTCTTGTGCTACTTCAGGTTGAGTTGTAGTTACTTCTACTGGGGCTACACCTATATTATAACTAATATGGTCATACTGTGTTTCATTTCCAGATGCTTCTGTAGCAAGAGATGACAAGGTAAAGTCACCAGATGTGAATGTACCACGTGCAATAAGACGCTTATAGTTTTTAGGTTCTAAAGTAGAATATCTAATCTTACCTGTAGTTATAGAACCAGTTGTTGATAAAACAGTAGTTGATTGTATGGCTATGCCATTGCTGCCTGATGTAGTAAAGGCTATCTGGTCTGTATTACCTACAAAATCTACGCTAGTTGCGTAACCAGTAGCACCATTAAAATATGCATCTTTAGCATAAGCAAAGCGTAAAGATTCAATCTCTACGCCTAAATCAATACGATATAAACCAGCGTAACCATTGACTGTGCCTGCAGCCCAAACATATTTATCACGGAAAGCAAAGTCACGGATACCATTAGTGTCTTCAAATATAAGTGGACCATAAGATAGATCACCAGTTGTATCTGAAATGGTAGCCACACGCATACCTTTATTAGTACCAATCATAAGGTAACCAAGGTACGACTCGATCTTATAAACTATTTCGCCAATAGGCAGTTGTGCTGCCACAATTCCTGATGTAAGGGTGGGCATAACACCAACAGTAGATAGAACAAACTTGTAAATGGCAGAGTTACCGCCAAGGTAACCAGCAGCATAGATGGCAGAGCCACCTTCAGAGATAGATGACCATACCCAATCAGTATTAGGGTGTGTGTATGTAGCCGTAGGTAATGCGTGAGACGAACCCTTAGCATTAGTTAGTTCATAAATAGATGCACCAATACCAGCAACAAGACGTTGCTTTACCCAAGACATTACTACTCGTTCACTACCAGTATTGTAATACTCGGTGTATCCAGATGCAGGTGTATCAATTTCACCTGTATAAATGTGGTCATTGTCAGCAACAAACAAGTGTGCACCATCGGTTGTAATAGCAAGTGTTGCAGTATCTAGACCAGCAGTAACTACGTGGCTGTAAGTAACAGCAGTTCCACTAGCAGTATAATTTTTAATGGTTGTATCTGCTGGAGTCCAAGCAACTATTTTATTAGTTGAACCATCCATAACAGAGATAAGTTTATAGATACCACTGGTAACACCAGTCATATTGGCTGTCTCTTTGAGAAGAGTAACCTGTCCCTTAGTCCATACATCTACATTGTCTGAGTCAGTAAATCGGTGAAGAACCGTTTCACCTGCAGATGGGTCATAGAACTTAATGCCTGTGCCATTATGAAAAGAAGACTGGCTTCTTAACCACCAACCAGTAAGTGATTGCTCACCTGGTTCTGCGCCATTATCAAACTGTTCTTTATTAAAGGGTGCAGTCTGGCGAACATATGGTCTTGCATCACTGATAGCATAGAAGAACGGCAAGCCACCAACGGCTACATCATATGCTTCATTGGTGTTCTGCCAAGTAGAAGTAGATGAAACAATACCTAAGTCAATGGCAATAGAACGACCAATACTGGCGGTTGCAGAGCCCCTACCTTCGGTTATATCTCTAGTTGCCACATTACTCCTTAAGTAGAAAAATTAGTTGAGCAGTTTTAATCCATACTCAGGGATAAGTTAATTAAAACTTTAGTACGTAAAGAACGCCTTGTGTTCCAGCGCCACCTGAAAGGTTTCCAGCAGCAGCGCCTCCACCACCACCGCCGTATCCACTTGCAGCACTTCCAGCGCCACCATTACCGCCATTGCCACCGCGACCAATTCCACTGTCGCCACCACCTTGGCCGTATCCTCCGTAACCAGAAGAACCACCACCACCACCAGTGGTTCCAGTCTTTGCTGGAGTTGCAATTGCTGATGTGACGCCACCACCACCGCCATTTTGTGCATCAGTTACACCAGTACCACCAGCACCACCAGCGATATTAACAGTTCCACCAGTTGCAGTACCACCAGCACCGCCACTATTTGACTGCCCGCTAGTACCATTTATACCGTTACCTCCAGTACCGCCTCCTGCTGACATACCAGCAAATGTTGATGTTCCACCAGTAATACCGACAGTATTAGCAGTAGAACCAGAAAATCCACCAGCGCCACCAGTACCAATTACTACCGCCATAGAACCAGTTAGTGTAACCAACTTTGTACAAATTGCGCCACTGCCAGCACCAGATGAACCAACGACTCGATTACCAGTGCTTCCTCCACCGCCGCCGCCACCACCAACAAGAACGGCATATGCAAGACCTGATGTACTTGTTCCAGTGTAAGTTGATGAACCAGTAGTTGTAATAGTGTCAAGCGTTCCGCTTAAAGTATTTGTTAATGCTGCTGCTGTTTTTGTAATTGTAATTACAATGTTTGTACCAGTATCGGTCCATAGACGAATTCTATCAGCAGCAGATGCAAGATTTACTGATATTGAGCCAGAAACAGTTGTTCCTGTAACAACAAGAGTTGATGCACCAGAATAAAATTCAACAACTGCTATTGTGCTTGCAGAGCAAGTAATAGAATAAATTGCTGGTTCAAGTGCAACAGTTGCTCCATATAATGTATTTGCTGCTGTTGCAGTAATTGAGTTAGCATTAAGCGATGATGTTACGGCTGCTGGAAATACTGAAATAGCCATTAAGAAATCTCCACTCCGCTGATATGAAACTTAACTGTAATTGCTGATGCTAAACCAGCAATAATTTTAGTTGTAGCAAGTACTTGCTTTATATCAAATCCTGCTGTTGTATTAGCAGCAATGGCTGCATCCTTAAACAAATCAACACCATCAAGTGTGATTGTAAATGTAGCAGCAGATGCTGCTGAGTTAGTTACCACAATGTTAGTTACAACTGCCGTAGTTGATGCAGGTACTGTATATAGAGTTGTGCTTGATGTTGCTGCTGCTATACGAGCCAGCGCCTTAGTTGTTGTAGCCATTAGTTACTACCTTTCGTGTTAGAGTGCACCCATAAGGAGCAGTGTTAGTTCGTCTTGTATGCTTCCTGCACCATTCAAAACAATGTCTGTCATTCCACTAATTGTTGTGACTGTTGCACCTGATGTAATAGATGTTGAACCAAGGGTTGGGGCTGAGTAACTAGCAACCGTTCCCCAAGATGAAGTTGTGCCATCTGTTGTTAAATATTTACCACTATTACCAGTCTGGCTTGGTACTACATACTGAGTTGAGTCTGTAGCAACAAGAGTCTTACTAGATGGTATAGATGTACCATTTATAGAGGTAGCAGTTGCTACGCCAAGCACAGGGGTAATAAGAGTTGGAGTATTATCTACTACAAACTTGGTACCAGTACCAGTCTGTGAGGCTATACTAGTCGCTGAACCTACGGATGTAATCGGACCAGTTAGGTTAGAAGGAGCAAGAACTACGTTATCAAGATAGTATTTAGTTACAACATCTTGATTATTTGTTGGGTCACCAACTCCAGTAATCTTATTAGTTCCCATAGCAATAGCGCCAGACATAGTGCCACCAGCAAGTGGAAGCATTGTATCTGCATAGGCTTTAGTTGCTGCATCCGTGCTAACGGTAGGAGTTCCAAGACCTGTAATCTTGCTTGTTCCCATTGCAATTGCGCCAGACATTGTACCGCCTGCTAAAGGCAACTTAGCCGCTATACTGTTAGTTACTGTAGTTGAGAACGCTGCGTCATCACCAAGGGCTGCAGCCAGTTCATCAAGGGTATCTAGCGCACCAGGGGCTGCAGCAATTAAGTCTGCAATCTCTGTCTGCACATAAGCAGTAGTAGCAATTTGAGTTGTGTTGGTGTTTGCCGCTGCTGTAGGGGCGGTAGGTACACCAGTCAACGCTGGACTAGCAAGCGGAGCATAGGTGCTTGCTGCTGTAGCCGTAGCCAACTTAGCATCAATCTGAGTTTGAATAGCAGAGGTTACACCATCAAGATATCCAAGTTCTGTTGCAGACACTGTTGATGAAGGAGCAATCTTTGTCCAATCAATAGCAGCGCTAGCGTTAATGTCAGCATTAAGAATAGTTCCATTGGCAATCATTGTGCTTGTAACTGTTCCTGTATCTGCTTGAGTTACAGCAGTTCCAGCAATTTTTGTGGCTGTAATAGCAGCAGAAGTATTAATATCGGCATCTACAATTATATTAGCAGCAATTGCTGCTGTAATGCTTGCATTTCCAGTTCCATCAAAAGATGCAGAAGTGCCCGTTACGTCTCCCGTAAGGCTAATTGTGCGTCCTGTTGCAAGGGCTGTGGCTGTTGCTGCGTTACCTGTGGCGGAACCAGCAGTTCCTGATACGTTGCCTGTTACGTTTCCCGTAAGGTTACCTAAGACGTTACCAGTTAAGTTACCAGTAAACGTACTAGCAATAGTTCCAACACCAGTAATAGTAGGATTAACAATAGTTGGGCTAGTGTCACGAACGGTTGCTCCAGTACCAGTTGATGTTGTTACACCAGTTCCACCATTGGCTACTGGAAGAGTTCCAGTTACGCCAGTTGTTAGTGGCAATCCAGTTCCGTTAGTAAGTATTACAGCAGATGGAGTGCCAAGTGCTGGAGTAGTTAGGGTTGGAGAGGTAAGAGTCTTGTTGGTCAGGGTTTGAGTGTTAGTTGTACCAACTACTGCACCAGTTGCACCGTGTCCTGTAGTTGCTTCAATGTGAGTGTTGGCTTCGCTTAGGTCACGACCAATAACCATATGTCGGACAATTGCACCAGCAGAGTGTGCTACAGCAGTTGAGCCATCAATACCTCTAGCAATGGTAAGCGTGTTACCAGATGCGTGATTACTTACATCTACAATTTCTTCAAGAGCCGTATCAGGGTCAATGACAACGGTATAGGTTTCACCTACTGCGGGTGTCTTACCACCCATAAGGTTAGCACCAGAACCTACAGTCATAGTTACATCACCAGAGGTGATGCTGCTACTTAGTGTGGTCTGTTGTGCTCTGGACGAGTATTTTCTAGTTGTCATTTATCTGCCTATCAAAGGGAATAGTGGACACGGATAGGATATTTGTCTTGTTGCTTCTTTATTTCTTCGTTTAGTCTTTGATTAAACAAAGCATAAACTTGTTTAGTAAGTGATTGAGATGAACCGTATGGACGCTTAGAGTCTGTCTCATCTGCCTGTGGGCTAACCATTGACGCACGTGCTGGGTCAAGGTTAGATAGCAAACGATAGGTAGCACCAAGAATAACTAGGTCTTTGCACGACTCTGGCAAACCAGTTTGTGTTGTAAACACATCTGCATTAGTAGAAAAAGAGGTTGGGTTAGTAGAATATACAACTTGAACAGTACGTCCTGAAGGGATGTAGTCATAGATAGATAAAGTCTGACCGCTGGTAAATGCAGTTGAGTTAGCATTACCATCAAAGCGGTAAGTACGAATAGGAATCCATTCTTTGCTTGAGCCTAAGGCTTGATATGAAACAGCAAGGATAGAGCGAATATCTAAAGTAGTACCAGTAGTGGGTAGTCTAAATGCTGAAACTGCAGAGTTAGATGTAATAGTAGTTGTCTTGGCTGCAAAGATAGATGAGCCAATTGCGCTAATAGTATCGTTAATTGCTCGCTTAATCACAAAGCGTGGGAAAGTAGGAGCAATAGTAACCTTAGTGCCTGCTGTATGTGCAGCAAGAGTAGTACCTAGATATGCTCTACCATAGGGAGCAATAGTTGCAGTGTTACCAACTCGGTCATAGTTATCTACCCAAAATAGTTCTTCATCAATCTCAACAATACCCTTGCCTACGCTATCGGTAGATGCAAGAGATAGAGTGATGGGTGCAGCAATGGTTGAGGCAGTTGCTGCTACATCTGCTGTAATGTGAGTAGCACGGTCTTGCTGAAGCGTATAACCTGAAAGGTTAATAGAGACTTCATTAATCATATCCGTTAAAGTAGTCATTATACGTTTATGCTCCTTA
>Ga0209087_1002437_pt1 | contig 10495 bp, 15 predicted proteins | sample S_130805_EF_Meta_FD_187321 | JGI IMG/M metagenome (GOLD analysis project Ga0209087, IMG submission 187321) | Freshwater microbial communities from Lake Simoncouche, Canada to study carbon cycling - S_130805_EF_MetaG (SPAdes) (version 2) | ecosystem: Environmental > Aquatic > Freshwater > Lake ...
TATTGAACTTATCAACCCATTCAGGTTTATCAGTTATTGATTCTCTTAATACTTTACGGATTGAATTTCTCATTATACATAAATACCCCCAATTTCCACAATTTTTTCCAAAAATTTTTTTTGAGTATATAACCCCTAATTGAAAAGGGGGGTCTTACTTACAGAAAATAAAAAACCCCTCGTTGAAGGGAGGGGGTTATATTAGAAATTTCTTAGTGGTTGTTGTCTATCATATGGCTGTTCAGAACTAGGTTCCGTAGGTGTTGCTATATTCAAACCTGGGGCTTTAGTTTTCTTGTTATTTTCAAAAGCCCCAATTGTCTCTTGCCAAGTTTTACCACCTGCTTGGAATAACGCAAAATTAGGTAATTCATTAGGGTTGGAATCAAATGACTTGTTATCAAAAACTCTTACAACAAATCCATAGTTATCTTTTTTACTACAGACAGTGTGAGTATTTCCTTTTGAACAAGCGTATCCCCCTTTATTAGTTGTTTGTTGTTCAGACAACATTCTTTTTTCCAATCTATTGTTAGACTCCTGTATGTGTCTAATCTTACTATAACTTCTATTCATAATAATTTTCGTTCATTATAAATATCATGGAGAATTAAAAAACCCCTCTATTGGGAGGGGGTTATATTAATTAAATAACTTCTGTTACATTAAGACCAAACTTATCATTAACATATCTAACCATTGCATCATTAAAGTCACTTGGGGTCATACTAAATAAATGCCATTTATTTCTAAAATACATACCGTTTGAGTACCACTTTTTATCTTCCTTACCTACAGGGTTTCCAATTAATAAGATGGGTCCCTCATCAGTATCTTTAATTATACCTGACCACTTATCTCCATACGAATTTTTAAACTCACCAAATTTGGAACCATAAAAACTTTCGTCCCAAAAGGGTTTTAATAACTTATCAATTTGTTTAGAGTTAAGAATATATTCCATGATTATAAATACCAACCATCTCAAAAAAGGGCTGGGATTAAACCGAACGAAGTGAGTTCGGACGAAACGGTATACTAATATCCCCCTACAATTATAATATTTTATTTGACTTCTCAAGATTATCTTTCTCCCATAATGGTTGAAGATTTGTATAATGTGATAATTTAAGTAATCATTCCTTATCCACAGCAGAAGATAAAGGAATTATATGGTCAATATGCCAATCTCCTCTATTATCCCAAGACATCCCCTCAACAAATTGGGACTCAAGATGGTTCTTTAATTCCTCATAACTACACCCCAAAATCCCTTCCGTTATTTTTTGAGGTTTAGTATGACCTGACTTCCTAAATGTATTACGAACTAAGTTTCTAATTCTAACCCTCATTGAAAACAATTCATCATTCTCCCACCTCATCTTATATCTCTTATTCCTAGTTTCCCTATATTTTTGTTTTGTAATTTCTTTCCACTCATCACTATTACGATACTCAATTAATTTCTCATAATCCTTTTTTTTCTGTAATTTTAATTCCTCCCTCTTTTCTTTTTCTTTTTCCCTTTCTACCCTCCTCTGTTCTTTCTGAATTATTAATAATTCTTTTTCCCTTTTCTTTTCCTCATTCTCAGGTCTCTTTAATTCCTTTAACTTATCCCTGTATCTTCTTTTATTCTCCTTAAATTTTAATTTACCCTGTTCAGTATTTCTCCATTTTTTATTATTAACCTTGTTAATCTCCACACGACATTTTTTACAAGCACCTTTTGGTTTCCCCTTGTCATGGTAATATTCAGTTAGGGGTAAATCTAACTTACACTTACAACAAGTCTTATAACCATCATTTCGTTTAGGGGTAATTTTGGTTGATTTAGTACATCTACATCCCTTACACCTTTTAACATAATATCCATTCTTACTTTTGAGATAATCATCCACAGGTTTTTTATCCCCACATTTATTACACACAATAAAATCAAACACTTTAACTTTATCAACTTTTATATACCTATTTTTATGTTTTTTCTTATAACATTCCTTACAAGTGTAATCATAATAACCCTTACTTAAGTAATAATTACCCAAACTCTTTACCTCTGAACAAGAACTACATTTAATAACTCCCGATGATATATCTTGTTGTTTATACTTTTTCATATACTAAACATAATTAAAAACCTTAAATAGTAAATTTTTTCCCAAAATTTTTTTTACGCATTATAGAGATTATCAGTTTTATATGTAAAAATATAAAATTTTTTTTTCGCGTTACAGACAGGATTGTAGGGGTAAAACTGACATTTTGACATATGTAAGGGGGGATACGGGAGGGGGGAGGGGTACCCCCAGGGGTATGTGGGGGGTTAGAGGGGTGGCTAATTAACATATGTAACAGGTCCCCCTACCTTACATAGCAGAAGTAACAATTAGATAGTTGTCGAATCATCTATGGGCTCTGACACATATTCAGGTATGACGATGTAACCCCCAACATTAAGTCTCCTACCTTGTGGCATCTTCATGGTTGTGGGGATAGCTTTACTGTCATGTACTTCGTCTATCAGTCTGTCAATAGAGTCAGTGATGGGGCTGATATCAACATACCCCTCTTTAAAGTATATGGATGGGGTAACTACAGGACCATTAAAATAATCCTCCCCTTTCATGATGCTACTTATGATATACTCACTTGGGGTTAGGTCCTCCATCTTGGCCATCTGATAGGGGTCAATGTATAAATCAATAAAGATAAGACCATACCTATTGATATGTTCCTCGTCTATCCTTACATCCTTAATGAAGGGGAACTCTCTCTTTAATGCTTTGACTGTGACCTTATACTCATAGTTGTCGTATAGTTCCTCAGGTGTTATGTTAATATGATTTGCCATACTAATAAATATATGAAGTTTTGTTTGGGGATGTCAGATATTGTTTGTATCTTTGTATTGTTGATTTGGTTGAGAGACCATCAAAGGGTGGACCTTGTTATTGGGGGCGAGAGAGTGGACGGGATAGCGCTTTATATATTATATAAAGAATAATATTCCCCCATACCTACTGCTCATATTTTAGGGTATTTGTTGGGCTAATTTTAGACCCATACATTTGGATATGTCAGGGGGGTTTGTTATCTTTGTTATATGAGAAAGTTTTTAAAGATAGTGTTTTTTGGTTATTTGATTACGGGGGTTATTAGCTACTTGACTAAGAAGAAGGATAAGCAGTAATTACATCCCCGCATCTCGTATGATATCCTGACATCTTGCCACAATTTGTTTGGGGGTAATCTTATTCCCACCCTTTACATACAGTCCTTCCACCTTGGCGTCAATACATGCCCATCCACTCATCCCCACGGGTTTGTTTATAAACCCCTTCTTTGCCTTCTCGAAGTATAGTACCCCTAACTCTAACTGACCATTCATGGCAGTCACCACCATACGTATTCTGTCTTCCTCTAAGACATCCATGTTGTATTCTAACTCTATATCCATAGTCATAAATATAGTTGAAGGTAGGGGAATGTCCACACATCTTGGAATCGTCCTATGAATATTGAAAGAACCCCGTGGGTTTTCTTTGATGGTTCTTGGTATAGTACAACAGTCAGTATGTCAGTGTCATGCCAGAGGTACAGTTGGGGAACACATAAATAGGGGTTAGTCAAATACCTAAATGTCCCCCTGACACTATGACAGGTTAGACATTTGTCTAACTGCTACATATGTAAATTAGCCAAAATTCTAAATAGTTAGGTGAAGGTCGGACAGGGGACAATCCCCTCGCCCCATTTTAGGGGTATTCGGTCATTATGTCAGTGTGTTGTTTTAGACCCCATTTCCTGTGTGGTTATAGTGTAAGGACCATTTTATTCCCCCTGACGCTATCGCTAGACCCATATTTTTACTATATACGATTTCCAGACAATAAAGGAGTAGTGAGTACAGAACGCGGGGAAACGACTGAAAGGAGTGTTTAAACCCCCTTCAACGGAGGAACCGATTAGGTTTTATGACCCCCAACGAGGTGGACATTATATTCCCCATAGTAAAAGACCTGTCATTTAGTCATAATGATAAGTGTTCGTAGAATGAGTATATCATATTAATCCCATAGGGATTTGTTCTTATTACTCATGTCATAATAGGGAATTAGTTCGTGTACAACAACGATATTATATTATTTGTCCGTTAGGACATTCTCTTATATATCGTCTCACCACACACGGACTATGACCCCTCATTCTGTCTTGTAATTTGTGGGGGGAAAGATAAAGTGGGGGGACATTTATGTCCCCGACTAATTAAGGTGGGGGAATGTGGAATTAATGAACGAATGTAATGGTCGGGAACACATCTGTGTTCCTAACCCGACCATGGAGTGAGAGAATTACATTACACATTCATACTCCTAACTATCATTATGTCCGAGGCGTTAATCCCCTACCCCTTTTTAACTATACAAATACTGACGGAATATCATCCCATGAAGTTGTGAACTTCTGTGATATAAATTCTTGTCTCATCTCCCACTTCTTTTCCTTATTCTCAGGTGGCCGAATGTATTCTATTAATGTTGTAAATAATGTTCCTTGTGATGTTGTATCAGGCATTAACTCATTAAAGATTATGCCACACTTCTTATACTTCTTTGTATCTTTGTATATGTTCTTTAAGTGAGGATATACTTGTGACCATATCTCATCTATATCTCTTGTTTGACTTTGGAATGATATCTGTTTGTTTGCATAGTGTTTCTCCCCCTTATGTATATTTCCACATAAGAAGATGGTTGCTTTGTTTGGCATGGTTTCGTTATCAGTTAATTTCTTAACTCCGCTCTTTATGTATGAATACATTGCCTCAGAGATTTGTTCTAACGATGTTATGTCTTGCCCAAATGAACGCGTGGATGCAATGTTCTTATTTAACTTTGGAATCTTTTGCACAGGATGACAGTACATACCAAGTATTTCCATCTTTGTCTTTAGTCCGTTAACATTCATTAACTTTCTAACTATGGAATCTGATACCATTACAAATTGTCCAACACTTTCTACTCCCATAGTCTTTAACTTCTTTGACCACTTTCTTCCTATTCCCCATATATCATCTACAGGAATATTGTATAGTGAGTTTCTGAAATTAGGTAAAGACCAATAAGAACATACGCCATAGTAAGCTGGCTGTTTTTTTGCAATGTGAGACGTTAACTTCGCCAATGTCTTGTTAGGACCCACACCGATTGATACAGGAATACCAGTAAGACGTTTGACCTCATTACGGATAAGATGCAACCTGTCCTCTAACTCTTCATCAGGAATATTGGAGAAGTCCACAAAACATTCATCTATGGAATATACTTCCACCTCGTTTGCATACTTCTTTATGGTTGTCATTACTCTATCTGACATATCACCATATAGATTGTAGTTAGAAGAATATACACAAAATCTGTGTTCATTCATAAATTCTCTTTTCTGAAAAAATGGCTCACCCATCTTAATGCCAAGTGCTTTGGCTTCTTGGGAACGTGCGATTACACATCCATCGTTGTTAGATAACACGACGGTTGGCCTTCCTATAGATATAGGATTGAATACTCTTTCACAACTAACATAAAAATTGTTGCAGTCAACAATACCAATCTTCTTATTCATTATTGTTTATTTAATACCCATGAAACTTTTCCCCATAGATTTGATTGCCCATCGTATTTCCTTATCTTGAAACAATCCTTATCCGTTAAAACAACAAGGTCACCCTCTATAGGGTCAACAGCTTTATCTATAACAAGGATGTTCCCCTTCTTTACTCCTAAAGAATCAGGACCCATGTACCTGAAATAAAATGTGGTGTGCACGTTGTTAATGATAAGCTCATTTAAATCCAATCGCCTATCAACATAGGACTCTGCAGGTGATGCAAACCCTGTGGTTCTTGACTTAATATGAAGTGACTTTTTTATAGTAGACATAAAACAAATATATAAAATAATTCTGAATTATCACACATATTTTTTACTTATATAGGAAATTCTAATGTAACCTCTTCATCCCATCCTTGTATTTTATTACCCTGTTGTAAATTCTTAATCATATAGATTGCCTCTGATTCAGTATTAAACACAATTGGGTTATTATAACAATCCCCCCCATAACATTCAGTTTCTGTTATATCACTCCATAGTTTCCACCACAGGAACTTTGTTTGATATTGTACCGTATAATGGTCTTTCTGTTTCTTACCTTTCTCGTAGTACGTATGTTTAACTACTCTGTATATTTTCTTCATAACATTAATATAATAAAAATGTTCTATAATACAAAGATTATTTGAAATTAAATGGTTATCTTTGTGGTATGAATAGTGAATTGAATATACTGAATAAACACTTTAAGAAGATGTTCCCCTTTGTTATTGAGGTGGTTAATTTTACTTTGGAGCCACGCAAAGAATTTGGTGCTAATCCACTATACCTTGATATGTGCGTTTCCCCTATTCATTATTGTGAATTAGTTGATAATGAAGTCAATGAATTAATTAATCGTTATCTGTTTGAGAACTCCACAGATTTACTTAAGAGTGTTCTACCTGAATGGGATGGCCGTGTTGTTAAATTTAGGTGCGGTACCACTTTAGATAAATTCACCATATTTGATGGTTTGGATATAAAGCATGTGTAACTGTCATTGTGTCCGAGGCGTTTAACCCCAAGCCCCTTTTTTTATGAATATAATAAAACCAATCTTATCGTGTTTTAATCACAATTGGGGTGAAAATCTTAATATTCAGTTGGTGCCCATAGGCCCATTACATGGGGATAAACTTAATAAACTTATCTTATTATATATTGATAATAATTATGGGGGAAATATTACCATAAGTAATAAACGCGGATATAATCCATATTCTTTTACGGAAGAAAGACTGTCAGAAATATATGAGTGTGATGGAAAATTATTTTGTAAAATTAATAATGATAAAATTTATTTTGGGGACCCTATTATTAAAACAATAGTTTCATTATTTAATATGGAATTATTTAATGCTCGCGTTTTATTATATGAATGGTTCATTCATAAATCAAAGACTATGGACATTTCACATTGGGAAGAAATTGACCGTATACTTCATCACCGAAATATAAAAAAAATAATTGGTATTACAACTAATTACAAGAATCACTTAAACATTATCCATTCATAAATAAAAAACCCCCACCTTTATAGTGAGGGTTTATTTTTATCCTTGACCACGACTCTTCTTTGCGTAATTCTTAGATGCTTTGTTATTAGATGTTTTAGTTTTAGCGTGAACGCCAGGACGACTTGTCTTACCTTTTACTACTCGTGTTGCTGCTGTTGTTGTTTTTGCCTTAGCCATTGTATGTGTTTTTAAAGGGTGATTGATTATTCACAAATATATATATAAATTATTTCTTACACAAATATTATCTTAATAATTTATTAATCATCATAATTAATTTTGTATTCTATTTATAAGAATGATTAAAGACAACTTAACTATTGTAATCCCCTCTAAGAATGAAAGTAAGGTTATAAATAAAACACTTACTTATCTTAATAAACAGTACAACATCAAAGGTACTCGTGTTATTATCGCCGATTGTTCAAATGATGATACTCGCAAGATTATATCATCAGGTAAATATAAAAACTTAAACATTGAGATTATTGATGGTGGACTTCCAAGTGTTGGAAGAAATAAAGGAGCCAAACTATCTAACAGTGAATATGTTTTATTTTTGGATGCCGATATATTCTTGACTGATACCCATACCGTATATGACACTCTTAAATTGTTAAGGAAAAATCGTCTACATCTTGTTACAGTCAAGTTTAGAGTTAAGGGATTTTATTCTTTTGTTTTTCCAATCTTTGAATTTGTTAGAGATTTAGGTATTAAAAAATCCCCATGCGCTATTGGTGGTTATATGTTATTTGATTTGGAAAAGTTTAATAAACTTGGCAGATTTAATGATGAAGACAAGTTTGCTGAAGACTTTCATCTTAGCATGAAAGTTGAACCATCACGATTCCTTGTGTCCCCTCACAAAATATATACAACTGATAGAAGATTTAAAAAGAAAGGACTTTGGTATATGCTTAAGTTATCCTTCCTATCTTATGTAAATAAAAACAATCCTGACTTCTTTAAAAATGACCACAACTACTGGGTATAAATGTGTTGTCCTTTCTGATTTACATTTGGGAATGAATGACTGCAAACCTAAACGCATTCTTAATTTCCTTGATACAATCAAAACTGATTTGTTAATCCTTAATGGTGATATCATTGATATTGATGCGATGCGTCGTGGGAGCAGATGGAAAGATAAACATATGAAAGTCCTTATTAAGTTATTGGATATCTCCCGTCATACTGAAGTTATATATATCAGAGGTAATCACGATGATGAGGTAAAAGATTTATATAGTTCTATACTTGGAAACATTAAGTTCATGGATGAATATATCTATGAAGTTGAAAACAAAAAATATCTTGTATTCCACGGTGATAAAATTGATGTAACAACCAAATATAAATTACTTACTCAGATTGGCTCCATTGGTTATGATGTTGCTCTTCGTATTAATACTTGGTACAACAAATATAGAGAATGGACAAACCAACCATATTATAGTATCTCTAAAGTAATTAAGGAAAACTTTAAGAAAGCTCTATCATTCATTAATGACTTTGAAATAAATGCCTGTAGCTACGCAAAGACAATTAACTGTGACGGAGTAATTTGTGGACACATTCACATCCCATCTATTAAAATGATTGACGATGTTGAATATTATAATTCGGGTGATTGGGTTGAGAATTTTTCAGCTCTTGTTCTGACTACAGAAAATGAATGGGAGTTAATACAATAACTTTTTACATATCCTTAAATAAATCATTTCTCCTTAAATCAGGATAATCTTCTATTGTATCTTCATTGTATTTTGGCATAGATGTCATCATCCATAGTCCTTCAGCAGCATCAGGTGGTGTCATATACATATTCCAGCCCATGAATGTTACATTGTCTTGTGTATACGAAATTTCATCTCTACCTTCGTGTCTTGCTTTCTTGAACCAAGTGTAAGCATCTTTGTCATCTGTTAAAATCATCCCACCCTTTCTCATCTTTAATATTTTTTTGGGATGAAATGATAAACACATAAATGTATTTGGAATATACATCTCTGAAGTAAATCTTCTTGCAGAATCATATATTGGATATGGCTTTAATTGGTATAGTCCTTTCCATTCTGTGTCGTCAAATGATACCTTACCCCCTGATGCCATTACAGCCTGTGGAACTGACAAATAAGTTTTCTTTGGTATTGTAACATCTTGTACCTTTAAGTAAGTACAACACAAGAATAGTGCGTCAGTACAGTTGTCTAATGCAACTGCGTATGGAGCTCCTGTATATTCGGCAATCTCCTCCTCAAACATCTTTACTATTTTATATGGATTATGCTTCATTGTCTCTTATTACTTTACATGGATTACCATAAGCAATAACATTATCAGGAATATCTTTTGTTACTACTGAACCCGCACCTATTATGGTATTCTTACCTATTCTTCTTGAGTCTATAACGTTCGTCCCCATACCTATGGTTGTTCCTTCCCCTATTGTGACATTACCTGCAATGTTTGTACCAGGATTTATTGAACAATAGTCACTGATGACTGTATGATGTCCTATGGAAACATGTCTGTTAATTGTTACAAAGTTTCCTATGGTTGTGTGTGCGGCGATGGAAACTTTGGAGTTGATTAATACACCACTTCCTATTGTACTCATTTTGGAAATATCCAAACCATTGTGAATTATGTTGATAAACTTATCTGTTGTTAGTCCTAAGTTTTTAATAATTTGTTTTTTTAGTTTAGGTTGATAAACTCCGAGCGTGAATACATCATAATCATCTAAATTAATATTAGATAATATTTGTATTTTGAAATCATCGTGATGAAATGGATTGGTAATAGGTAAACTTAGGTTATTGTAAACCGTCACCTTTGGTTTGATGTCATTAGAATATAGATTGTCTAATATCATCGTTACAATATTATCCCCTTTACCTACTATTAATAATTTTGTTTCCATATCCTAATTCTCTTAGTTCACTTGATTTATAATAACTCACATTTAGTTCTTCCATTATTCTATGAACTCTTTTTAATAAGTCAATGTTCGTTGTTTTTTCCTTATCTTTGTAGTATAGGTTATCCTCCAAACCTATTCTGATTCCGTCAAAATCTAATAGTCCGTAGACCGTACTCTTTAGTTGCTGTGAACCTATACCACCTAAACAAGTAAATGAGTTTGGAACCAAATTTGATTTGATTGATGCCAATGTACCAAAGTCAAATTGACCATTATATATATTTCCTAATATAATATTGATGTGGTATGGCGGATTTAATATGTTCTTTGAAATAAGGTAGTTTGTATAGTTTAACATACCCGAATCAAAACATTCTATTTCAGGCTGTACC
>Ga0209087_1002438_pt1 | contig 10493 bp, 12 predicted proteins | sample S_130805_EF_Meta_FD_187321 | JGI IMG/M metagenome (GOLD analysis project Ga0209087, IMG submission 187321) | Freshwater microbial communities from Lake Simoncouche, Canada to study carbon cycling - S_130805_EF_MetaG (SPAdes) (version 2) | ecosystem: Environmental > Aquatic > Freshwater > Lake ...
TCTACCTAGAAAATATATTTTTCGTGAACCACCTGATTTTGATTCATCTGAATCAGGAGGCGGAGTACCTGGATCGGGGAACTGCCCTTGTTTTGCCAGTTGTGCTTCAATTAGTGCAATCTTACGCGCAACTGTTTGAGCAAGCCTAGGAAATTCTGCCGGGGGTGTGGCCGCAACCTCTGCTTCAGCCTTTGCTTCAGCCTCTGCTTCAGACGCAGGGCTAGCAAGGGAACCGGGAGTTCCAGGCACAGATCCTTCATCATTACCCTTAACGTTCTGCCAAAATTGCCGCTTAGAGTCATTATTACCTAAGCCCATGCCATGACGATCTCTAAATGCCTTATTGGCCTTCATGAAAAAATTCTGTTGTTTCTTAGTATAGGTCGTATTTGTCAGTTGTTTAGTGTTATTTGCCTTTGAAAATCCAGTATTATAGCCTTTTTCTTTCATATCCTTCCATAGAGCATTGTACTGTTTGTATAAGATCCTATAATTATTATCTCTTACCATGTCCCAGAGATCTTTATATGTACTCATGCTATCAATGATGCTCCTATACGTTGTATCATTTTCACTTAGTTGCCTTATATATATCGCATTATCTTTAACATTACCTACACTCTGCCTTTCGTTAATACGAAGATGTAATAGTGCTTTTAATTCTACATAAGCAGTCACAAACACATGGAATGAATTCCAATATGATTCGTCATCAAAGTGCTTCCCACTAGTAGAAATACCTATAATTCTCTGAGAGAGATCTAGAGGTATCGTACCCCCTTTACTTATATCTAAAACGTACTTAATCTGTTCTAGCATCTGATTCATTCCGCTAAGAGCATTATTCATTGACTTTAATAGTACAACAGGTGTTGTTATATTTTCTCTGCTTACTTCTTCTTCAGTAAGAGCCTTATATTTCAGCATCTATACTAAATATATCTTTTACGCAACCCTGACCAGGCCTGTGCGCGATCCAATCCACCAGACAAAGGCCATAAGAACTCCACCCCACAGAGTATCAGCGACTGCAAATTCAATCGGATACTGATCAAAGGTGAAAATCTGCGTAAAATCATAGACAGCATAGGTACACAGGCCTAAGAGGAATGCTCTCGGTGCAGAATGCGCCTGGGTAACCAAGTAGCCGAGGGCCACGTAGACCGGAATACCTGCCCAAGGCCTCGGATACATGCTCCTTCCCTCCTGAATGTTCTCCATGATACGCGTAACCCAGGGATTCTGGAAGGTTAACCACGGTATATCGACAATAAAGATTAGTACTGCTAAGATACTAATCTTTAGTGCCTCGTTCATCGTCTTAAAGGATATGCATATTCTTTTCTAGAATGAGTTCAATCTCTCTCGAGGCATTTGATGGACACCTTAGGGGGAAACTGAGCCAGTGGATACTCTCATCGACCACCTGCGCCATGCCCCTCGGCTTCCATGATCAATTGCTGTCAGGGCAGAGCCCCTTCGGAACAAGCATCTTACTGACCTCTAAGACCGAATCGAAGGCCTGGCTCATTGCCCATGCCTGGGATCTGACCTTTTCCCCCGAGTCACCTACAGACTGGAGTCTTACCCTATCTCTTATTCAGCACCTCAAGAAGCCTATTCTAATTGTTACCACTCCCAAGGTCTCTGTCCCTCAGACCTTCTGGCAAAAGTGCTTAACGGGTGCCGGAATAGTTACATGTGTATCCCTAAAGCATATTTCTGAGAGTGCAACCACACAGCCAATGCTAACGCCCTATTACGCCATCTTTTTTCCTAGCCTTGAGACAATCAATGAGTCACAATTAACAGGGTGTCTAACTCCCTTTCTTAAGGACATTGATCATCGCAGTCTTTACAGAGAACTCCGAGGATCTGGTGCAACTATATGTCTCACGCAAGGTGATTCTAAGTCTGGTCAGCACTATACACCCACATGGTTTTATCCGGAAAAGAATACCGTCTTATGCCTAGCCCCTTCAGAAGTCAAGTCTGCCCTGCTCACATTAACTGAACGCTTAACTACGGAATAACTTGAAGGTGCCCTTCTTGGCCTTGAAGCCTAACTTGCGGAGAGTCTTAATGCGACGCATGCCAATGGAATGCTTCTTCTTGCTGACAATACGCCCGCGCTTGGTCTTCATTAAATCCTTTCTGGTCAGACCCCCGGAAGTCTGCCTTGCCGTCTCGTGCCAAACCTGAGCCTTCGATCCAACACTAAGAAGTTTCCGCGTTGCTACCATTATACCTTAGCCCTATAAAAAAATACAGGTAATAGAGAATGTCTAGGGATCTCGTGATCCTAATCGGCATGGGAATCCTCTGTATCATCCTAAGTCCGTTATATAAGGAATATAATCTACCAATCTTGCATAAGCGGCCAAAGTTTTCTCAGGCAACTAAGACCTATGAACACTCTAAGACAATTGCGCCTAAACAAATTGTCCTGCTAGTCAGCGATTTCTTGCCCGACACCTTCGCTGGTTCTGAAGTCTCAGCCTATGAGACCATCAAGTATCTACGCGACAGGGGTAATTCCGTAACAGTTATATCTGAGCGAACTACCGTGAAGTCCTATGATGACTTCCCCATATATAAATACAGTAAGACGGATAAATACATCAAGTCTACCATTCAGCATGCAGATATTGTACTATTCCAAGTCTTTGGACACTCCCATGAGAAATTCGACTGCATTAAAGAAAGAACAAAGCCCACATTTTTATTTATTCATATTAACAATCAATACCAATGGATTATTCAAACTAAGATCTCCTTTCCTCTGACCATAGTATTTAATAGTGAATATACCAAGGCTACCAATCCGACCTCACATAGTAATCTCACCATGATCCCCTATGTCAATACGGAAGTGTTCAAGCCGTTGCGCGCATATACAGGACAGATAGCGACCGTTGGCTTGATGAATTGTAATAAGCGAAAGGGTGGTAAGATATTCAGAGAAATCGCAGCCAAGTTACCTAATGTGCGATTTATAGGTGTAAAGGGAGCATATGGTAATAATGACGATACTGACTCTAGTTCTAAGACGGCGAGTACAAATATTACCTATTATGATCCCCAGAAGGATGTTCGACCTATATACAAGAATATAGGGATTCTAATTATGCCGTCGATTGAAGAAACATGGGGGCGTACGGCAGTAGAAGCGATGGCTGCTGGAATTCCTGTAATTCATAGCGAGGCAGAAGGCCTCGTAGAATGTGTAGGCGGTGCTGGGATTCAATGTAATCGGGATGATATTGACGCATGGTGTGCGGCTATTCAGAGAATTATAGGGGATCGCGCATATAGAGAGCGCTTAAGACAGAATGGATTCATGCGCGTTGAACAGATCGAGTCACTGCAGAGGGAACAGCGCTTTGCCCTGGCAGAAACTATAGAGAGATAGTAGGGATGTCAGGGATATCAAGTGACCTTAGCGTAAAAGAACGTCGTATACTTGCTACACTAACTGGTATCGAACAGGATATTACTATACTGAGAGAGTTAACTACCAAGATTCCAGGGCAGCGTATGCTGTCGAAGAGGGCAGGTAATCTAATTAGTAGCCATAGAGGCAATAACATACGTACTTCAGTGAAAGAAAGTAGCAAGGTTGCAGACTTATCAGAAAGTATTTTTAGTACACTTGGACCTGCAAAACGCAGGCTATATTCTCATGAAGGTGAAGATATGAGTGCAATCAGTGATCTTATTCGCGAATATATTACCGCATGTAAACTCATGCTTAGACATTTTCATGAAACAAATGCCGCCTCATTTAGAGGAATCATTCTTCAATGTACTGCACATCTAGATAGCCTCGCTGAGCATGTATCTACCTTGGATGAATTACTTGAAGAAAGCGTGTCAGAAGAGGGTAGTATTCCTGAACAGACTGGTAATGCACCCCAGTATACGAGTAATAGTAATACTGAAGAATTAAATGAACTACTTGGTGGAAATGCATATGATCCTGATGCGCCTTTACTCTCTGGACCATTACAGTCTAAACCCTTACGCTTACGTAAGGGACCTACTCCAAGATTAGGTACACCTCCATCTCTTCCTGTACAATCTATAGAACAACTCAGACAAACTGCCGCCGCTGCTGCGAATGCTGAGAGGGCTGCTGCTGCCAGAAAGCAGTCAGCCGCTGAACAGGAAGCAAGATCTGCTACTGTTACGGCAACAGGACCAAGAAGGAGTTTAGCAGGGTTATTTGGCCCTGCTAAGGGAGGAAAAACGCGGCGCTCAAAGCCTTCAAGGCGCGTAGATGTCAAGCCTTCAAGGCGCGTAGATGTCAAGCCTTCAAGGCGCGTACATGTCAAGCCTCGGAGTAGAACCAGCAAGAATCGCCGCAATTAAGTTACTCATCTTCTCAGGCTTATACACACCCGCAAAGTGCACTAAGAAATCACCTGGCTCCCATAGAGGCTCACCCGGTGAACCCATGACATAGGCATTAAATCGCTTATGCTGATTTGTAATATGAATCCTGTCACGATCCGATTGATTTTCCTCAATCAATTTGATCATGGCCATATTCTCCCACCAAATATGGTAGGTGCAATCTGTTCGCTCATTTACCCTCCTCCAGAAATCTCTGCACCACGGTGTATTACGCATCAAGACATTCCCTGAATTTAAGTGCTTACATGCATCAAAGATTAGCAACATATCCTTTTCTGGAGGGAGCAAGGGGATCACATGAGATTCTAGTGAGAAACTATCATTCGTGATCAGTACATCGGCGTCACTCAGCCACACTAGAGCACTGTCAGGTAATGACTCAAGAGTCTTGAGTAAGAAGGGCACCTTCGACCAGGCAATAGGCCGATCTCTGTCCCACCACTCCTCTCCTCCCTGGATATATGTGTACCCATGCTTCTTTGCATAGGCTACCTTCGATTCAAAGGCTTTCTTTAGCGATTTGCAGTAATCTACTCCAATCGCTAAGGTAAGTATTGTCACAGTCATCGTATATGTAACTATGGAAGACCCTTTAGATATTTATTATCTACTCAGTGTCTAACTCAGAATCAGATTCCTCCGTGTATCTAACAGGCGTCCTCTTTCTCAGACTATATTCCCTGCATACCTCCTGAACTTCCTCTGGGCACTCACACTCTACCTTGACCTTTGGAGTAAATACGCTATCATAGAGATTACTGACAACCATAAACATGTACTCTATAAGAAACTCACAGGTTCTCATTATAGCATGGATACAGTTAATACTGTTTAGACCCATTTCTTTACTCCTGTGTTGATACGAATGCGTGAATAAATTAAATTATTTATCGAAGAGTGACGCCCTAATAAACATCTAACCTTCCAGGAAATCTTTAAAATCTTATATTTTATCATCTCATGCAGAGTTATATTGTATTTCCTTTCCGTTAGCCTCTCTAATCTCCTAAATCTCAGCCTGTATGACTTCAATTTCTTAAAGTCATCTAATTTACGAATATCAGCGCCAATCTTATTTATGTCATCTTGAATTAACTGAAGCGAATATTTATGCTTCTCCATGAGGCTATCCATTGCCTTCTTCTTTACTTCTATGAGTCTGGTTTTACACGCTCTAACATCTCTTACTATATGGTTCATAGCACTAATATCTTCCTTGAACTCAGGTCTCTCCATACACCTATCCACAAACATATTCGAGATTTTCTTCTGAGTATCATGAACCTTGTCATTTAACTTCCTTGCAATGTACCACATATTTAATGTGCATCCAGGAGTTGGGCACGACTGATTATAATGAAATTCTTGCATGAGATAACATATGGTGTGTAACTTATGATTGCACAATAGGGTCGTTGTAACATGAGAAGGAGTAGAAGTAAATGATTTCTTACATACACTGCAGCACTCTTCATCACTAGGCTGAGTAGAATCATGTTCAATAACGAACGTATTTAACATTTCCTCCGAATAATCGACATTATTATTAACCTGTTCAACAGGCGGCTTCAAATGGTTAACCCACTTGGTTAAATCCTCAGGATACTTCTCTAGAAATCCCTCTAGAATAGTTAAATTCAAGAATCTGTCACCTGTAAGTAATTCAGAAGATGCATTTATGCCATCCTGCTCTGCTTGAGTATTATCCATTAGGTGTATATAGTGATATAGTGTTTAGGTACATGTAATTAACTAAAGGCGAAAAATTGAAAGTTTATGACCCCCTACTCAAGGTAAACACATGGTCTTTGAATATAAGAAAAACAACGAAGGCTTATATGTCTGCAGCATCTGTGGTGTTACGAAGGAGAAACAGAACACCATGCATTATCACATGAAGCGTCATGAGGGAACGAAGTCTCATCAATGTGAGCACTGTGATCATTCTTTCTATCAGAAGATTGAACTCGAGAATCACATCAAGATCATCCATAAGAAGGAAGAGCCATCGATACGCTGTTCCTTTGACTGCAAGAGCGCCTTTCATACGAAGGCGCAGTGCCGTATTCATATTGCACGCTCTCATCTTCATGAGTATACGGCAAAGTCGATGCATGTGCAAGTAAACGAAGGCGCTGCAAAGACATACACCTGTCTTCTCTGTAGTAAGATATGCAAGTCTCATCCATCAGCGCTATATCATGTAATTAACCACGCGAGGTCGGATCCTCTCTACTCCGATGCACTAAAGCATTTATAGGGCGCCAGACACCGTGTGCGCCTGCATAATTAAATAATATGCATGATATCCTATTGCCCCAAAGGCAAGTAAGAGGATGCTATCATAGAGTTGCTGAGTTGTCTCTTTTTTATAATAGCCAATGGCAACTAAGACCGGTGCAATCACTAAGGAATGAACCACATGTATGAGTAAATTTGAACTTCCTGCGGCCCATTTAGTGTAGCCAGTATAAGTATGATAAATGAACAGTGCGAAGCCAATAAGGATAAGCCCGTTATAAAGAAATTCAGGCGTACTGGCCCTCTGGACGCCTATATATATCAGCAGGGGCGCAACGACGAAAATGTGCAAGAGACCAACCAACATATTCCGGCTATAGAGACTCAAGAGAAAAAACTACATATCTTTACTGATGGAGCCTGTACTCAGAATGGACGCAAGGGGGCAGCAGCAGCATGGGCCTTTGTCTGTGTAAATGATAGCACTCGTGCTACGGAACATCAGAATTCAGGAAGGATCCCTAGTAACGAACAGCAGACAAATCAGCGTGCAGAACTTCAGGCTCTCTTAAAGGGGCTGACTTATGCAAGTATGATAGATGGTGTCAAGATATGTATATGGTCTGATAGTCAATATGCCATAAACTGCGCATCTGTCTGGGGCCCCTCATGGAGAAAGAAGGGATGGATTAAACAAGGCGGGCCAATACAGCATCTTGATCTGATTAAGCCCCTCGTCGAGACGACTATTGCCATGGGATTTAGAGTAGAATATAAATGGGTAAAGGCACACAAGGGGGGAGATGCAGTGCATCAATTCCCTTGGATGTTTAATCATGCGGTGGATAAACTCGCTACTCAGGCGCTTACTTAGCGTCTATTCCTTCTAGTTTCAGCACGCTTTTCAGAGGCTTTTTGCAGTTTGAGTGCCTTTCTTCTCGCCTGATTACGAATATCCTTTAATTCGAGAAATGCCCGCTCGATATCTTCTAAGGGGCTTTCTTCGGCGGCATACTTCACCCCAGTGTAGGGATTGTACAGTTCAGGAAGGGGTAAGAATTCAGGGACCACCATCTCAAGGTATTTTACGAAGGTAGGGCTATTGAAGGTCAGGCTGTACTTAGACCTGCGGGTCCTATTTTCCTTACGCTCAGACTCCAGGGGTGCTGCAACTAGACGCCGTATAGCATTTGTGTTAATAGGGCTTGAAGCATAGCGAGCAGATAGGGGCACAGCAGGACCCAGGTTTAGAGGGCTCGGCGTTAAGGGAGTCTGTCCATATCTAGGGGAGGGCCAGGGAGTAGGCACTCTTGCACGTAATGCCTCCAGAGCCGCTCTCCTCTTAGCCGTCATGCGCTTAAGAGTCATAGGAGCATTCTGTAGCCGTAATCCACTTGCTAAGGTAGCGGCTGCAGTGGTGCCACCTGCAGCGGAGGCTGCAGGCGCTGCAGTGGTGCCACCTGCTGCCAGATTTAGTCTAGATGTCTCGGCCTTTCCCGTCCTCCTGCGTGTAGTAAGCGTAGGGGCACCTTCAACCCTCTCAATCCGTGAGAGTAATTGCTTAGCACGCTCATGCTTTTTTGCTAATTCAGATCCAGCCTTCAGTAAGCCGGCTGCATCTTTCTTATTAAAGAATTCTACCTTATCCCGCAAGTCCTTCAGATTCTTTGCTGTGGGCACATATCCCTCCCTGGATGCACGCTCTTCAATGTTCGCCATTAAATTCTTCCTCTTATCGGCGGCCTTCTTTGCTGCAGTAGTTAGTTCTGCAGGTGCAGGTGCAGGTGCAGGTGCAGGACTAGGAGTTGCCGTACTAGGTGCACGTGGTACAATCGCAGGAACCTCGGGGCTGGCACTAAGAGGAGATGCGCCAACAGATGATCCTGCAGGGCTGGGAAAGGGGCCTACATTTATTCTGGCATTTTCTCTACCTGCGGTAAGAGGTGTACCAGTTTCAGAAAGAGGCGATGCTCCCAAACTAGCCGCAGATGTAACTGTCCCTTCCATCTAACTACTCAAAAGAATCTAAAATTGTGTTAATAACAAGATCCGTATTAGATGATGTAATCTTTCCTAGAACCTTTCCTGATTTAATAAAGATAAATGAGGGAATCTTTGTTAATCCGCAGTAGCCGAGAGTATATTTGTTCACATCTATGTCACATTTGTACCATGTAATATCTTGCCGGGCAGAAAAAATCCGATTAAAGTCTAACATGCCACATGCTCCACACCAGGGCGCCGTAAAGTAAACTATAACATATGGATCTGCTGCCTTACCCTTAGCGCTAATCGGCTTGAGAAGCCCTTCAAACTGCTCCTGGGTTTCTAGGGGAATCATCTGGCTCGACATTTCTACCAGAACCCGACTGTTTCCGTAGACTATATAATACGTAGCCTCCTGCGGATAATAGACCCATGCAAAATAATAGGACACTTGATGTCGTGGATGGCTCTTTAGCCTCTTGCACAGCAGGCCCATCATCCTCCATGGCCCCACCAGTCTGAAGAAAGCCTCCCCTATGTTTTCTTACCCCCTTTACTGGTTTTGCTGCCGCTACTGGACTTGCTCCTGGGCTTGCTCCTGGGCTTGCTACTGGGCTTGCTCCTGGACTTGCTCCTGGACTTGCTACTGGGCTTGCTCCTGGAGTTAGAGCAGCCAAGGGATTCGCTGCTGCTAAAGGATTTGCTAGTCCCGCTAAAGGATTTGCTGCTCCTAGTCCAGCCCTAGGAGTTGAAAGTGCGCCTGCCTGTGCATTAGCAAGAGTAGCCTGCGCCGAGGCAAGTTTTATCTGTGCCTGAGCCTGTTCTCTGATACTATTAAGATATCCTAATCCTGCACCCCAGGGTGTAAAACTCACAAGCATTGCTGCTAATTCACTCCAGGTATGAGGATTTCCTGGTTTCTGTTCTACACCGCCACCCCTCTGAACTCCATTCTGTTGAGGCTCATTTTCTATAAAATCAGGATTCTTAGCAGGACCAAATCCCTTAAAATTTGTTTCAAAACCAACCTTATCTGACAATTTAATTCTAAAGCCACCAATCTTCGGATCAGCATTATTTTCTGGTGTATTGAATAACTTCCGTGTATCAAATAATAGCCTATAAATATCATAGAGTCCCCAGAAGACTCCAATGAATACAAATAGAGAAAAGAAGTGCCAGATTGCGCCATAGGTGTCACCCAATACTACCTTATTTAATCCTATCGGCCATGTTATGAATGTAACTACAGCGTAAATAATAAACCATCCAGGGGTGAGACCCTTTGCCTCAGATTTAACCTTATTCCCCTCGTGAAAGATCCCATGGCCTACACCAATCGGTCCATAATAGGGTACACCTATGCCATTTTCTTTTATAGAATCCCATTCACCAAATGCCTGCGCTATATCGTAGAAATACCATAGGGAAGTAAATGAAGTTGTTAATAGTTTTAGTAAAAATGTTTTTGGAGATCTCAGGTATAAGTGATCAAGTGCCAGAATACCTCCAACGACCACCGTAAATTTATACCAATTTCCATCAATCTGAGATCCACCCCAGAATTGCCCCGATGTTAAATCGACATCCCAACCATTGGGCTTTCCCCGCACTGCGCCTGTTAGTGACGGATTTTGCTTAATAACATCTTGCAGTTTTTGTGCTGATTCTAAATCTCTCGCCGCTGCGCTCGCTGCTGCGGCCGCTGCTGCTGCTGCTGCTGCAGATGCTGCTGATTTCACAGGGTCTTTAGGAATTCCACCTTGCATTGGTGCAGGCGCGGCAGGTGCAGGTGCAGGCGCGGCTTGAGCAGCAGGTGCAGGGGCTGGTGCAGGTGCAGGCGCGGCTTG
>Ga0209087_1002440_pt1 | contig 10492 bp, 11 predicted proteins | sample S_130805_EF_Meta_FD_187321 | JGI IMG/M metagenome (GOLD analysis project Ga0209087, IMG submission 187321) | Freshwater microbial communities from Lake Simoncouche, Canada to study carbon cycling - S_130805_EF_MetaG (SPAdes) (version 2) | ecosystem: Environmental > Aquatic > Freshwater > Lake ...
CAATAATAAAGAAATTAGTACATAATATCTACATAAAAGTAGAAGACCAGGTGGAAACAAATGTTAATGATAAAATTACCAATGTTTTATACACAAATGATGAGATTGACAGATTGGGGGGAGTACAAAGGCAAATTAGAGATTTTTTTAAATAATTAATAATATTTAAACAAAAACTATGAACTACACACATATTATATGCCAATTTGACACCAAAATACCAATTGGTGTTGTTGATGATTTCAATGATATAAATAAATTCATTTATGATTATCATCATGAAATAGGATTTGGCATAAATAAAAAGGAAGGTGAATATGACAGGGAATATGATGAGTTCCTTAAAGATTTAAAGTTTACACCATTTGATGGGAAATATCCAGATATACACGGGTATGATGGATATTATGAATATACTGATGCTGGTGATATAAGTAAGTACAGGGTATATTGTTCTGACCACTATAAAAAATAATATGGAAACGACTAAACAATTTATATTAAGGAAATCTGGATTAAAGTTTTTCTTTGGTAAATACAGGGGGAAGTGTATTGATTATGTTTTGGATACTGACATATCATATTGCAAATGGGTTGTTAATGCTATGCCAATGTCAAATGAAGCAAAATATATTATACAATCAAGAGTTTTTATTGAGAAGGTAATTAATAAACATAAATAGTTTATTGTCACAAACATTTTTTAACAAATTAAAAAAAAACATTATGAAAACAATTAGCAATTATTTTTTGATTTTTTGTTTAACATCATCTTTAAGTAATTTATTCTCCCAGGGAAATAATTTAAAGGGTATTGATGTTTCTCATCACCAAGGAATAATAGAATGGGATTCAGTTATAACTGATAATATTTCTTTTGCATTTGTTAAAGCAACTGAAGGTTATACATTTAAAGATTCTTTGTTTAGTAGAAATTGGGAAGAGATGAAGAGAGTTGGGGTAAAGAGGGGTGCATATCATTTTTTTAGGGGGAATACTGATCCCAAGAAACAAGCCATAAATTATATTGAAACAGTTTCATTGGATAGTGGGGATGTTGTTCCTATTTTAGATATTGAAAAAATTGATGGTGTTAGCATTCCAACATTAATAAAGAATGCAAAAATATGGTTGGTAGAAATTGAGAAAGCATATAAGGTTAAGCCTATGATATATGCTGGACAATATTTCTACAATAAATATTTAGCAAATTCATTTAAAGGTTATCCATTATGGATTGCTGAATTTACCAAAGGTAAGCCAGTTTTAGTAGATGGTAGAAAATACTACATATGGCAATATAGTGAAAGGGGTATTGTAAAGGGTATTAAAGGTAGAACTGACTTGAATAAATTTTATGGTGATTATGAAGGGTTAGAGTCTTTGTGTAAGAAATAATTTACTTTATACAATTTAATCCTTCATAAAATTTAATAGCATTTGTTAAATAACTAATTGTTGTGTGTGATTTTGAACTTGAAGTAGATGATAGGTTTGGTAAGAAATCTAAAACTGTTTTATCTTTAAAAATAGTTACATTTCCTGGCTCTTTTTTTAAGTTTTCATCAGTAACACTCCTCATAAATGCCCCTTTAGAGAAATTTTCAAAATCATTTGATGTTTTAAAAATTTGATATGGTGTATTATTTTTGCAATTTGTTAAATACAACTCATTGCTTGTTTTACACCAAGGATATAATGCTTTTGTTTGTCCAAAATTATGAGCAATTATTGCCATATCTAAGGCGTGATTACCTGTTGTTGGGATATAAGTAATAGTTTTATACTTTTCTAACAGATGATTTCTTGATGGGGTTGTTGCTAATCCATTTTTTATGGCTAGTTTATAGTTTTGTGTTAAATAAATTAGTGTGCCAAAAGCTGAATATGTTGGGTCTAATCTTTTTGCATCATCACCTAAACGTGATGATGCAATTGATTCCCAAGATGATTTTTTAAATTGACCATGACCTAATGATGGTTCCATATCTCTATTGTTGATTTTATTAAAGACATAAATGCCCATAGAAAGTATTTTTTTTCCTACATCACCAAGACCAAGCAAAGTTTCCATGCCCAAATCTTTTACAGATTTATTTATAATACCGCCACCAAGACCAAATGTTTCATTATTTAAAATACCCAATGTTATTTTGCATAGACTAATTAAAAACTCAGGGGATGTATTAAAATAATCTGAAAAGTATTTTTTATTAGTTGTTATTATATAAACAAATGGTTTGTATATGTCTGGTACACAATTATAATCATTATATGGTGTATTTGGTGTGTTTTTATTTATTATAGTGGATAATTCTTTATTTGAAATATCTTTTGTACTTTGGGTTGTATTTTGTAAATTATCTTGGTTTATAGGGTAAGGTGATTTTGGAAATAGAATGTTTTCCCCATATTTTCTCTCAATGGATTCTCTTGCTTTTTTATTATATGTTATATCAACCCATTGATTTTCTTTTGCGGGTAATTCTGGGAATTTATTTTTTGGCATTTGTTTTCTTGTAAACAATTTAAACCCTGAATTACTAAATTCATAAGCATATTCATAAGGATCCCTAAAAGGTCTATATGGATTTTCTTTTGTATATTTAATATTTTTTAACCAATCTTTTGTTACATTATTCCATGTTTGAAATTTATCTGTACCAGGAATTCCCCCTGGTTGTAATGGGTAATCTTCTATTTGTTCAAGCAATAAGCCATATTGTTTTAAAATATTTAACCTTTCATTTTCTGAAACAACAAATTTTTTCATTTAATATTTATTTTTTTTGATTAGTTTGCAACTTACCTGCTGTTTGGTTTAATTGGGGTAATGGTGTGACTTGATTATTTTGCAACTTTGCTGTTAAGTTTAATTGGGGTATTGGTTGAATATTCATTGGTTGATTTGTTACTTTAGTTGGTTTAATATTGGCATCTATTTTATTTCTTTTAACCCAAGCAATTCTTCCATTTCCCTTTAAGTGATTTGGCGGGTCAGCATAAATAATACCTATGTTTTTGACGTCATCTATTCCAATATTGTGAAATATGTATGGTATGTTATCTTGTATATCCCCAACAATACCAATATGAGTATTCATACCCCAACCTTTACCACCTGTAATAGAATTTCCTGGTTTAATATCTGTACGTAATACACCTGGTGGGGGCTGACCATTACCATCAATCTTAATTATCTTGCCATTTTTATCCCAGAAATATTTATAACCAGCCTGCATAAATGCTTCTTCATGGTGTTTAGAGCCAGGGTAAAATATACCAATGACATCACCTAACATTAACTCAATAGGACAAGTTTCTGGAACAATACTATTAACTAAATTCATAATGGTATCACTAGCTGGGCCTTTTACTTTTGCACCACCCCTTTTATTTATTGAAATAAATAAATCAATTACGTCTTTAGTTTTTTCTGGGGGTAATTTTTCAAAAGCAGACCAAACTCTAGTCCCAAGTGCCTCAATATCATGTCCTAACCAAGCAGATCCAAATGGACCTATATCTATACTAAAATCATTAACAAAAGCAGCACATTGTGATTTATTATATTTTTTATTTAATATATTTGATTTATTTGGATTCAATTTTATATTATAGCAATAACTAAATGCTGGGTTAATATTTGGTTTTACTGATGGCAGCATATCTGGATTTATTAGAGAAAAATTGGTAGATAAATTATTACTAAAAGATTGATTGTTTGTTGTTGTTTTTTGTATTTTTAAATTTTGACTATTTGTTGGTATTCCAAGTGTTGAACCAAAGTTAGTTATAATATGGTTTTCATATTCTTTATACTTATCTTTTCCATCTTGAACTCCTTTGGTGATATTAATCCAACCAATATTAGTTTTTGTGTTTTTAACCCATATAGTATTTGGTTCTTCATATGCATAGATATATGGGTCTTTAGGTATTTTAAGGGGGGTTTCTCTTGTGTGTGGATATGTTTGAGGGGTGTTTTGTTCTTTTATTATTTCTTTTATTATAGAAATTAAATTAATGTTATTTTTCATTATATGAATTTTAATATATAAATACATTATAATAATAAAAAATACATATAAGTATTTTATTTTTTATTTAGTATTTATAATAAACAATAATATTATGTATGAGTACAAAGCAACGGTAAAGAGGGTTATTGATGGGGACAGTTTGGTTCTTGACATTGACCTAGGTTTCTACATGTTTATGAATGAGACCAAGATTAGATTATATGGATTGGACACACCAGAGATGAATGCTGAGGATCCATTATTAAGATTGCAAGCAATTATGGCAACAAGGTATTTGTATGACAATCTTGAGGTTGGGTCAAAAGTGACTATTAAGACTGTTCTTGACAAACGAGAGAAGTATGGCAGATTGCTTGCCACAATTATCACAGAGGATGGGTTTAACATTAATGATGGGTTATTGGATAACAAATTGGCAATAAGTTATAACAACTTAACCAGGGAGGAGCAAATACAGAAGCATTATGAGAACCAAGAATATTTGATTCAGAAGGGGTTTATTAATCTTTAAAAATCAAATATATATAACAAAACCCCCCAAACAACAATCTGGGGGGTTTTTTATTTTAAGCCAAAATAAGACAATTTAAGAGGGGTCATTCTTTAACTTAACCCCAATACACAAAACTTATAATAAAGTTCATCACAATTAAATTCTATGCCTTTTTTGATACCTTTTGTGCATCCAAAAACTTATCATATAATATGCTAATCAAACCTGGTTCTTCATTATCATCTGCACCAGCAATTTCACTAGATGAAGATAGGGGTGATAATGTAATGTTTTCAATATTCTGCAATAGTGGAAACATTTTCTTCCCGGTGTCAACAATAATGCTATCACCACTATCTCTTCTATATTCAAGAACTTTTTTTATAAGTTCATTCACACTCAAATTATTCTTAACATCTTCATTAAACTTTTTTGCAAACTTCTCAAACCAACTGGGACCATTCCAAGTTGCATATATGAAATTAAAGGTTAATGCTTTACTACTATTAATAATCTTTTGTGCTTCAGGTGTAAGGTATGAACGTGTATAACTTTCATATTGTGGTTTCATCATTTGTGCTGCCAATACTTTTAATCTTTCACCCAATTGACCACCTTTATCATTCCAATCCCAAGTGTTTTTTGCATTAGCATTATCAATTAATCTCCAGAACTCCCTACCAGCATTAGTGTTATTAATTGACCCACCTTTTAATCTGTCAATACCAAACATAGTTTCACCAGATGCACCATATTTAGACCAATCATAATTTAATCTATTTTTCATATTAGGATGGTAATACCCACCTTCTAAATCATCTATTACTTTTCCAGTTAATGTAGTAAAGTCAATATTATCATTAACACCCTCACTAATAACATTCATTATTTGTTTAAACCTATCTACTTCTTCATTTAATCTATTTCTCATATATTTGTTTTTATATATAAATATATCAAATATTAATTATAACCAACCACCCCTCTATCAGCAGAGGGCTACCGCCACTGCTTGGTGGGTTGTTGCCCATAATTAATATTTTCCCCCATTCTATATAATTGTTTTATTATAACCTTAACATGATTTAAAAATCATAATGGTTTATTATAAACATATTATAATTTGATTATACCCCTCCCGCTAGTGGCGGGGGGTATTAATTATACACAAGTGTATTTTGTTATGGGGTTCATTATAAATTTATTGTAATGCCCATTACTGTAACCACCATTACATTAATTAATAATATAATTATAAAGATAATAGGGTATTGTAAATAATATATTATTTGGCTAAGTTGAAGGTATATAAGGGGTTTGAAGGTTCATTTCATTCACTACCCCCACCTTGTACCATAAGTGCCTTTTTTTTGCTGAGAAATGTTACTAGCTTTTTTGGGTATGTGAGGGGCATTTTTTACCCATAATTGCCCTTTTTGACTATGTGAGGGGCAATTCTGTATGGGGGGTGTATATTTGCTGTGCTTCTGGGGGATTATCCCCTATTTTTGCCCCTAACAAGGCCCCTACGTGGGTATCAAAAACTGCGCCAAACTTTGTGGCTGCCGCTATGTCAGGGCTGTTAATATGCTTATTACTAATGGGTTATTAAATGTGGATAAATAAAAAGTTATTAACATTCTATACCCGCCATTAGTGGGGCCATTAACATAATTTTAATATGGCTGGGGCAGGGGTAATATAATATGCTATTAACTAGCCCCTTATGATCGTCCCCTGCTATCGGCAGGTGTGGGGGTATTAACATATATTTAATTTACTCCTGCTTCTGTGGCGGGTAACCAGGGGGTGTTAATAACTTTATTTATCCACATTATATTAACATAGAGACCTGCCCCATAAGCGGGTAATGTACTGATTACCCCATACTTATGCACGCTTCATCAGCAGGTACAACCCCCATCATAAGGGGATGTTAATAACTTTACCTGCCACTGAAGCAGGACACATAGAATGTTAGTAACTTTATTTATTAACATTATATAACCATAGGGGTGTGGATAACATACCTGACAATGTGGCACCCCCCATAACAATATCATACTGCCCCCCACACACCCCCCTACGGTGGCCTATACCCCTGCTAGGGGCCCCCTGGGGTAGCCGTATCCCCCCTTATATAGCGTTTGTAGGGGCTATTATGCCCTATAATCCTGTAAATCAAGTCTTTACAATTTTGCCAATTTTTTGACATTTTACCCCCCCCCTGTATATGACATTCAATTCCCCCATATAACCTATTAGAAAATTTAATACCTCAATTTCTCAAATAAAATTTTTGGGAAAAATTTACATATATATTGTTTTTTATTATTATTAAATAAAATGTATTATGGAAACAAAAGTATGTAGGAAGTGCAATATTGATTTACCATTATCTGAATATCATAAACCTAGAAATGGTCTTTATTATAGTTCTAAATGCAAAGAATGTCGTAAAGAAGAGTATAGGGAAACAAAGGGGGCTGAAGCAGCTGAAAGGAAGAAACTTAAAAAGGTTATGCTGGAAGAGAAGGGGTTAAAAGAATGTAATGTATGTAAGTTAGAATTACCCCTATCTAATTATATAAAGAGTAAAGATGGATATTATGGTTCTAGTTGCAATAATTGTTATAATGAAAAGCAAAGGGAAAGGCGTTTAAAGAAGAAAATAGAAAATGGTTATGTTGCTAAACCCAAATTGATTGTTAAGGATGGTTTTAAAATTTGTAATGAGTGTAATTTAGAATTGCCTATAAGTGATTTTTATATAAAAAATAAAGATAGGGGGACTTATGAGTGTAGGTGTAAAAAATGCCATTATAAATATAATAAAGGTTATATGCAAAACTATAATTCAATCCCAGAGAAAAAAGAAAAAATAAGGGAGAACCGTAAGGCTTATAAGAAAAAAAAAGCATTAGAGGCTAAAATTATAAGAGATAATTTAAAGGCTGAAAAGCAGGGGTTGCTTGGTATTGAGTTGGAGAATAAGAGAAAAGAAAAGGAACAACAGGATTTAATTAGGGAGGAAAAGAAAAGAATGATTGCCTATAGGAAAACTGATGAGTATAGAATTGAACTCAAAAAAAAAGATAATGAGAGGAGATATGAGAAATGGAAGTTTAAGTTTAAAAACGACCCCTTGTTTGCATTAAAGAAAAGACTGCGTACTTTAATAAGGGGTTCATTTAGAAAAAGTGGTTATACCAATTTTAAAGCCAGAACAGAAGAGATTGTTGGAATTAGTTTTAATGAGTTCAAAGTCTATATGGAATCAAAATTTGTTAATGGTATGAATTGGGAAAACAGGAGTGAATGGCATATAGATCATATCATTCCTTTATCCACAGCAAAATCAGAGCAGGAGTTGATTGCCTTGTCTCACTATACAAATTTGCAACCATTATGGGTAATTGATAATTTAAAGAAGGGTAATAAGATACTTGCTTAACACCCCCCCTACCAGATGTAATGAATTATATATTTCAATTATATAGGGGTTATAAATAAAAAGCCTTTATTTCTCAAATACCCATAGGGTTGGGTATAATAACTTTTGTCACCATTGGTCTTATGCCTAACATCCTACAAACTGATAATCTTGTATTGCCTGCAACTAAATAAGGTGGATGCCCATTAGCATATGCAACAATAGGGGTTTCAACTATACCACCTTCTTTTATTGGTTTTATAGCATATTTAATTATTCTTTCTTTATCTCTATCATATATCTGAATAACATCAAATAAATCATCTTCAGTATGTATTTCCCAACTATCAGTATTATCCATTTTGAACCATTCATCATCATTTAATAATTCCACATTAGCATTATTATATTCATCTTCAATATTGTTCCAGAAATTATAAAAATCTTCATCTGAATAATTTTTTAGAGCATTGTATTTTACCCAATCAAAAAAATGTCCAGTAAATTCATCCTCTTCGGTTTCAAACTCTGGCTTAATCCATTTTATTGAATTGTTTATATGTTCATTTAAAAACACTTGTATTGTTTTTTTAATAATATTTCTTAAATCTTTCATTATATATGTTTATATGTAAATATATATACCCCCATATATCTTTTTGGATTATAATAAGGGGTATATAGTGAAATAAAATTTTTGGGATTTTTTTTGGAAATATAGATAATTTTGCTTATAGTTAAAATAAAAAGAATATGGCAGTAGTATATGAGCATATAAGGAATGACACAAATGAGGTGTTTTATGTGGGCATTGGTAAATTTAAGCAAAGGGCTTATAGTAAATATGGAAGAAATCTACATTGGCATAATATTGTTAATAAAGTTGACTATACTGTGAATATTGCTTATAATGATATTGAGCATAAAGAAGCAAAAAAGATTGAAATATTACTAATAGAAAAGTATGGAAGAAAAAATTTAGGCCTAGGTAATTTGGTTAATATGACAGATGGGGGGGATGGAACTTTGGGTACTATAGTCTCAGAAGATACAAGACAGAAGATTAGCAAAACAAGTAAAGGTAGAACTCACACAAAAGAAAGTAAGCAGAAGATTAGTGAAGCAAATAAAGGCATGGAGGGTTGGTTGAAAGGAAAAACTATGCCAGAAAAAACAAGAAAGAAAATAAGTGAATCTCTAAAAGGTGAAAAACATCATGCATTTGGTAAAACTTTTTCAGAAGAAATAAGAAAGAAAATGAGTGAATCAAAGAAAGGAATACCCTCCCCAAATAAAGGCAAAACTAGGTCAGAAGAAGACAGGCAGAAAATTAGTAAAGGAAGTAAACGTAGAAAAGGGGTTAAAGGTTATTACTTTAATAAAGTAAGTAAAAAATGGATTGCAAAAATATTTAGTAATAAAAAAAGAATATATCTTGGTTTGTTTGACACACCAGAGGAAGCATCAGAAGCTTATCAAAAAGCAAGGTTAATATATTTTGCATAAAATAAAAAACCCCCTATGGTTATTAGGGGGTTATTAAATTATTAGTTATAATCCCAATTCTTTTCCATATAACCTTTTAATTTCATTTTTTGCTTTATCAAGTTTTTCTGGGGTGTCTAATTTGCTATTAGGATATGCTTTAAAGTAATTTGAATCCAGCAAATTAAATATATTTCCAGTTGTTGGGCTTTTAACCAGAAGTTTTGTACCATCATAAGCATATTGCCAAGGATCACCATTTGTTGGTTTAAATGGGGCTTTTTCTATATCTGGGTATTTAAATCCCCCAGGTGCTGGTTGTGGGTTTGGGGTAATTGGGTTTGGGGTAATTGGGTTTGGGGTAATTGGGTTTGGGGTAATTGGGTTTATGTTAGACTTATTAGGGGGGTAATTTTTTGGTTTTGTATATCTATAGAAGATTTGTCTAAATGAATCACCCCCACCATCATAAGTATAATCTTTAGCCTCTTCTATTTCTATATTAGGTTCTCCATATTTAGCATTAATTCTACCTCTTAATGAGTTTAAATCATTTCCTACAGTACTAGATGTTGCTCTTGCAACAATATCATTATTACAACCAGCCCCACGACTAGTGAAACCAACCCAGGCTTTACCATCTGCGCTTTCCACAATTGTACATTCCCAAGATACAGTATTACCATTTACAGTAACTCCAACATTAGATACTTTGGGGTTATGTCCATTTTCATATAGAGCATTAAGTTTTTCAAGCATTTTGGTATGCATTTCACCAACTAACTTTGTCCCTCCAATACATACTCCATTTTTATCAAATTGTTTACTTGGACAAGTACTCTCAAAGGCATGTAATTCATCACAACCTTTTGCAGTATATGTACCTTTTACAACCTCAATTACTTTTTCTGTTTGTTCATTTAACAACCCCATCATTTGTTTTATCCTATTAATATTCTCATTTAAATTCATAAATTATATTTTATATATAAATATATCATAAAATAAAAAACCCCCAGAACATTAATTTGTATTCTG
>Ga0209087_1002442_pt1 | contig 10480 bp, 10 predicted proteins | sample S_130805_EF_Meta_FD_187321 | JGI IMG/M metagenome (GOLD analysis project Ga0209087, IMG submission 187321) | Freshwater microbial communities from Lake Simoncouche, Canada to study carbon cycling - S_130805_EF_MetaG (SPAdes) (version 2) | ecosystem: Environmental > Aquatic > Freshwater > Lake ...
TTCTGAGTACCAATGACCCGCCTGATCCGTTTGGACCAGACGGGAATTGGTAGGCTCTTTCGCTGTGATTGTAAGAGCCATTACAATTAGAACGGCATTGCGTTGCCGTCTGCGTCAAGCTCGACCTTAGTGGCCGTAGACTTGCCCGCAGCGGTCGCAAACTCTTTGGAAGCGCGGATCTTCTCCTGCAACCAGTCGGGCATATCGTTGAACTGCCCAGCCTCACCCTGCTCAATCTCGTAGTACAACTGATCGTTAGTAGTGGTAGCTGGTGCTTTCATGCCCTTGGGTAGCTTGGATGCACCAGCAATGGCGCAATACTGCCGACCCTGCTGGCTCGTCTTGTGGATGAGCGTGAGCATAGCTGGTTTGCCAAGAAGGTTCTTCAGGCTGAATGCTTGGAGTTCCTTGGAGGTGAATGTCTGACCGCGCCATTGTTCGAGAAGCTTGCGAAGGCTTGCTTTCTCGCCAAGGCTTCGGGTCTGCTCTATGGATACCACCATAGGCTTTTGGACCTTGGTTACTTTGCCCTTTTCTTCTACCTCGAACTCGTCTAACTGATCGGGCAACTCGAAGGTCAAGCGAACTTTAGGCGTCCACTTCTCTTGGTTGTCCCAATTGGTTTTCTGGTGGCCTAGATCGACTAGGCTGTAAAGAACGCCAACAGTTGCGCCAGCTTCGGGCAACTTGCGTTCCATCTTCTGCGATTCACTTATGGTTAGTGCCATGTTATTTCTCCTTTATTTATTTGGGTTTGTTGTTGTTGGGGTAAGTTGGTCTAGGTCGTGAGGGCTGGTGACATAAAAACCTTTTACATCGGTCGATGGCATATAGTCGATCTTTATTTGTCTGGCTGGGGCAAGTTGCCGCGCCAGCTCGCAAACATCATCAGCGGTTAAAACTACTAGCCACTCCTTGCGGCCATTGCGTCGAAAGAACACCGCTGGGATCTTACCCGCCGGACAATCCCGCTTGGCCTGCGTCATCCACTCTTCGGGCTTGAGTGCTTGGCATCGTTTGCCTTCGATATGAAATGGAAAGTTATCGCAGACTACATCCCCGCTACCGCCCTCTGGGTTGCCTGCGTATTGCTGGGTGCGCCTAGCCTTCTGCCAGCCCTGTTCCCGCAAGTATCCCGCCAACTCTCTCTCCCCTTGCGCCCCCTTAGCTCGGCTATTGATCTTGCCCATTGGCTAGTGTCTAGCCAGCCACCCCCAAACCCGTCAACACAAAATGTGCTACTGCCTAATTGCGATTATACTTATTAGCGTCTCTAATGTCCCTATTAAAGTTTCTCATCATCTCAAACACGGTCAGTCCTTCTCGTATTTCTGGATTCTTGTTTAACCACGCCATAGCTTCATCAAATGATTCCACATCGCGCATAGCTTCCTCAAACTTTTCCCATGCTTGCGACTCGTTCATAGGTTCTGGAATACACGCCAACTCTGCCCTGTCGACGGACAAAGTTTAGTTGTTATGCTTTTGCACTTAGAGATTGGCAACAGCCAGAATAGGTCATCGTTCATGCCCCAGCACGCCACATAATCCACGCCACTGATGGCGCGCTTGGGGATATTAAAACCATTGCCACTGCTGGTAGTGAAGCGGTACTTGGTGCGCCCTGCCTCTATGGCTTGCGCGGTCTTAACTTGGATGCGGAAGAACTTATTATTCTTTTCGGCTACCACATCGTAGCCAGCAAAATCTTCGTAGGGTAACAACACCGAATACCCGCACCGCAATAACGCGCCGGTAACGCGAGCCACCCCAACTGCTCCTATTTGGCGGGAAGACAATTTCATGCTTGACGGATCTGGGTTTGACCTAGAGACTTTTCCCAATGAAAGCAATAATAACTATAACACTGATGGCGATGCTGATGGCATCGGGAATGGCGGATGATGATGACGCTGACGCTGCTGATTTTGTGGGAGCAGTGCTAAAGCGCAACGGATTCTCATGTGGCCGTGGCTGCGTAATATCCGAGAATGGTGGAATGGCTTATTCATCGTCATCTGGTAGGTCAATAATTTCTACTGAGGGTTTCTATTATAAGTCTGGAAGTAGTGTTGTTGGGAAAGATGCGACATTCATATCGAAGTCTAGGAATTTCTTTTATGGAACTTCCGCAACGATTAAGGCTGGTTCGGCCTATATGAATGGAGATGCTGTTTGGGTTGGATCTCAAGAAGAGGATAATGATTAAGCTCCAAATAGTGCGAGCCTATTCCGTATTCTGCTTTCTAATCCACCGATAAACTTCTTTCTGGCTGGGTTGCGTTGAGCCATTCGGTATTCGTCCTCAAGCTGGGCTTGGCTGGCTGCACGCATTAACGCTTTTGGCTCAACCTGGTTGATGGCCTGCAATGTCTTTGGACCTAACCCGCCATCTACCGCAACCTTCTGACCCAGCGTGTTCAATCCTTGCTGGATATACTTCGTTGCGCCGCCCATCCCGCGATTAAACGCGAGATCCTGCGCAAATGGCTGGACTGCTTGGGGGAGCTTGGAGACGAATGGGCTGGTGTACTCCTTGACGTACTGCGCCGCAGCTTTCGCTCTTTCTTGCGCTGGGAGCGATGAGATTCTTTTGAAGGCATCTGGATGATACTTGTCGTTAATACCAGCAACCTCGAAATTACCACCCATATCTCCCGCTGGCAATTTATAGACCTGCACGTTGCCCTGCTTGTCCTTCCTTGCCTCAAAATCAATTGTCTTTAATGCTGCCATTTGCAGCGCATCTTGTTCTGGTTTTGTTTGCATAGCTTGTGGTTCCTCTACAAAATCAAATGCCGGTTGTTCTGGCACAGCTTGTGATGCTTGCGGTGCTTTTTTGGCATATTCTCTGGCCTTCTCGATGGGAGCTATCCTTCTTATCTCTTCTGGCACTGCCTCATATCCAGCACCAGTAAGCTCTCTTGCCACCATGTCGTTTCTCAAGGAAACGTCATTGGATGGGTTTACTGAAAATCTCATTGCTTCTCGCCTCGCTTAATTCTGTTGCCATATTTTGATATAAACTGCTTCCTTACATCATCGCCAACTTGAGCATAGGCACTACGCAATACGATCACCTTATCCTCGTCCTTCATTCTCTTGAAAGTCTTGTCATCAAACATAGCCTCTGCTGCCCTTCTGTTTGCCTTTCCGCGCATTCTTGCGTAATCCTCGTATAGCTCTGGATCAAGCCTATACTTAACATTATCCAGCGTGAAATTACGCAGTGGTTTTGGAGGAACAACGTCACCATCATCCGTTGCCTTGAATATCTTGTAGATTCCAAGCGTGATTGGATCGTAGGAAACTTCACGGCCTTTCGTAACGTCAAAGAAATTGTATGCAATCGGATCTGCGCCTTCTGGAGTTTGAGGAACTTCTCTCCCCCAAATGTCAATCCTCCTTGGCATATCCTCATCCATGCTTGGTAGCCTTCTGCTTAACACTTCTCCAAACACGTTAATTATTCTTTCGACTCCATCACCAGGCACATCCTTGATCTGAAACTTTTCTGGCATTGTTTCACGCATAGACCTAGAAACAGCAGTAAGCGTGTTTGGAAAAGGTATAGATGCGACAACGCCATAGTAATCGGAAATCCACTTGTCCAGCGTTGCCCCACTTCCATCCAACATAGCCGAAAGCAAACTATTCGTACCCTTCAAGAAGCTTTGGTTGAATGCAAACGAAAGCGTTTCTGGAAGAAGCGATGAAAGCTCAAATGATCCTTCTTTGCCTTGTTTTGTTGCATCCATAGCAGAATTAACAATCGACAAAATTGCTCCAGTAATACCCATCTTGTCCAAGGAAATCACCTTATCCCCTGGCTCTATTGCGGTTGATTCACCATTTGCAAATCTATTTAACGCTGAAAGATTTATGTTTCTTGGTGCGAGAGTTTGATACTGTACATCCCTTATCTTTTCGGATGTCGATGGCTTTGATCCAATTATACCTTGATCTGAAAGAGTTTTTGCAACTCCAAGCAATACTGATCCCGTTAATGCTTTTCCAATAAGCATCTGTGATTTTCTGTAATCTTTTGCCACAGCGGCACGCCGTGCTTTCTCTAAAGCATAAGGTGGAAGTGAAAACTCAAGCATTTCATCAATCACGTTTGCTGGTGTCTTTGCATATGGGATGATTGATTTGCCAATCAATCTTGCTATTCCAGACCTATTTCCAGCACCAAATAGATTTGCTGCGCTAAGTGCAGCTCTTGTTAATACCGTATCTTGCTGAAATACCGCTTCTGCTGCCTCTTGTTCTATCTTTGACAATTGCTGTGCCGTTGGAAGACGAACCGCTGTTTGCAATGCCTTTCCGGTTAGGCCAGCCAACTGCGCTTGTTCGGACAATAATCTAGCTTGAGCTATTCTTCTAAACGGAGCGTCACCAAGTTGCAATAAGCGCAACATAGTTTCGGCTGGAACGCCTAGAGTTGCCTCAGTCGCCAGCCTTAACCTATCCAATGCTTGGGTTGATGCGCCCCTAAATCCCTTTTGGATTGGCTTCGCTAGACCTTCTCCTGTCCAGAATTGCTTGAACGCAGTAAGGGGTTTGAATCCCTTGATCTTCTCGCCAGACAGAAGACCTTCCGCACTTAATCCACGCCGTACACCGACAAGACCTTCACCAATCCCGCGCAGTCCAGCTTTGCCAGCTTCAATTGTTCTGGTTATTCCACCAGTTGGAGGAGCAATTAGCCTTTGCCCAACCTCTTTGCCAGCAAGTTTCTGAAATGCTCTACCCACCTCCTGCGTAACAAACGCTCCTTGCCTACTGGCCATTCGAAGTGGCGAGTTAATGACGTTGCTCCAAAGATTTGTTACAAGAGATATTGGAGAAAGAAGATTGCCCTGGATTATCGTTGGCAAGGTTTCAGCAAATAGCTTCTTTGGGATAAGTCTTCCCTCAACAACTTGTAAATCATATAGTGATTTTGTGTAATTCTTTTCGGCATTTATTGCTGCCTTTATGTCAACATCATCAAGGCTATTCCTAGCCTTTTCAGCCAATGAATTAAATCTGTTTTCCGCGCTATTGGAAAGTTTCTTTAGGTTGGCAATCCTTCCAGTCATAGCCTCATCTATTCTGTATCCACTCTTTTCAACAACCTTTGCAACCGCGCTTGCATAAGCTGATGGCTCCATCTTGATTAGCTTGAAAACATTAAGCCTTTGACCAAGATCAGTTCCAGGCTTAGTAACCATCTCAAGATATTGATTGGCGCGAACAGGATCACCAGCATCAGCGTACCGCTTATACATCGTGACCTTTGCCACATCTCCAACAATGTCATTCCTTGAGTTTGCCGCGCTTATAACATCTTCGTTTGGAAGATCCAAGAATTGTTGTTCCAGTTCCTTGATTGATTTAGTCTTATAAAGAACATCACCTTTAGCCACTTCACGCATCGTTGCTTCTGGAGCTAACTTCTGCTCGATGATTCTCTGTGGTGTCTTTCTAATCTTCTCGCCAACACCTGGAGTTGGAAGCTGGATAGGTTCTGCTGCAACCTTCGCAACGACTTCCTCTGCCTTCGGCGCAACTGCCTCAACTGCCTTCGGCAAAGCACCCTCAACTGCTGGAGCAACAGCAGGCGTAACAGCTTCAGCAGCTTGAGTGGCTGGGCGAGTTAATGCGCCACGAACTCCTCTTGCCAGACCAGCTAATCCACCAGCAGTTGGAGTGAGGAGAGAGGCAATTGTTGTTGATACTGGATATTTTTGAATATCACGCTCAAGCATTCCGCTTATTCTGGCAACTTGCTCTGGTGGAATTAAGGACTTAACAATTGCCTCCTGCCCCTTCTGTCCTGCTATATATCCACCAACACCAGCAATCGCTCCAGTAGCAAGCTTTGGCAGTATGCCTCCAGGCGTAAGCGCAGCAGCAGTTTCAGCAGCCACAGCACCAGTGGTTGCGGGTAATATTTGGCTTGCAACAGTGCGTGCAATTGCACCTAGCCTGCTGGGTTCTTCCGGCTCAAGTTCAAAGGAGTCAACATTGCCATCCTTGTCAGCCTCAAAGCGCACCACCTTGCCGTCCTTGTTTCTGCCAATTGCAAATCCAACTCCAGTAGCCTTATCAGTTCCAGACGATACTGTTTCGATGCCCAACCTCTGCGCTTCCTTGACCGCTGGAATTGCAGGCGTTTCAATAATGCCTTCAGCTAACGCCTGCGCTGTTGGTTTGTATCCTTCGGCTATCGTGCCGTCTGGCCTGCGGATCGTACCCATCGCATCTACGGCCTTGCCAGCCTCAATGGATGCTTGCTGTGGCGTTGCACCAGCTTGTAGTTGACGCTGTGTTTCTTGCCGTAATACAGCTTCACGCTCTGGAGAGATAACATCCTCTGGCGCGCCACCAGATGCCAAGTAATCAGCCTTGGTTAAATTGCCAGCATCTTCTTGAGAAAGTGGGGCAAACTCTAAATCTTGTTCCTGCTCTGGAACGAACTCAAGCTCTGGCTCTATAGCCATTGCTTACTGCCTCGCTTGCAGTCTACCTGGTTTCCCGTTTATATAAATAAGTTGCCCAGGCTTTACGCCTGCTGCTTTTGCTTCTTGAAGACTATTAAAATTCTTGGGTGCTTCTGGCTGCGCTGGAGTCTGCGCTGGTGTCTCTGGAGCAACTTGTGCGGGTGCTTGGAGTGGCATGGTTGGGGATTGATAATCTGGAACATTTGTTTCCATCTGACCTGCCTGTCTGTTGAATCCAAGCTCGGCCATCTTGCCTTTGTAAACTCCAGCTTCAGCCTCTATGTCTCTTAGGACATCAGCGCGGGGCTTTGCCCCAATCAATCCAAGTCCAGCTTCCATAGCGAATGTGCGCCTATCGCCCTTCGCAATTTCAATCTCTTGTTTCACGCGCTTCTTCTGTAGCTCTTTTAGCCTATCACTCAGCTCAGCGCGTTGTGTTTCAATATCTTCATTCTGAAGGCTCTGCTCGTTGGTAATTGTTTGTCCAATTCCAGAAAGATACGGAGCAAACGCTGGGTCTTGGCTTAAAGTCGGAAGGTCTTTTAGTTTGCCCTTAACCTTCAACCCGCCCTTTTCAAATGTAAAGTCAACATCTGGCTGTTCCTTCAAGGCCATTGCACGCTCTTCTAAAGCCTGCTTCCTTTGTGCTTCGGCAGCAGCTTGCTTGTCAATATCGCCTTGGCGAAACATATTCATCAATTCTGGTACATCAATTACTGCCATAAATCTCCTTATATCTTAATCAAGTTTCCAAGGCCAGTAGCAATCTGACCAAATTGTTCGGCCCCACTCGGCTGCCTAGAAATCGCCCCAACCTGTGCGCCATAGGTGCTTGCTCCATAATTAGCCTGCGACCCATACAAGCTTGCAAACGCATTGGTAAGTGCAATTGGAATACTGGGGTCAACAGTCTGATAGAAGTTAGAAGCCGTAGAAGGCTGCTGGTTAAATCCACCAGGCAATGCTTGATTGGCTTGGATGTAGCTCTGCATCGCAGCCTGCTGCTGTGCTGTGCGTGCGCCAGCGAGGTTGGCGATGGAAGGTCCGCCACCAATAAAGTTAGCGGCTGCGCCCAGCCTGTTTTGACGCAATGCGTCACGGAACGCTATATCAGCTTTGAGCGCATCACCACTCGACAAGCCAGATCCAAGGAAGCTCTGTGCTGCCCCGTAGCGCGCCAGCTTGCGTTGCTCGCCAGCCGCACCGATCTGTGAGGCTTCTTGCACTGCCGGTCCTAGACCAAAGACGTTGCCACGGGCAGTCTGTGCGGCTCGGATGGATTGCTCGTATCCACGCCGTTCTTCTGCGCCAATGGTCGATCCAAGGCGTAATTGATTAAGAGCCTCGTCTTCGATGGTCTGACGAATCTGCTCAGTCTCTGGCGTAGTCGTTGCACCAATTGGCTGCTCGGCCATTTGGCGATACTGCTGACCTAACCCAACCGCAGTGCGGTAGGAATCGGGATCAATCTGGAAAAGCTGTTGTGAAGCACGCTCTTCGGGTAGCTGGACAAAAGACCTAAAGGCAGTTATCTCCTTTAGCCCTTCGGGGCTATCCATCGTGATAGGCTTGAAATTCTTTTGCATATCCTGCGCGCCAGTTACTGCGCTAGTTACGCTTTTTAAGTCATCGCTTAGTTGCTTGATGAATACTTCTGAACCCGTCCTACGAGCGTCACCAGCGGGAAGATCGGCAAGAAGTTTGTTTGCCGCAGTAAGCCGTTCATTGATGCCAGCAATCTGAGCATTGCCACGCTCAATCACGCTGTTTAGGCGGGATAGCTTTGAGTTGTTGTAATCCTCAACGATCTGTTGATCGGATACTTGGAAGTTTAACATTGAGCCAAGATCAGACGATCCGTAGTTACGCCCAGCGGAAAGTTGGGATAAGGCTTGGCTAAACTCTGGTCCTGCATTTGGATTTTGCATTCCCAAGCCTCCAGCAGTTAATGCTTGGATTTGAGCAGCAAGAGAGTTGCGGGTTTTTTCTTGGCTTGTCACATCGGCCAACCGCTTTTCGTATGTGTCTTGTAGGTTTTTAATGTCGACCCGTTGTTTTCTTGCAACCTCATTCTGAGCATCGGCTATATTTGTAAAAGGAAAACCACCAGATTGATTGTTGTAGTTATCTATGTTTGTTCTTACTTGATTTCTGTCGCCTATTGCTGGAGATTGCAAAGTAGAAATTGTCCCATCATCATTAACCTTGTATCTTATCGGATAACGATCATCTTGAAATTCCCCAGGATAAAATCGTGTTACTGCCATATTACGCCTTTAACTCTGGACTACCAATGTTCGTGCCAATCGTGCCGTAAAAATCAACTGGTCCTGGCTGGCGGTTAAACGCAACATTCTGCTCAACCGATTCGTATGGGCTAGTTCCGTATAGACGCTCGAACTGGCGAGTCATCTGATCGCCTAGCCCGCGATTCAAGGCATACGCCTGTGGGCTAGTCTCATACTGCCTGCGGAGAGATTCTAGGGTGCGCTGTGGTCCATATTGGCGTTCTAGCTGCATCCCAGCCTGCACGCCTGCCTGCTGGTCTAGGGCCGATAACTGCCGTTCTAAGCCGCGCTGGGCTGGTAGATACTGAATGCGAAGTTTGTTTTCCAGCTCTGCCATGCCTGGAGCCTTCTCCATATATGTTTCAATGTTCGTTCTGTACGCAGCAGCATTAGCTTGCGCCACCGCATTCGGATCGGGCGGAGGAGGCGGTGAAGGAATAGAAGGAGATCCACCCACGGTGTTAAACCCTAGCCTTTCGCATAAATGTCATATAACAATAACTCCTTGGTTTGCCAGAACGATTAAAGGTGATCCGCTTGCGAGGACCAAAACGCTCCCAAAGGAGCAACAGCAAGCATCGTAAGGATTTAGCACCTTTTGAGGAGATAGTCAAATCCACAAACACATTCTCACCATCTTCAGTATGCTCATAATGCTTAGGCTCTTGCCCATCCTTTAGACACCTAGCCAAAGCCACGCCTGCTATCTCCTCCCCATCCTTAACCACCCCAACCATGCCCTGCTTCTCAAACCAGCCGTACCAATCAACCAAGTTAGGCCACATGGACTCCGGCACGCCACTCTCCTCAATGTACTCAACAGCCGTCATATCGTCTTTTGCACCTCAATAGTATCGGGGTTGGCGGCTGCGGTAATCTGCCTAACCGCCATCTTGTTTGCCTCAGAGGTAACGCTGATGTTGATTAACCGCCACTTCTCGTACTTGCGCAGATCGGAAGCAATGCGTTTCTTAACCGAAGTAGGCAGAACGGCTGGCAGGACAAAGGGCAGTACCAACACGGTGCTGGCAATGTTTAGGTTGGGTTGCACTTCCACATCGCCAACATCGCTGTCCCGCTGAATGGCAATAGTAGCATTGTTAGAATACGAATCATCAAAGATGATCTCGAAATTGCTACCATGTTTTTGAGCAAATGGATCGCCAAAGTCCATATCGCGGGTACGGACAGACGAGCTAAAATCAAACGTGCCAACGCTTGTCCCGTTGGATTGGATGCCAAAGTCTACATAATCTGCTGACGTAGTTTGAGCTGGTGTCTTGTATCCGCTGTACTTGTTAATCTGGCCGGTGGTCAATTTCATCATTAACCGCAAGCCTTCGCTTTGAAAGTTGGTCAAGGCAAACTGCATTACCTTCGGTGTCCAAGTTCCCTCAAACGCTCCCAGAATAGTGTTATAGACCAAGATCGTATCGTTAAAGTTATTGGAGGCTGTAGGTACGGCTAGTAGATACCTATTGTCGTAGTAAGCCGCAGTGCTAATCCCAATCTGCGCTGTATTGATTTCTTGGATTACGTCCTTAACGACTTCCGAGATAGGCAAGCCGACTGAGGTAAAGTCGTCCGAAGCAGACCGAATGAGCGACCTAATGCCATCGTCAGACAGAAAGAATATGTCGCTGTTAACTTGGATGGCTGATGCCCCCGCCACGCACCCGATATTATTGGAAATGATCGATATGG
>Ga0209087_1002446_pt1 | contig 10470 bp, 18 predicted proteins | sample S_130805_EF_Meta_FD_187321 | JGI IMG/M metagenome (GOLD analysis project Ga0209087, IMG submission 187321) | Freshwater microbial communities from Lake Simoncouche, Canada to study carbon cycling - S_130805_EF_MetaG (SPAdes) (version 2) | ecosystem: Environmental > Aquatic > Freshwater > Lake ...
CACCTTCTTTGCGTTGCCAAGCGCTTGCGCTATTTGTTCGGCTTGCATTCTTGTCCTTCTTATTCAAGTATTAGAGATTGTTGTGCGAGCCGTTTCTTTTGAAGTGGCGCGTATTCTGGATTGAGTTCGCACCCAAGATATTGACGACCAAGGCTTTGTGCGACCTGTGCCGTCGTGCCACTTCCCATGAATGGATCGAGCACTACACCGCCAACTGGAGCGCCAGCAAGAATACACGGCTCAATTAAGTCGGTAGGAAACACGGCAAAATGTGCGCCAGCATAGGGCTTAACTGGCACAGACCAAACAGAACGCTTATTAGCCATTCCACCTTCAAGTGTTGTTTTGTTATCAGCACCAATTACTTGATATTTTTCTATATTTGCTTTAACACCAGCATCTGCTTTTTTATTTCCCCATGATGTTTTTTTTCTTGCGTGTTCTTCCGCATAAGCCGCTGGTTCTGCAATAGCCATCCTGTCATAGTAATACTTAGGTGATTTGCTTAACAAAAATATGTATTCGTGAGACTTAGTGCATCTATCTTGCACAGACTCAGGCATGGGGTTAGGCTTATGCCAAATAATGTCTTGGCGTAGATACCAGCCGTCTGCGCGTAGCGCAAATGCAAGCATCCAAGGGATACCGATAAGGTCTTTGGTTTTTAAACCTTCGCCAGTCCTATTGACTACGCGCTCTCTTGCGTTACCAAAACCTGCTCTGCCGTTGTTAGATGCCTGTGAATTGTTGCCAGCGTAACTATCTCCAATATTCAACCAAAGAGTTCCATCGTCAGCAAGGATATTCTTAACGCAACTAAACACCTCGACCATCGCCTCAATGTATTGATCTGGTGTCTCTTCTAATCCAATCTGCCCGTCGTGTCCATAGTCACGCAACCCAAAGTAAGGAGGACTTGTCACACAAGTCTGAACCTTCACGCCTTCACTAGCCCACCTTCGCATAGTCTCTCGACAATCTCCGAATTCAATCTTGTTCATTAGTTTTGCTTTCTATTTGTTCTAATCTCTGCTCCAGTTCGTAGACCCTTTGAGCCAACGCAATAAGTAGCAGCATCCAAAATTCTTGTGTGTTTTCCATAGAGGAAAAAAAACGGGACTGACCTTTCAGCCAGCCCCGTCTTCTCTAAGAGTTAAAACATCTCGTCGTCTTCGACGGCTTGAGCCATTGCAGTCTTAGGCGCTGCTTTTACTTGCGGTGCTACTGGAACTGGTGCTGCCATCGTGATCTTGCCGTCACTATCAAAGGACTGCGTGCCGTCGTCCACAGCGTCCATGCCAGCAGGTCTCTCGATCCACGACACCACATCAAAGTTAGGGATTCTTGTTGTCCCTTTGCCGATCTTTTCTAGCGTGCTTCCCTTGTACTCAATGACGGGTAACTTGCCAGCGTTGGCAGTTTGACCTGCCTCGATTGCCTTCCACAGTTTCTCTAAGCCCATGTTCGGACCTGTGCCGTTAGCAGACCACTCAGCGAGTCCCATCTCCTTGTTATAAAACTTGATGGAGAAACCGCGCTTGTGATCTGGTGACGGTTGAGCACCCTTCTTACCCAGCGACACATCTGGCTGCCAGTCGCGCACGCCTTCTCCGAGGTGCATCCAACCTGTTTGTAGCGAGTCAGTATCCACAACCATTTTCTTTGGAGTGAATTCCTCCTTGTTTGAGTTGAGCCATGCGTTAGCAGATGGCATGAAGCGAATGTAGTTACCACCGCCAGAAGAACTAGATAAATTAAGCATTTGAGCCTTTCGAGTTTATGTTGCACAAGGCAACGGTTTGGGGGAATGGATTATTGACCTAAAGAGTAATCACGCGCAAGAGTTAAACCACTACTCTCTTTCTTGGTGAGCGTGTCAATGAGGTCTTTAGATTCTTTGGGAAGTAGTTTGGCTGCTTCAGATGGACTAATTAGTTCGCTAGTAACCAACTTATCCGCAGGGATACCAGCGTCGTGCAATGCGTGCTTTGCTAGTGTTTCGTCAATCCATTTGCGGTATGCACGCTTCGGCTGCATCTGCCAACCCTTAATCACTTCACCTGCCTCAATGCGAGTAACAGCGTGAGCACGCACAGCGTCAATGAACTTCTCCACCAATGGAGCGCGTTCTAGCAGGTCTGCAATAACTTCTGGCGCAAGAGCTGTTAGCGCAGCGTTAACGCCTTCTTTGTTTAGGTGCTGAATGCTTGGGTATGCAGCAATGACCTCAAACCCTTTACGCTGCGCAGGACAGATTGCTTTTGCTGGACACCATTGGCAACCTTCTTCTGTCGGTGTGGGTTCTGTATCGCCCTTCTTTATTGCTTGTATCGCTGGAGTTAACTGTGTCTCAGCCCAGTCGTTTAATTCTTTGAATGTGATCTTGTGCGTGCGAGGTTCACCGTGGTGCGGTTGAATGATCGACAGCTCGATGTTGCTGAATTCAATCTTTGCGTGACGCATCGCACCGATAGCATATATCTTCATCTGATCACTATCAGCGTCGACATATCCACGACCAGTCTTCAGGTCTGCAATGACTAAGGTTGACTTCTCGTCGTTCCAAGCAACCACATCGGCAGTACCACCCAGCTCAATGTCCTTGTCCTTGTACACGGTTACATACTGCTCAACTTTTAGCGTGCCAAGTCTTAACTCCAAGTCCCTGATGTGGTTCACATGAGCTGCTGCAAAGTCAGCGTTCTGCTCGGTGATCACAATGTCCTTGACCGTCTTACCCACCCAGTCATGGGGAGAAGAGTTAGTAAGGAATGCAGTCTCAGCCACCTCGTGAATGGCAGTACCGATCTGCGCAGCTTCACCTGCTGGCTGGTAAGGGATGTCTGCACAAAGCCTCACAGATGCAGGACAAGAGAGCCAGCGCGTAGCTGCCGATGGGCGTAGTTTGATCATTAGTTGTTTTCCTGTAAGTGCAAAAGTGTGTAGATGCGACCGCGCACCTCGTTAGTGACTGCGTGACCGAGCTGCTCTGGATCAAGTAACTCAGACAGCAATTCATCTCTAATCTTGAGTTTGTTTCTGGTGTCCTCCAGCTCCTTAGTGAGCCAAACAATGTGCTCTCGCATTGCGCCTCGTTCTTCGTCGATCATTGTTTTGCTCTCAGTTCTCTTATTGCGTTGGCAGCAAATGCGAAGTAGTTGTCCTTGCCAACTCTGGCTTCGTGCAGTTCGTCGCAAATAGCAGCACAGGCTTCGCGTTCTGCTAAGACCGCCTCTTCGATCATGCGTTTGACTAGCTCGTGGTCATATGTTGCGTTGACTTCGTTCATTGCTTAGTACCCCACATTGCGATCAGCACAGCTTCTGCTCTGCCGTCGTGCTTAACCAACTTGAACCACTCCTGCTTGTCTGGGAAGAGTTCCATTGCGCGATGGCGTGATGCGTCCTTGCCGTAGCCTTTGTTCATAGTCCTAGCCCAGACTGCTGGCTGGACATAAGTCACAGGTACTTGGAGTGCTGCCAATACGCCTTCAATGACACCAGCAGAGCGTCCAAACGCAAACATGGATGAGACACCTTGGTTTGGCATTGAGGAGACCTTCTCGACTGCTGCATGAGTCGGGTTCATCTCCTTGAGAATGCCCACCAAGGCTTGCGCAGACACTTGGCGCTTTGTCGTCTTACCGCGTTTGATCTCGACTATCGGCATATCAACGACAGACTCCAACACGCCATCAACGACCAAGGCAATAGCACCGTTGTTGCCGACATCAACCCCGCACCACCTAATCATTCTTGACCTCAAGCGACTTGATGCGACCAATGATCAATCGATCTGTGGCGGTTCTGAGTTTCTCTATTGAGGTGATCAGGGGTACGGTATGCCCCGCCATCCAGCGAGACATCTGGGCTTGATCGATAGCAGCTTCACGACAGATGTCTGCCATCTTGAAACCCGCCTTTTCAGCGCGTTCAATTATTTCAGTTAGGTAGTTCATGCTGACTATGTTAACCTAGAATTGACTACTTCAACAAGGCAAACAAAAAAAGGGGTGAGGTTTGACGCTCACCCCTATAAGGCAACTGCACCCCATGCGGAGACAAGGAGGCATAGCAGACAGGGAAACTACACCCTGTCACTATGTATTTTATGGCGGTAATACCCGACAAAGTTGTAGGGTCTAATAAATAGTTCTTGATGATGTAGTCAAACCTGATATGATTCACTCATCAACAACACAACGGAGTAAACGAAATGACAAACGCAACACAAACTACACGCAACGAAGCAATGTATGGCTTTGCTGATATTGACGCATACATTGAGTCAGTAAAACAATCTATCACTTACAAATTTACTGGCGGTCACATGATCGTTGCTGGTCTTATGTCTGACGCTCAAGAATTGATGGCACACGGTGATGTAGAGCGTGCTCGTCAAACACTCAACATTGCTAAACACATCTTGTTTGAAATTGCTGATGGCAATTTGATTGGCACAGTAGAGCGTAAGTAAAACCAACGGGGCGAAAGCCCCATCTTTTAAGGACACCACTATGCAAGTTAAATTTGAAAGATTTTGGGCATCAAGCGACAAAGAAGTATTTGTCAATGGAAAGTCTGTGGGCTTACTTCATGTAACCAAATATGGATGGGGCGCTGACAAAAAATCTCCATCTCAAAACTGGGTATTTAGATCAGATGTTGATTCTGAATTGAGTCGCAAAATTGCATCAAAAATGAAATCAAAATTCACTAGTTACAGTTATTACAAAGACATCAAAGCAGATGTCCTCAACGCAATTTCTTTATTAGAAGAAGAAGTGACAACATGGAATCACAACGCACCCTATAACCCTCAATTCCTTGGCGCACAACCCGCACGCGCTGGTCAAGATTATTAAAGGAGCAAACGAAATGCTAGAAGACCTGTACAGATTTAAGTGCGAAGTGGAAGGGGTCACTCTCGTCTGCTTCCTCGAACACGAACCCGCAGAATTCAATCACGGGGAAGCGCCAGACTTCCCAGCTTGCATGAATCTGGTCAATGCCTTTTGTGGTGACATTGACATCGCCCACCTTCTTATGCAAAGTATTGCAGATCACATCTGCGAAGAAGCCCTCGTAATGTTTAACTCTGAAAGCGAATAATGAAACATCAAAACTACACAGAAAATTTTGAGGTTGATGGACCGTACCTCGACCAACGCATCTCTTTAGTGGATTGCGTGTTCATCTTCTTGGCTGGCGTAACCGTCGGTCTGATCACCGCAATGCTAACGATGGGGTATTGATATGTCAGTACAAAAGAAAATCGAGGAGATGGTCTTGCAATACATTCTGAAGACCGAAGGTCAAGCCAGAATCATGTCGCCACAAGACATTGGCAAACTAGCCAGAGACGCAATGCACAAGGGTGCAATGCTTGGATACGATAGCGGTATGAAGATGGCACAACGCACTCACGGCAACGAGCTGGAGATCGCAGAGCTGACCGTCAAAGAGTTGACCGAGCGCGTCAAAGAACTTGAGTTACAAATGATTGCGATGCAGCAATGACAGAGCCAGTCTTTAAGACGCAATGGGTCAAGACTCCATCGTGGGTGAAGACCCAGACCAAGTGCGACACCCTTGGTGTCTGCCAAGCATTACCTAAGATTACCTGCATCACCTGCCCACGGCACAAAGCAAATGCGAAAAAGAAGTAAATACAAACCCAAAGGTGTGCGCCTCGATGCCACCACCTATGTCTTAAACGGTTTTAGACTTGTGTCCGCTACTGGCAGCGCGGTTCTCGATCTAAAGATAAAGAACCACTCTGCCCTAGAAGCACTCAGGACGGGTCAGGCAAAGCGCTATGACCTCGACTCCATCATCTCAGCGCTGAATGTCTCCGAAGCCCTCTCAAGGCTTGGCATTGGGCATGAGTACACCGACGAGATCAAAGAAGGTCAGGACGCATTACTGGAACTATCGCGTCGCGGTATCAATCGCCAAGACAGGTTTGTGGCGAAGGCATCGGAGCTTATGGCAATAAATTACGGCATGGAATTGCACGACGCACAGCTTGACATCACCACCATCGCCCAGCTAGAGAAGGCACTCGATATTGTTACCAATGAGATAAAGTCACGCAAAGCTAGAGTTATTGAGGAGAAGACGGCATGACACGACACATAGGAATTTCAGTACCGCATCGCAGGGTTGTGGACGATGACGACGACATCCAGACCTACAAAAGAGCGTGGGTGTCCCTCACCGACGAGCAGATACACGAGTGTATTGCCTACGGCAAAGGTGGTTGCGACATCGAGCAGACAGCAAAGAACATTGAATTAAAACTCAAGGGGCTTAACTATGATTGACGCACTACACAGTATCTTGACCTTATTTGTTTTGCTGTTTACTGGCGCTTGCATTGGCGTGGCAGTCATCTTTGCGGTTCTATACATGAGTCTGGACAAGGACAAATGAAGTCAACCAGACTGCCCAAGCTGGTCAACATGATCACTCAAAAGGGATACACGGCTGTCGAGCTGGCTGACCTGCTCCATTGCACACTCAGGTCTAGCAGAGACATGATCGCCAAGCTACGCAAAGAAGGCAATGTCCACATCCAGTCGTGGCGTAAGACCAGCGTGACGCAATGGTCTGCTGTGTACCGTTACGGCATTGGAGTGGATGCAGAGAAACCTGAGCCTGTGAGCAGCAGCTCACGGTTGCGTAAGCACCGAGCCAAAGAAGATGCCGACACAAAAGAGAGAAGACTAGCCAAGCAAAGACAGCTCAAACGCAAGGTCAAGCGCGACCCATTGACTGCTGCATTCTTTGGTGAGATATGAAGACACACACATTCGCTTGGCAGTCCGAGCACCCATTCAAGCACTTGGTAATCGATGAGTTCTTCCCAGAGCAAATCGCTCTGCAAATATCTCAAGACTTTGACAAGGTACAAGACTTCTGGGTGCATTACAACAATGCACTTGAGCACAAGTCAACCATGAATCATTGGGGGGCTTTCCCAGCCAGCATCTATAAAGCAATGCAGCACCTTGTGTCTCCTGACTTTGTGCGACAAATTGAGCACCTGACTGGCTGCACGCTCTACGCTGACTCTGGTCTGCATGGCGCTGGTATGCACAGACACATCTCTGGGGGAAAGTTAAACCCGCATCTGGACTACTCCATACACCCCAAGCTCTTGCTTGAGAGACGGTTAAATCTAATCGTGTATCTGACACCAGACTGGCACAAAGACTTTGGCGGTCACTTAGGAATGTGGAGCGAGACATCCAACCTCGTAAAAGAAGTGATGCCTAAATTCAATCGTGCTATTTTGTTTGACACAACAAACTCATTGCATGGACTCTCACGACCCGTTCAATGCCCAGAAGACTTTGCACGCAAGTCTCTTGCGGTTTACTACTTGTGTGAGCCAAGACCTCAAGCAGAGGAAAGATACCGAGCGCTGTACTCACCAGCAAAGGGTCAGGAAAATGATCCTAGTGTGCTGGAGCTTATTGCGCTGAGAAGTCGTGTTTAGGGGTCAGTCGAGCAACCCTTGAATTGGCTGTCCATGCAAAGCGACTGGTACTTTTTCTATTCCAAGCTCTTTTGCTAAATAAGCTCTATGTCTGCCGTCCTCTTTACCTGTCGAATATATATGTAAGGGGTCTAACTTACCGCCAGACTCAATATGCCTTTTTAATGCTGCAATATTGTCTAGCGACTCATCATCAAGTTTTAATGGTCTGACTTTTTGTAAGAACTCATCTGGTGTCATGTATGTTAAGTTGCCAGCAAATTCTTCATATCTTGTGCCAGCAGGGGCTAATGGATATTGGAATGAAGTTTCATCTGCTATGTAACCAAACTTCTTAGCGTTTTTAATTGATTCTTTATCCATAGAAATGGGAAGTTTATCAAGACCCATATCCCTTAAAACAGCATATCTATGTCTTCCATCACCAAACACAACCCCGCCATCTTTATTTACAGAAACATTACTAGCGGTCATTGACTTTGCGTCTTTGAGCCAATTTTCAAATCCTTTATATCTTCCCTCTATACCACCTTCACCGCCTTTGCCAACATATTGCCAATCAGTTTTTGAAAACGCTTTATCAAATGTTTCTGGATTTATATTAACTATTTGATTTCCCGCTTTTTCTTCTAATTTGTGCATTGTTATTGGTAAAACTTTGTCTTCAATTTGAAGACTTGGAGTTAAATTGCTTTTTCTAGCAATGCTTTGAGGTGCTGCAAACATCGGCTGCGGAGTAATAGGTGCAAGCAGACCGCCTTCACCCAGCATTGCACGATTGATCTGAGAGCCAACCAAGCGACCAGCTCCACGCGCAGCAGGACCAGCCATAGGCGCAACCGTCATCATGGCTTCAGCAGTCTCTGGCTTTAGCATTGGCACATTGGCTTGACCTATGTTTGTCAACGGTTCACCGTAAGACATACGCTCAATGGTCTTAGGTATGCCAGTTGACTCAAGCAGACTAGCCAGACCCTGCATCTGCTGGGTGCGTTGTGGTGACCTTAAATAATCGTAGCCACCATAGAGCAAACCAAGCAAAGGGTTCTGCGGTGTAGCGCCAATGTAGTCAGCCATCGTCTTATTTCCCTAAAAGTCCACCAGAGATATTGGGTGCATAGCTTCCAGCAGTTATCGCAGCAGCCGAAGGCAGTACGCGCTGTGCTGTGCCAAATAACTGCGCCACACGGTCTTGCAGCATCTTGATGCCACCCTGATCGTTGAGTGCATTCATTACAAACTTAGGGTCTTCTGACACCAAGACTTTAGCAACCTGTAATCTTTGCTCGTCTGTTAGGTTAGGCGAAGACTTCGCCAAGGCTTTTCTAGCCAAGGAGACATAGCTTCCAATGTTGCCAGACAGAGCGCCAGCAACCTCTTCAGTTGAGATATTCATGCCAATGCGGTTCTGATTGAAGACAGTTGGCGCTGTGGATGATCCACCAAGGATTGCAGTTGCAGCTTTCTGGGACTGAGACGCACGACCTACGGTCTCAAGCATTCTGTCTAACTCGTCTTGCGGGAATATGGTTCGCAGAATCTGACCTTCTTTAGATGCTGGATCGTCAATCTTTTGCATCATGGTCTTACCAGCACCAAGGCTTGACTTGTTGCGCAAAGCGTCCATCACGCCAGCCCTAAAAGCCTTGGCTGCACCTTCGCTCTTATTGGCTAAGTTCTCAAAGTCGTATGCGATCTCGTCAGCGCTCTTTGTAAATACCTTGCGACCAGCATCAAACGACTCAGACGCTAGACGGTTATTCGCAAATGTCTGGCGTGCAGTCTTCAAAGCCAAAGACGCTGTATCAATCTCACCACGAAGTGCATTCTCGGCTGCACCTAAATTCTTGCCGACCTCACCATAGCCACCAGTAAACGCAGCATTCTTTGCGGATGCTACGCCACGACGAATGATCTCCATGTCTTCCAATGTCGGGGTACGACTCCAGTTGACTTCACCTGTTGGCGTAACATTCCAGAATGGCTTTTTACCAGTAGCTGACTGATAGGCATCATTGATGGCTTTGCCAGCCTCTGGTGTGCGTTTTAATGCGTCTGAGGCAGCGTCTAGCATTGGCTTATTGATGACACCGCCCATGCGATAAGCACCCGTGTACAAATCGCTCTCCAACTTACCAAGTTCTTGCTCGCCCAAACGGTAAGACCTCAAAACATTAGCGTCTAAGTCGCCAGCAAGTCCTGCTTGCAGTTCACCCATCGCTTGATTGCGAAGAGCTGGAGGACGACGGGTTAAGGCTTCCTTGAGTGCAGTTGCAGCACTACCACCGCCACGCGCAAAGGCACGCACAGCGTCTTGCAATGTTGCGTTCTCTGCCATGATCTCACCGCGAGAGATTCTCTGAACAATTTCGTCGGCACTCAGACCTGACTCAGTAGCCAGTCGATTGATCTCGGTCTCCACGACCTTAGCACCACGGTCACCGACACGACGACGGGTTGCGTCGATCACGCCATTGATCAAAGCACCGCCAGCCTTGATGACTTGCTGTGCCACAGGAGCGATCAGAGCGCCTTCAGCAGTACCTACTGCGCCAGCTTTAGCGCGTGACAATAGATCGCCTTCAGCGCTAGCTGCACCAGTAATACCGCCTTGAGCACCACCCATCATCATTAGTCTTGACAATGCTGGAGAAGCCTGTGCAGCACCAACAGCTAAAGAGCCACCACCAGTAAATGGTGCAGCAGCAATGGCAGGTGCAATAGCACCACCGATTTCGTAACCTGCCGACTCGACTGGATAGGCTTTCTTGTAAACCGCCATCTTTTGGCGAATAGCAGACAGTTCGTCTTCGTACTTCGTACCTTTGAGCTGTGACTGGACTAGGGCTTCTGCTTCGTCAGCAGTTCCCATAGTCGCACCCTGAGCGAATTGTCTAATGCGTTGCGTCTCAGGCTTTGGAAGTTTAGACAGAGCGTCAATCTTTTGCGCTTGCGTCATCCCTTCTG
>Ga0209087_1002447_pt1 | contig 10458 bp, 8 predicted proteins | sample S_130805_EF_Meta_FD_187321 | JGI IMG/M metagenome (GOLD analysis project Ga0209087, IMG submission 187321) | Freshwater microbial communities from Lake Simoncouche, Canada to study carbon cycling - S_130805_EF_MetaG (SPAdes) (version 2) | ecosystem: Environmental > Aquatic > Freshwater > Lake ...
ATCCACTGCGGCCAAATTCGCTTCAATCATGGCAACTTGTTCAGGTCCCTTGAAAAAGGAATCCCAGATGAACTCCTTGGAAACGCGACGTAGATCCTTAATGCCACCTGGGGCTGCAGCTTCTTCAACAATTGACTTTGCCCACCATTGAAGCTGTTTCAGACGCTTTTCCACGTTATCCTTTTCCTTGACATCTCCTTCTAGGTAGGCCATAATGGCTTCACTTAATTCGCGGGGAATATCTTCTTGTATAGAACCTTTCTTAGCATCATCCTTACACCAGGTATTTAGCCATTCAATGGCTCTTGTCCAGAAGGTGAACGCCTTTTGTGTATCTTGTGGGCTCTGGGCTTCTTGGGCTTCAGGTGCAGCTTGACCTTCGGGTGCAGCTTGACCTTCAGGTTCTACTGTTGCAATTGTAGGCTTTCTAGCTGCTGTAGCAGATGCTAAAACCGTGGCCTTTGGCCCTTTAACCGCCATCATCTTAGGCTCATAGTAATCACGTCTCACTGGATATGCTCCATGACGAAACGATATAGGAATTGCCCCATCTTGAATCTTGTTCGGCTGAAAGAGAAACAGATTATTACGGAAAATAATATGCCCCTGCAGATTACCATTCTCGAACACCAGCGACTGATTATTTATGATCTTGAGAAGCAAGCTTGTCAGAGTAGCACGTGGAACATCCTTGAATATAGCAACCAGCTTATCCCAGTGATACCATGGCTGTCTCTTGAATGCGGCTTTCAGATTCTGGATTAGCATTTGTTCTGCAAATCGCGCGGCGAACATATCATAGGTCCCATTATCATCTGGCATTTCCCGCTTATCAGATAAATCCAAGGACGGTTCACAGACATAATTACACGCAATCCAGTCGCACGTCGGCGTGAAATCCTTGTCATTCAGATCTACAGGGCGAGCATTACCTTGACTATCCAGCATATTTGGGTTACCATCCTCATCGAGCGCTGGTTTCTTAGAAAGACCTGACACTAAGATAGCATCACGATTCAGATTACAATCGGCTGCACCCCTCTTCAGAGCACGGCTAACATTGCCTACGCGAACTGCCTTGTTCATGGCAGTTCTGTAAGAATACAAGTCAATCGTCTCCTTATTAACTTCTGCAGGAAAGGTGTTCACATACAAACTAATGGTGCAATTGCGCTTAGCCTTAGGCAGAGCATTATGAGAGCAGTAACGAATTCCACGACCCACAATCTGCTCTTCCTTGGACAAGTGAAACCAGCCTTCTAAGATGTGGACCTCACGGATGTAACGTAAATCTAAGCCTTCACCCGCCACCTGGGATCCTACTACAACCTTTATCTTATGACCATCCTTGTTCTCTTGACTACGCGCGGCGTTAATTACCGCCACATTATTTGGTGATAGAGGCAGCGATTGTTTCTCAACTGTATTCACGTCGCTCGCAGTGAGCAAGGTATAGTATGCCTGACTGAACTTGTGATTATCACGAGACTCAGGGGCAGCAGGCACATATGCAGGATGCTCACCTTGTTTCCTATGACACTTACAGCACTGTTTTCCTGCAGGGCCTTGGATGGGACCCTTAGAGAATAGAGGTGCAGAGCGACCCCAGGGCATATAGCCATTTGCTTCCAGAAGAAGACAAAAAATCACCGCACCATTTTCCACAAAGCGACTATAGACGAAGGAAATTCCAGAAGCCGTGCGAATAGTATTGATGACACGATTGAATTTTGGAGATACTTGGCCTAGCCCGTCCTCAGATGCAATCATCCACCCATACGATTCATCCGCATCCGCTGGCACATATTGGGGTAAGATGGAAAGACGTGTTCCTTCAAAGGTTCCACCAACTGCCCTTGTGGCAAACCATGTCTGGAACCCTTCAGAACCTACGCGCCCTTCCATACCATCTCCTGGAAAGATACAATTACCAGCCTGAAGCAAGGTGTCAATTGTGCGAATACCGACACCCTTGGCCGCAATTAGTTTCTCAGTCATAGACTGAATAACTGCCAGAGGCTCTCCATGAAGTTCACAATTTACCAGAGGTAGCTGGAGAGCATTGGACTTTTCATCAGACTTGAGTTCTGTTGTTCCATTTGGACTGAAGGCTGGCCAGCTCTGCAGACGGACCTCGTCCGCAGGATCAAGTCTCGCAGGAAATGCCTTGGGATTTTCACCGCGCATGAAACTCACGTGGGAATTTGCAATTGCAATGAGCTTTCGCTCAGAAGAAGCAGATAGAACTTCGATTTCCTTGCCGCCCACCGTTTTCTTTTCAAACACAATGTCTGAATCAGTCAAGAGGCGAATATCTGAGTCGCTATCACCAGGCTCACGTCTAGGAGTCTTATCCACATAGAGCAAGAGATTTAGCAACGAAACAATTTCCCTGTAACTATTATACATTGGTGTTGCCGTCATTAACATGAGCTTATTGCCCTCACACTTCTGCAAGACTTCGCGCAACATTGGCGTAAGTTTCTTGCCAGCAGACGCATCACTGCGATCGCCAAGATCATCATCGTCATCATCGGCACCCTCGGCCGCATCTCTCAGATTATGGGCCTCGTCAACAATGAAGAAACAACCACTGAGAGCACGTTGTAGAAGCACAGTATTCTGTTCTTCCTTCCGCCTTGCAGGTAGTGTGGAAGCAATCTGAGCCTTAATATCACGCACCATATTACGAAATGCGACGTAACCCATAATGGCATAGCGCTTGTTTATTAGACGACTAACACGTAATTCAATATCCTTCTTTTCGCGTTCATAGAGTGTCTGAGTGAGTTCAAGATAGCGATTACCCGTGCAACCCTCATGCTGATTCTGTTGATCATCCTTACCAAAGACAATGCGAGAACTATCGAAAATAGTTCTGTAGAATCCAGCTTGGATTGCAGGTGGTGCTAAGATATAGACCTTATTCTTGGGACTCAGTTGCAAGAAAGCTTCGGCGGCAAGTATTGCTGAGCAAGTCTTACCCACACCCACGCCGTGATAGAGCAAGATGCCATTATAGGGAGTATTGGGGGAAATGAATTGTGATACGAATTTCTGAGAAGAGGTATATTCGAATTCATCGACGTCGCAGACATTGTTCTCAAGAGTCTTATCAGTAATCTTTGGTTGCCTGGTTTCTCTGAATTCGCGTTTGCCGAGAAGCTTCTTTAAGAAGGCTTCGTCATTAATGTCTGGATATAGAGTTCCCTCCTGTTCCCTGGATGACATTGGATCTAGTCCTCTCATCGTTGCTGCTCGGATTGGAGCGGTAAATGTCTGAAATTCTGCGAGTAACTTGTCTCGCTCCGAAGAGTCTTCTTGATTTTTCCATCTTTCCTGGAACTGGACCGTTTGATTGGCCGGTGAAGACATACTGTTCTTCAGTGGTATTTTCATTTATACTTGCGGGCGCTAGACCTTGGTCTAGACCTTGACCTAAGGTCTTTGCCACTAACTCGCAACGAAGTACTGGTGAATAATTGCGTAATAAATGTGCAAGCTGTAATAACATACTGCGCTTTTCCAGATTTTCAGGTCGAAGTAAGAGAATTGCTTCATCCAGAGGCTTCCATGCTAGATTGCCAATCTCACGTGTCATCTCAGAATTTAACTTGTTATAACATATATCTCTCTCACCCACATATTGAGCAATGTAATAGGTGTGCCTATAATGAATATTATTGGATCCATAGAATTGTTCAATAAATGGCTGAATATTTGTCACCTTTAACAATTCCTGTTCAGTTATACTTGTCTCCTCTTCCAGCTCTCGATATGCGCAATGAATATCTGATTCATATGGATCACGACGCCCCTTAGGAAATCCCCATTCTGGTGTAGTATATAGTGCAGGCTCTTGCCGGAGTAGATCATCTAGTGAATACTGTTCACCAGTTGGTAACTGAACTCCAGCTCGCAGTTCAGCCAGCTTAACTCTAGAATTTACGCGATCATGCACATATCGCTGTATAGATTCAGTATCTGATCCCCAAAGTTCATGCCAGATTTCCTCAAAATCCATTGACTTGAGTTTTTGACGCTCGCTCTCAGTCATACCCTTGAGTTGTTTCTTGATATATTCAGGCTCATTTACCTTGTATTTTCCTCTCATAATATCCATAAAGCCGAGGGAATCCTTTCTCTGAATCATGAGCACCTGGGGAACTAGGCTTGTAATTCCAGTTGGGTTTGTTACATCCTTGCAGAATTCGCTCACTTGTGGCCATGCCGCACTACGGCTTATCCATCTAAATACTAGAACTCCGTAGCTTGAAACGGGTTCAATGCATACGCGATATCCGTGCCCGGTTCCTCCGCAATTTGAACACATGCTCTCATTTTTTTGATAGAATGATAACATTGTGCTTAATGCACCCTGAATATATAGTGAGTAATGCGTCTTAGGTGACTGGTATAGTGTCTTTGTATATACTAGATAGAGTAATGCGTGTTCCTCCAGAAGTTTGGGGGCCTTTTTTCTGGCATACAATCCACATAGCGGCGCTGGGATATCCTCAGGAGCCTACTTACTCTGATAAGAAGGCTATGAAGGAGTTTTTTGAGTCATTACAGCATATAATTCCGTGCCCAATTTGCCGAGCACATTATACCTCGCATTTAGCCAAGTTGCCTATTACTGCATCTATTGATTCAAGGGTTGACTTGTTTCGCTGGACGGTTGATTTACACAATGAGGTTAATGTAATGCTGGGGAAACGGAAATTCACGGAGACGGAGGTAATTCAGTATTATACGCGTCTGGGTGCTCGTGGTAAGTCACCTGTCATCAAGGCAGACGATTTCATGGAGGCTGATAATCAGGCGATGTTGAAGGGAATTGCGGCGGGAGTTGCTGTGAGTGCAGTAATTGGAGGGGTTGTTTGGTTCAGCTGGCCTAAGAAATAAGGATTCATAAATGGAGATTCTTTAAAATCCTAGTTTTACTCGTAGATCATTAGCATTGTAATTACCAGTTCTCTTATTTCTTGTATTGTTTTTCTTACCATTATTACCTTTCTTATTCTTATTTCTTCTTGTATTAGAGCCGCTAGCATTAGCTTCAGCCTTGGCACGCTGCTCTAGATATTCATTCCATGCAGATTTCTTATTTAGATTTGCCTTATTTCTATAATTAAATGGCCTTGTCCCAGGTAATGTTCCAGCATTCCATAAAACTGCATGAGAATTCAGGTTTGGCTGATAATTCTCAGAATTCCTTGAAGGAACCTTGAGTCCATATTCATTAATTTTATTTCTTTCATTTCTAGTTAAACGAGCTACTGCCCGCTGTTTTCTTCCAAGCTCAGGTGGTTCAGGCATTCTTTCTATTCTATAGTCTTAAAATAAACCTATAGTGTAGATGGGAATCTCAGATGAGGAATTATTTGATGGTCTCCAATTACCAAAGGAACCCGCAAGGGAACCAAAGGCAAAGGTAAAAGAAGTGGTCCTAGAACCGAAGCTAACCAATGATGAAATCAAGGCAAGAGAAGGCACTTACTTTAGTGAAAAGGACGCAGATACCATTTATGATGAAGATATAGACGTGTATGGAAAGGACCCGGATGCACCTGGGGGTAAGCGACTCCTCTTCAAACTCAGAAAAAACGTGATTCCACATGACATAGTGAAACTTGGTTGGAAGAGTTTCTACAATGCAGCCGGTGCATCCAGAAATCGTGGAGCGGCAGCCGGGCCAATTGACGTGAAATCAAAATACTGGACACGGCGTAAATTAAACAAGAAATCGATCAAGGGATGGTCTGCGCAATATATGGAAAATGGTAAACTCTCTAAGATGCGCGTTAACAATAATGTATTCTCCTCGGTCCTCGGATACTTTGAGAAGACTCCTTTTATGGGACTCCCATGTCGTCTAACCTCCTATACCCAGCGCTATTTCAATGAATACAAGGCAGGTATACCCTATATTGAGGCCATTGATGAGCTCTTTAAGAAACTTGTGCCAGATCGCTACAAGGTTCAGCATAAGAGAGCTGCAGGGAATTCAGCCTTCCAAATCAAGGATACTGCCTTTTCTTCAGTAACCATTAATCGCAATTTTCGCACTGGTCTCCACATGGATGCAGGGGATCTGAAGGCCGGCTTTGGCAACTTGTCTGTCATTGAACGAGGAAAATATGGTGGCGGCTTCACTATTTTTCCACGTTACAAGGTGGGTATTAATCTGAGAACGGGAGATTTCGTAGCCATGGATGTGCATGAGTGGCACTGTAATACGGAACTCACTGAATCCGCTGAAGACAAAAAAACAAATTCAGGTCTGAAAGACGTCTATCGAAATGACAAAGAAACAGGGACTCAGGGGATTGAGAAACTCTTTAGTCGTGTCTCCTTTGTCTGCTATCTGAGAGAGAAGTTGGTAGATTGCAAGGCAAAGGATTCTCTGCCTTATTACAAGCGCATTGGATACAATCCAAGGACAAATACCTTAGATAAAAAGAAGAAAACAGTCACCAGGAAAAAGAGAGAGTAATTTAGATATGGAACAGAGTCGTTCAGATAAAATTTCACAAGTGTTGAAAAATGTATCAACTCTTGGAAAGCAGATACGAGTTCCAGGTTCATCCATAGTTGTGCCAGAAGCAAAGAATGCAATCGGTGTTCCTGTCCAGGGCACTGGATTTGTCCGCATTTTAATGTATATTGTTGCCGGCTTATTATTAATTGGAATTATTCTACTCGGTGTTGATCAATGGGTGACACCTATTTTTCAACGGAGTCCTGGTGCTCCTGGTTATATTCCAATACCCGGCACAGATTTATCACAAGTGTATTGGAAAGATGCTGCCAGTATTGGAGATATAACGATTGGGGCGGTTCCGCCCCCACAACCTGGACGTATTGCGCCTCTTTCCGTGTCTGTTTTGGAGGCTCAAACCGCCTATAGTTTAACTCTCGATGTCTTTATACATGATGAATATCCACAGAGCCTCCCACCTGGAGAGACTATGCGTGTCTTCTTTTTTATGGGGCAAACCATGGCGAATCCAACGTTACAAGTATGTCTTGATAACACTAAAAATACGGTATACATTACTTCCTTTGATTCAACTGGCTTTCAACAAAGTATCAGTATAGATAATGTTCCTATACATACTTCTTTCAGAATTGGTATAACAATGTCTCAATATATAATGGAAGCATATATGAACGGTCTGCTTATGAATACACGAAGAATCACTTCTATTCCAAAGCCCCCGTCAAGCGGTGATAAGATTTTTGCAACATCTAATATTAAATTCGGGTCTCCTCCTATTCTTTTATCAAGGGGGATCAAGGTCTTAAATGTAAGAGCATTTGGCTATGTTGTGCCTTCATCTGAAATGAGAGGGCGTATGAGTGACTTATCAAGTAATAAAAGTTTCAAGTGAATAAAAAACAATTATCTTATAAACTTAATAGATGGATCCAGCCAATTCAATTAATTCTATGAGCAGAAGTGCAACAAATGCGTTAAGCACAAGTGCAACAAATACAGTGAATTCTACAAGCACGATGGATAAAATTAAAATTGCTCTTGTATTTCTAGTATTACTAGCATCTATAGTCTCCATCGTGTTTTATTTTAATAGTGTTTCTGGAGTTATGCAGATTATATTAGTTCTTGTTGCAATTATATCATTTTCATATTTAACATATCTTTCATTTTCGTATATACTTATTCCGAACCAGTTTCAACAAGTCGGTCCGAATGAACTTTCATTAAATGCACCTACACAAGTGGTTACAAGTGAATTATTAAATAAGATGTGGTCTTCTAATGAAGGGTCCTCGCTTATTTTTTATATACATCCACAAGTAACTGATCGAACTGGATACTTGAATGTAAATAATGCAAATGCAGTAATAACAGGGAATGAATATGCAAAAGTGGTTCAAATCGCCGGTAAACAGAATTTAAAACTTCTAATTGCACCAGATGCAGGTCGCGGAATTACCCTGGCACCTGCTCGTTTTGAAATTTTCATAAAGGGTAGCACTAAACCTGAATATATTGATATTCCTGAATTTCCAATGCAACGATGGAGTTCAGTGATTATTGTAAAGAAGGGTCGTAAATTCAATATTTATTTAAATGGAAAACTAACTAATTCGCATACATGTACGGCAATGCCCGATTATGATCCGACTGCACCTCTTTTAGTGGGCGATTCGCGATTAATGGGTAAGATTGCTCTAATAAGCCTTTCTCCAACGGCATTAAATACAACGGAAGTTCGTGATTTATTAAGTAGCACGGTTGATACTTCTGGAAAACCATATATGCCAATCGAACTAAATTCATTATATACATCCTTCATACCTTCGCTACCTAATAACTTCTGGTGCCCGGGTGGAAATTGCACTACTCCAAAAAGGGCTGGGCCAATGGAACAATGGTCTAGTCCTTACGCATAAACTATTTATTAACAATAGAATAGACTAATGGAACTCATGATGGTGGTATTATATATTGTAGTCATATTAATACTTGTTTATTTATTAGTTATGCTATATGCATGGCTAAATGGAACAAATGGTGCACAGGATATTATTATATATTCTTCTCCATCTGACGGCCTTCCTTCAAGATCATCGACCACTACCGGCATGGTATATAGTAAAACACAGGTTCCTCAAATATACCCTGGTGGAGAATACTCTGTGAGCACATGGATTTATGTGACAAACTGGGGAGCAAGTGGGTCGGTGGGGAAGAATAAGCCCTTCCTCACATTATCTGGAGGAGGTGGCTCATATTATACCCTAATCATGTATCTAGGGCAGCGTATAAATAAGCTTGGCATTAGAGCGAGCTATGATACATCTTCTAGCTCAACACTCATCAATGTTACAGATCTTCCAAGCATTGTTGCAGGAACTCCTGCATATTCTGATACGGATGGTATGCCAATGTGCGATATTGAATCAGTGGATTTACAGAGATGGGTTAATATTACGGTTGTAATGATTGGCAAGACGGTTGATGTATATATTGATGGCAAGCTATCCAGAAGTTCAGTACTCCCTGGACCATTCAAGGCAGATGGTGAAGTTCCTACATTAACTCTTGGAAGTCCCGACGGCTTTGGTGGATTAATTGGAAAGACACGTGCTGCAAATGTGGCATATACCCCGGATAGGATCTATGCTAATTATCAAGCGGGCCCCTTTTCTGGTTGGTCATTGAGCAGCCTAGATCCAAGTCAGTATGACGTAACTATAACAAAAAATGGAACAAACATATTTTCTACAAGTGGTAGTTCATAAATTACCTAGAAATAAGCACATATTTGATAGTAAAAAATAGTAATTGAATTACTATTTTTTAATAGTATAAGCTCTTTCTCTTTTACAAATCATAGTTAGATAGTATGGCAGATGCAGTAACAGGAAGTATACTAACTGGTGCAGATGCTTTCTCACAAGTGTTTTTTGGAATAGTTCTTGTTATAATAATATACCTGGTAATGGCTTCAGGCGAATACATCTATACTTCATTTACCCGAATGTATAAGGATCGCGTTGAACTGTTTTCTGATACCTACGTTTCCGGCCCTACGATGTTTACTGTAACACAAAACCCGAATCTTGCAGGTTCTAAGACAATCTATTTTTCAGACAATCAAAGATCCGGCATAGAATTTAGCTATTCGCTCTTTATTAATATAAACAGTGATACATTTAATAATACGGATACATCCTCCTTATATCACATCTTACACAAGGGATATGGAAGAACATATCCACTTCTGGGGCCTGGAATCTTCTGTTGGGGTCACATGAACAAGTTGCGTGTGTTTATGAATTGCTATGATACCTGGGATAATTATGCGGATATTGAGAATATTCCAGTTGATAAGTGGTTCCACTTAACCGTGACGTGCAAGGGAAATACGCTATATGCATATATCAATGGTAACCTGAAGACCAAGATTGCACTCAGCAATAATACACCGCCTTATCAAAACTACGGAAATGTATATGCCTTTAATAATCGCAAGCTACAATTAACGGCGGCGACTACTCAGTCTCTTCTAAAGGATCCAATGTTCAGTGATTCGATTAGCCCAATGACATCTATTACATTTAATGGGTCAATCAAGGGTATGATTAGCAGAGTATATTATTTTGGATATGCTTTAACTTACGGTGAGATACAGACTCTGTTTAACATGGGGCCATCGAGTAAGATTGCTAATAATAATGGAAATATGGCAGTTGGGCCCTATTTATCTGATACATGGTGGGTGAATAGGCAGGGTCCATAGGGGCTCCGCCCCTAAGACCCCGTTTACTTAGCCCCTATATCCTCTATAGAATGGGGTCTTAGGGGCTATGGCTCCGCCTATGCCCCCCTATCCCTATCTAAAACACATCTCTTCTAGTTTCGTAGTAACAAGAAGAGATATGCCAGGCGGTGGATTATATATTTTAGTTGCATATGGATCT
>Ga0209087_1002450_pt1 | contig 10454 bp, 12 predicted proteins | sample S_130805_EF_Meta_FD_187321 | JGI IMG/M metagenome (GOLD analysis project Ga0209087, IMG submission 187321) | Freshwater microbial communities from Lake Simoncouche, Canada to study carbon cycling - S_130805_EF_MetaG (SPAdes) (version 2) | ecosystem: Environmental > Aquatic > Freshwater > Lake ...
GAGTAACCGCATGAGATTAGTACCTAAAGAAATTTTGTTGTCTCACTTGCAGCGAGCGGAAGGCGCAGAAGAAGTAACGCTGCCAATAGACTTTTTTCGTGACCTGCTTTATCAGGCAATGCCTCGCACATGGGTAGGGCTGACGGATGAGGAAATTATTGCTCTTGAATCTTCAACAGACACTTTAGAGTTTCCACAAACAGTCCGAGCCATTGAAGCCAAACTCAAGGAGAAGAACGCATGAAAGAAAAGGATTGGATTATTGCCAGACTACTCTATGCTTTGTATGCAGAAGGTAGAAATGCTGACAACACTGATGCTATGAGAGCCTCTAATTGGTTTATAAATAACCACGGGACATCGCAGTTGCTGGATGCCTACTCCCAGATTTCAAAAGAAGGGCGTAAGATTTATGAGCCGTATTGGGTAGACAAAGATAAGTGGTCTAAGTAACGCCCCGTTTAAACGTGTACAATAGGAAACGTTACCTATTCGTTCGGGGGGGTGTATGACTGAAAAACAAAAACTGGTTTATGACTTTATCCAAGCATTCATTAAGATGCGTGGCTTTTCCCCGTCATACTCAGAGATAGCCCAAGGTCTGGGCATGCGCTCTAAGTCAAACATCCACCGACACATCCATTGCCTACGGGAGCGGGGGCTACTCCATATCAAGCCCCATATGATTCGCTCCATGAAAGTCATTGACAACAGCGTCAAGCACGTAACCGCTCTGTGACCCTCCTCACCCAAAAAGAAATAACACAGTATCGAGAACTGCTCGATGTCCTGCCGCCTGACCATCCCAACATTGCCAAGATAAACGCCCTATTTGGGGAAGACAAGAAAGAAAGATGCCGAAACAACTTCCTGCCGTTTGTGCGGGAGATGTGGTCAGCCTTCATTCCCGGCAAGCACCACAGGGATATGGCAGAGGCGTTTGAGCGGGTAGCAGAGGGAAAGTTAAAGAGACTCATCATCAATATGCCTCCCCGACACACCAAGTCGGAGTTTGCGTCCTATCTTCTCCCCGCTTGGTTTTTGGGAAAATTCCCTGAGAAGAAGATTATTGAGACAGCCCACACCGCAGAACTTGCCGTGGGCTTTGGTCGCAAAGTCAGGAACTTAGTAAATACCCCAGACTATCAGGCTATCTTCCCTACCAAACTGTCTACCGACTCCAAAGCCGCTGGTCGCTGGAACACCAACAAGGGCGGAGATTACTTCGCTATCGGTGTGGGCGGTGCTGTAACGGGTAAAGGCGCTGACCTTCTTATCATTGATGACCCACACTCCGAGCAAGAAGCCATGCAGGGAACTGCGGCAGTCTATGACCGAGTCTTTGAGTGGTACAACTCTGGTCCTCGCCAGCGTCTACAGCCGGGGGGAGCCATCATTATTGTGATGACCCGCTGGTCTAAGCGAGACCTGACTGGGCAAATCCTAGCCAATGCCGCCAAACGGGATGGTGATGACTGGGAGGTGATTGAGTTTCCTGCCCTGATGCCTAGCGGAAAACCCCTATGGCCCGAATTCTGGAGTGAAAAAGAACTCCATGCCATCAAAGCCGAACTCCCTGTAGGTAAGTGGGAAGCCCAATACCAGCAAAATCCCACCTCTGAAGAGGGTGCGATTATCAAGCGGGAGTACTGGAAGATATGGGAAGACGACCATCCTCCCCCTATCGAATACACCATTCAGTCTTGGGATACCGCCTTTGAGAAAAACAACCGTGCCGACTACTCAGCCTGTACAACGTGGGGCGTTTTCTACCTACCCAATGAAAATGGCGAGAGCCGTGCCAATATCATTTTGTTAAACGCTCTCAAGGAACGCATGGAGTTCCCAGAATTAAAACGCAGGGCGTATGACCAGTACAAGGAATGGAATCCTGATACCTGCATCGTGGAAAAACGAGCAGCAGGTGCGCCATTAATCTATGAATTAAGACAGATGGGAATCCCTGTTTCAGAGTACACGCCAAGTAAGGGAAGTGATAAGATAGCCCGTGTAAACGCTATATCCGACCTGTTTCATTCAGGCATGGTGTGGTGTCCTGACGTTCGCTGGGCTGATGAAGTCATGGAAGAGTGCGCCTCTTTTCCCAATGGCGACCATGACGATTTAGTGGACTCAACCAGTCAGGCTCTGCTAAGATTTCGACAAGGTGGCTTTCTGCGTTTAAACAGCGACAGAGAAGACGAAGTAAAGCCATTTAAACGCAAAGTAGCGTACTACTAAGGATTTATATGTCAATAGAAAAAAGTCTCTACCAAGCCCCCCAAGGATTAGAAAGCCTTGAAGATGCGCCCGATATTGAAATAGAGATTGAAGACCCTGAGTCAGTCCGTATCAGCATGGATGGTTTAGAGATTGATATAGAACCTAGCGAAGAAGGTTTTGATGACAACCTTGCAGAATATCTAGATGACGATGTCATCCAATCCATCGTAGAAGAACTCATCAGCGACTATGACGATGACGTATCGTCCCGCAGAGATTGGATGCAGACCTATGTCGATGGACTAGAACTCCTTGGCATGAAGATAGAAGATAGAACCGACCCGTGGGCTGGCGCATGTGGCGTTTATCACCCCCTGCTATCCGAGGCGTTGGTTAAATTCCAAGCCGAAACCATTATGGAAATCCTGCCAGCGGCAGGTCCAGTCAAGACTGAAATCGTTGGCAAAGAAACGCCAGAGAAAAAAGAAGCGGCAATGCGTGTCCAAAACGACATGAATTACCAAATCACAGATGTGATGGTGGAGTACAGACCTGAGACTGAGCGCATGCTTTGGGGCTTGGGACTAGCGGGTAATGCTTTTAAAAAGGTCTACTACGACCCCAACATGGAACGCCCTGCGGCTATTTTCCTCCCAGCAGAAGACGTGGTTGTGCCTTATGGAGCGTCTAATCTTGAGAGTGCAGAACGTGTTACCCATGTTATGCGGAAAACAGAGAATGAAATCCGCAGATTGCAGGTTGGGGGTTTTTACTTAGATTGTGATTTGGGTGAACCCAACAACACAATGGATGAGGTAGAAAAGAAGATTGCCGAGAAGATGGGCTTTCGGGCTACTACCGATGACCGTTACAAACTATTGGAGATGCACGTCAACCTTGACCTAGAGGGCTACGAGCACAAAGGAAAAGATGGTGAACCTACTGGTATTGCTTTACCGTATGTTGTTACGGTTGAAAAGGGTAGCAGGAAGTGTTTGTCTATCCGCAGGAACTGGCAAGAAGACGATAAGACTTACCAAAAGAGAACGCACTTTGTCCATTATGGATACGTGCCGGGCTTTGGCTTTTATTGTTTTGGGCTTATCCACCTTGTCGGTGCTTTTGCTAAGTCTGGCACTTCTCTTATTCGCCAATTGGTGGACGCAGGAACATTGTCAAACCTTCCCGGTGGCTTCAAAACTCGTGGTCTGCGAGTCAAAGGTGACGACACACCAATAGCGCCAGCAGAATTCCGTGACGTAGATGTTCCGTCTGGAACTATCAAAGACAACATAATGACGCTCCCCTACAAGGAGCCAAGCCAAGTCTTGATGTCCTTGCTCAACCAAATCGTGGAAGAGGGGCGTAGGTTTGCAGGGGCGGCTGACATCCAAGTGTCGGACATGTCGGCTAACTCTCCAGTGGGTACAACTCTAGCAATCCTAGAGAGAACCATGAAGGTAATGAGTGCGGTACAAGCCCGTATCCATTACTCTTTGAAACAAGAGTTGCGCCTCCTCAAAGACATCATTCGGGACTACACACCAGAGGAGTATCCATATGAACCTACGCAGGGTGATAGACAGGCTAAGAAATCCGATTACGACATGGTGGATGTTATTCCCGTGTCAGACCCGAACGCTGCTACGCTATCGCAGAAGGTTGTCCAGTATCAAGCGGTTATCCAATTGGCGCAAACAGCGCCTCAACTCTACGACCTAGCCTATTTACATCGCCAGATGCTGGATGTTTTGGGTATTAAGAACGCAGAGAAGTTGGTGAAACTGGACGATGACGCACAACCGCTAGACCCAATCAGTGAAAACATGAATTCGGTCAACGGCAAACCAATGAAGGCGTTCATCTACCAAGACCACGATGCCCACATTGCAGCACATCAGGCGTTTATGACCGACCCCGTGGTGATGAAGACTTTGGGACAAAACCCACAAGCCAACCAAATCATGGCGGCTCTCCAAGCGCACATGGCAGAGCACTTGGGATTCCAATACCGCTCCCAAATCGAGAAACAACTGGGCGTTACCTTGCCAGAGCCAGACAAGCCATTGCCAGCCTCTGTCGAAGTTCAACTTTCTCGCTTGGTTGCCACCGCCAGCCAGCAGTTACTGGAAATCCACAAGGGACAAGCGGCTCAACAGAAGGCTCAAGAGCAACAACAAGACCCACTTATCCAGTTGCAACAGGCAGAACTGCAAGTCAAACAGCAAGATGCCCAGCGAAAAATGCAAAAAGATGCTACCGATGCACAAGCAAAGACGGCTCAAATCGAGACCGAGCGCATGCGTATCCAGCAACAGGCTCAACTAGAGCAAATGAAAATCCAAGCAGAGGCGGAGCGCCATGCAATAGAGAGCCAAGAGAAGATGGCTCTAGAAAAACTACGTATGGGAGTAGACGTAGCCAAAGAAAATGCCCGAATCAATAAAGGCAACACATGAACGAAAAAATCCTAAAACTTCTGTCTGAAAAGATAGATGACAAAGTGGCACAACTTCAAGAAGCCTTGGGTAGCGGAAGCGCCAAAGACTACGTGGAGTACAAAGCAATGGTCGGAGAGATAAAAGGTCTTCTCACTGCCCGTTTAAACATCCAAGACCTACAAAAAAACCTTGAGGAGTCTGATGACGACTGAAATCCTACTGGCTACCAATCCAGACAACCCCGTAATCATTGGTTCAATCAACAAAACTGTTGAAGAAAAAGCAAAACAACTTCCCAAACCCAGCGGATATCACATTCTTTGTGCTATTCCAGAGGCTGAAGAAGAAATCGATGGCTCCGACATGGGTTTAATCAAAGCCCAAGAGACCATGCGATACGAAGAAATGCTTACTACCGTCCTTTTTGTAGTGGATTTAGGTCCAGATTGCTACAAAGATGCTACCCGCTTCCCCTCTGGAGCGTGGTGCAAGAAAGGCGACTTTGTCCTTGTACGTCCTAACTCAGGCTCACGTCTTGTCATTCATGGCAAAGACTTCCGCATGATTAATGATGACTCGGTTGAAGGTGTGGTAGACGACCCCAGAGGAATCAAACGCAAATAAGGAGCGTACAAATGGCAGAATTTGAAAAACCCGGCTTTAAATTTCCAGACGAGGGGACAGAAATTGTCGCCAGAGAGGGAGAAGAGAAGGACGATGTCAAAATCGAGATAGAAATCGAGGATGACAGACCAGAACAAGACAGAGTAGACCCGCTTCCTGAGAATGTAAAGGAAGAACTCTACGATGACGAGATGACCGACTACTCGGCAAAGGTTAAAAAGAAACTTTTGCAGATGAAAAAGTTGGCTCACGATGAAAGACGTGAGAAAGATGCCGCAATGCGGGAGCAGCAAGAGGCTTTAGCGTTCGCTCAACAGGTGATTGAAGAGAATAAAAGACTCAAAAGCCACCTAAATGAGAACGAAAAGAGCATTTTGCAAAGCGTTTCCAAGAACGTTGAGATGGAAATGGAGCAAGCAAAGCGTTCATATCGAGAGGCTTACGAGTCTGGCGATACTGAAAAAATGCTTGAAGCCCAGCAAAAACTCACCGATGTGGCGTTAAGGCAAGAAAAAGTTAAAAACTTTAAGCCAACCCCTTTACAAACAGAAACTCCTGTAGTACAAACTAGGCAAGAGGCGGTAACACCTCGTGCTGACCCCAGCGCAGTTGCTTGGCAACAAGAAAACGGTTGGTTTGGTCAAGATAAGTTGATGACTGGAATGGCGTTAGCCTTACACGAACAACTTAAAGACGAAGGCGTGGTGTTATCATCACAAGAATACTACAGGCGTATTGATGAAACGATGCGTCAACGGTTCCCAGAGAAATTTGAGACCGACAGACAGAATCAAAACGAGTACTCTCGTACAAGACCAAGCACGAACGTTGCACCAGCAACTCGTAGCACAGCCCCCAAGAAAATAAGATTGACCCAATCTCAATTGGCTATTTCTAAAAAACTTGGACTTTCCCCTGAACAATACGCACAAGCAGTGCTAAAAATGGAGTCTTAATATGGCGACCAACAGAAAACCCCGTGAACTTGAAGACCGTGTATTGGCGGAGCGCCCCAAGCAGTGGATGCCCCCAGAACTCTTGCCAGAACCTGACAAAGAACCGGGATACAAGTACAGATGGATTCGTGTTTCTCTTTTGAACAATGCTGACCCACGTAATATTTCCAAAGCAATGCGGGAAGGTTATGAGCCAGTGAAGATTGAAGAGCAACCGAAGTTTAGACTGCTAATCGACCCCAATAGCCGTTTTAACGGCAATATTGAGATTGGTGGGTTATTGCTTTGCAAGACTCCTGAAGAGTTTGTTGAACAACGTGCGAAATACTACGATGATTTAACAAGACAACAGACGGAGGCTGTGGACAACAACCTTATGCGCCAAAGTGACCCAAGGATGCCGCTATTTAAAGAAAGCAAGTCCTCGGCAAGTTTTGGCAAAGGAACTTAATTTTTAGGAGCACTAAATGGCTTATCCCGTTGTTTCAGCCCCTTACGGGCTAAAACCGATTAACCTAATCGGTGGACAAGTATTTGCGGGTTCTACTCGTGAATATGCAATCCCTTATGGATATTCGACTAGCATTTTTTACGGTGATATTGTTGGATTGACCCGTGGTAATGTTCAGCGTTTATCTGTCTCTACTGGTACTCTTGGTACTGTTACAGGCGTTTTCTTGGGCTGTTCTTATACAAACCCAACCACCAAACAAAAGCAGTTTGCTCAATACTGGCCCGCTTCTACAGCAGCCGGTGACGCAGTGGCTATTGTTTGTGATGACCCTGACACAGTGTTCAAGGCTGTCGTTTGTTCTGCCACCACTGCTGTTGCTTCTGGTGCTCGTGCAATGATTGGTCAAAACTTGGCTATGATTAACAACACCGGCAACTCAAACACTGGTGATTCTGCTAACGCTTTGTTGGCTCCAAGTGATACACCAGCAACTACTGATGCACTCCCAGTGCGTGTTTTGGGCTTAGTGCCTGATACCGTTGTCACTTTGGGTACTGCTACCTATACCAGCATTTCTACCGCTACTGTTACCTGCTCTGCATTGCCTTTCGCACTGCCTGTTGGTACGGACGTTGGTTCACTTGCTTCTAATGGTCAGTACATCCCTTCGGGTTCGTTTGTTGATACAGCAGCCTCTGCTGGCGCAACATCGTTTATCTTGAACCAAGCCCCTATTGCTGCTTTTGCCTCTAGTTCTACGCTTGTGTTCGCACAGTACCCAGAGTTGCTGGTTAAGTTGAACTTCGGTCAACACCAGTACTACGCTGCTACCAGCATCGCCTAATAAGGAGTAACTTAAAATGGCTATTTCACGTGCACAACTACTAAAAGAACTCCTTCCCGGCTTAAATGCGCTGTTTGGTTTGGAGTACGCTCGTTACGGTGAAGAACATAAAGAGATTTATGAAACTGAAACCTCTGAGCGTTCATTTGAAGAAGAGACAAAACTGTCTGGCTTCTCTGCTGCTCCTGTCAAGAACGAAGGCTCTGCCATCGCTTATGACAATGCTCAAGAGGCATGGACTGCTCGCTACAACCATGAGACTATCGCTCTTGGCTTCTCCTTAACTGAAGAAGCAATTGAAGATAACTTGTATGACTCATTGTCTGCACGTTATACCAAGGGTCTGGCTCGTGCTATGGCTTATACCAAGCAGGTTAAAGCGGCAGCAGTTTTGAACAATGGTTTCTCTGCCCAGTTTACTGGCGGTGATGGCGTTGCTCTCTTCTCTACAGCCCATCCTTTGGTCTCTGGCGGTACTAACGCTAACACCCCATCAACTCAGGCAGACTTGAACGAAACTTCGTTGGAAAACGCAGTTATCGCTATTGCTGGCTGGACTGATGAGCGTAGTTTGCTGATTGCTGCTAAACCTAAGAAGTTGGTTGTTCCTCCTGCTCTTCAGTTCGTTGCAACTCGTTTGCTTGAAACTGAATTGCGTGTTGGTACAAACAACAACGACATCAACGCTATCAAGAACAACGGTTCGATTCCAGATGGTTACACAATTAACCACTTCTTGACCGACACCAATGCTTGGTTCTTGACAACCGATGTTCCTAACGGCATGAAGCACTTTGTTCGTACCCCATTGTCTAACAGCATGGATGGCGACTTCGATACTGGTAACGTCCGTTACAAGTCTCGTGAGCGTTATTCATTCGGCTGGTCTGACCCATTGGGTATGTACGGTTCTTCTGGTTCGTACTAAAAATAAAGGGGGTTTAAACGCCCCCTTTTTCTTTTTTTGTTGTATATTTAAAACATCTGGGTGATTGACTCTATCGGACTGCCCCAGCAGACGATGCAACGATTGATAGAGTTACTTTTGCATAAGGACTTTTTGTCATGGCACGTTCCACATTTGAAGGCCCAATCCTTGCTGGTACACAGCGTTTTGGCATTTTCCGTAACGTAGGTTACGCAAGTCTCGTTCAATCAGCGACTTTAAACATCGCTAACACCACAGCAAACACTGCTGGTTTTGGTGGTTCTTCTGGTCAATTCATTGACTCAAACGGCATTCCTAACGGCTATACAACCGTTTACACGCCCAACTCTTCTTCTACTACGCTAACTGCAACCAGCATTCCTGCTGACTCTGCTACCGTGTATCGTGGTTTTGTTGCATACCTACCAGCAGGTAGCCGTATCAATGACATCTTTGTAGATATTGGTGTTATTACTACCTTTACCAGCGGTTCTTTGACTTCTATCCAAGTTAACGTTAGCAATGACTATGTTGCTGCCGCAGGTACTTGCACATACGCACAAACAGCAGTATTGACTTCTCCAGCAGTGGGTCGTCAATCATTCAATGCGTTTACTGCGACTCAGTTGGCTAACCAGCAATCCACTTCTACTGACATCGTTCAGTCAAATGGCGAGCCTAACTTGTCTCAAGTTGTGTTTACTGTGGCATCGATTAACGGTACTAACGTAGCAATCACTGGTGGTACTTACTACTTCACTATCCGCTATACACAGCCTGATGGCAACATCGGTACAACTACTACTTACCCATACGGTAACTTCGATTAATTCTTAGCGGGGAGGCAACTCCCTGCTTTAACTTTTTAGGAGAATTAATATGATGCAAACTGACGTTCTATCCGCTCACCTGAGTGCGGCTGGTTCTTACTATGTAGGGCGTACACGGCTAAAAGGTATTGTTGTCAGCCCAAAAGCCAGCACAGCCGCAACATTTGAAATTAGAAATGGAGGCGCTACTGCCAACGTTATCTACACAATGGATATAGCAAGTCTTGGTACTCCAAATACTTTCTATATCTTGATTCCCGGTGAAGGCATCTTGGCTTCTACGGGGCTATATCTAACATTGAGTGTTGGTTCTGTAACTGGTATTACGGTGTTCTATGGCTAGTCCCGCATGGACTCGCAAGGAAGGCAAGAACCCCAATGGCGGTTTAAACGCCAAAGGGCGAGCCTCTGCGAAGAAAGAAGGTCACAACTTGAAACCGCCTCAACCAGAGGGCGGCTCAAGGCGAGACTCTTTTTGCGCCCGAATGAGCGGGATGAAAAAGAAATTGACATCCGCAAAAACAGCGAACGACCCGAACTCTAGGATTAACAAAAGTCTTAGAGCGTGGAACTGCGCTGAAGGTGGCTATATATCAAAAGCAGATGGTATAGCCCAGCGTGGCAAGACCCGTGGAAAGATTATTTGACAATGAAAAAAGTCAAGAAGTACTCTGGCGATGACGATGAGTCGTTAGTTCGTCCTTATACTGGGAAGTACAAACAAGGTTCAGCCGAAAGTACTTCGGCAGGACTTCGTGCTGAAAAAAACGGTTTGTCTTTACAAACTAATCTAGGCAAGACAGAACAAGAAAACATTGGTGGCTCTAAACGGGAAGACTATTCCCCAGCCAACATAAGAGCAGCATACAGACAACCTATTGGAGAAGGCTCAGTTTCCGCTGGAATCTCCCGTTCTAATTTAGACCCACACACGCAGTTTAGAGAACTAAGAGGCGATATGCCTTTCCTTGGTGGACGCTTGTCTGGGGGTTTAAACGAGGTTGTTAACCGTGGTGAAAAGGTTGGCAGCGGTAAAAACATTAACTACAGCCGAGACATTGGGTCTGGGAAATTGATGGCTTCCCTTGGAAAGAGTGGACAAGATAAGTCTGCAAACCTTTCCTACCAAGTTCCTTTTTCTAAAGGCGGCAAAG
>Ga0209087_1002454_pt1 | contig 10448 bp, 15 predicted proteins | sample S_130805_EF_Meta_FD_187321 | JGI IMG/M metagenome (GOLD analysis project Ga0209087, IMG submission 187321) | Freshwater microbial communities from Lake Simoncouche, Canada to study carbon cycling - S_130805_EF_MetaG (SPAdes) (version 2) | ecosystem: Environmental > Aquatic > Freshwater > Lake ...
GTTTACAGTCGTTGCACCTGACGTTAAAGTTACAGTTGCAGTAATAGTGGAAGTTGTTGTATTAGCAATTAACAGTCCAATTAACGTGCATTGCACACCAACAGTCGTAGGATTATATACAGTCGTGCTAGAAGTTATAGATGCTGTTAGTTGGTTTTGGTAATTTATGGCCATATCACGCAATCATAGAAAGTGCTAGTGCTATTTTAACACTAGAAGTTGCTGAATTAGAAGTTCCAAATGGTATATTTAAGTCTGTGCCGTCAAAGGTAAATCCTGATGAAGCTCCAAATGCACCACCATTATTATACTGAACTTGGGTATTTGATCCTGCTACAGAACTTGTTGCAACGGTATTGTAAGCAATAAATTCAACAATAGCACCTAGTGTTGCACCTACGGCTAAAACAACAGTCGTGCCATTTGTAGCCGTATAATCCGCTGCATTTAATAAAACACCATTTAAAAATACTTCTACATAACCTACCGTATAAGTTACGGAAAATGTTGTTTGTGATGCAGTAGCAGTAAATGCCGTTCTTGAATATGAAGCTGTGGCATTTGATTTATTGTTAAACGTATTCCAGTCAGTCGATGTCAAGTAACCACTTACGCTTGTAGTTGCAGCAGGCATACTGATTACAGGAGTTGTACCACCTGTAGATGCTACTGGCGCAGTTGCTGTAACACTAGTGACTGTTCCTGTTGTCGGAGTTGTCCATGTTGGAGTGCCTGTTCCGGCAGAAGTTAATACTTGACCTGCTGTTCCTACAGCAGTAACAGCCATTGCTGATGTACTTGCACCGTAAACTATACCGCCTTGCACAAATGCTGCTGATTGACCTGTACCACCTCTGTTGTATGCAACAGTTGTACCGTTCCATGTCGCAGAGGTAATTGAGCCAGGATAATCTAAAGTGTTAGTTGACCAACTTGTATTTGATGGAGTTAAATCGTGTCTATCCCAAGAACCTGCTGTTGAAGCATTGCTTAATAAATTAACTCTGACAATACCACCACTAGGAACAGATACAATTAATGTATTAGAGTTATTATTGACAGTAATTGCACCACTTGATTGATTATTATCAAACTCAAATATTGCACCACTAGCAAGTGTTGTTGCGTCAGGCAGTTTAATGACCTGACCGCCTGATCCTGTAATTGTATATCTACGAGCAGAACTTACTGTTAATGTGATTGTTGTACCAGATGCCGCAGAATTAACATAATTATCAATTAATGCGTTAAATGTTACATTTTGATTCGCATCTCGTAAAACTACGCTATTTGCGCCACTTGATACTGTAACTCCAGTACCACCGTTTACAACTGGAACAACACCTGTCGTTATATCGCTATAACCTAAAACTACTGCGCCTGTGTATCCATTGACTGACGTTACTACATCCGTATTGTCTATCTTTTGCCAAACAGAACCGTTATATACTGCCCAGTCACCAATTTGCCAATCAGTAATACCGTTAAGATTAGTAGAACCAGCCACATTGACAACATAATAATAACCCTTAGTGCCAACAGAAGAAGTAAGAGTAGGAGTGTTAGTAGATGCGTTCCACGTTCCTTGATAACTCAATGCACCAATAATCGCACTAGGTAACTGACTAATTGGTACAGTTCCAGTTCCATCAAGCGTTGCTACACCATTAGCCACACCAGCATCAAGTGTCGCAGCAGTTCCAAAGCCTGTTAAATCGTGAGTGTCATTCCAATTTGACGGCTGAACAATCGTGGGATCGCCAGCATCAGGAATTGCACTAACAAACTTATGTTTGACTTGTATAGGCATTACTGAACACCAACAATCTTACCGTCTGGGCCACGCAATACTTGTTTTGGCTGATTCATTTTGTTAATTAACATAGCAAGCATTTCTGTTAATTGTGCATTGCTTTGTTGCATCTGATCGAGTGCTGGTTTAAGTGGATGGTCTGCCATTTGTGAATACCCCATTTGATCTTGTAAAATTTTAGCCTGTTCAATACTTTCCATATACGCTGCCGTACCATCATCTAATCCTGCACCAATACGAGCAGTTTCTAATTTAGTCGCATTATCTAAATATGTGACCAAGATAGCCTTATTGTTCTCAGTAGTAGACTTCAGTTTCTCTAATTCCATCTGCATCTCAGCTTCTTTCATATTACGCTGATCTTCTAATTGGAACTTAAGTCTATTTTCTTGTGCCTGGTACTCTTGTTTAGCTTTTTCTAACTCAATTTGCATCTGAATCTTCTGTTGTTCAAGCTGTGAATCCATTTGTGCCTGTTGTTGCTCGGCTTGCATCTTAGCTTGAGCCATTTGCATTTCCATTTGCATTTTTTGTTGTTCTGGTGATGGTGGTTGAGGTTGATTCTTCATCTGTTTTGCCTGTTCTCTTAACTGATCAGCAGTTTCATCAATAAGACCTTCCATTCCTTTGCCTGCTTTATAAGCAGTCACAACAAACTTTAGCATTTCCATAGCCATAGGCACTAATTCAGGCGCACTCTGCCCTAATGGAATAATATTTTGCATAAAATTACCCACAGTTTCTGCAAACTGCATACGATCTTGCTTTTCTTGCTGCTCATCCTGATAAATCATGCTATCAGAAGTCACTTCAATACGGAAATTTTTAGCAGGTTCGTTCTTAAGTAACTCCAAAGCCTGTGGAATCATCATCTGATCTTGTGGTGATAACTGCATCGCACCAGAAATCTTAAGAATAGTATCTTCAGTAAAATGATTGCAGATAATCTGAGCTTTAATACACAATAATTCTGTAGCAAAATTAACCACATCATGTTGCATTGTCTTTAATCGACCAGATGCGTTGTTTGACTTGATAATTTGTGCGCCAAGTGTCTCATTAGGATCAGTCTGCCCTCGCTGAATATCAGCAATACCCATAATCTCGTAGATTTGGTTCTTGACTTGATCCATTGCTTGATAAGCCATCTGTAAAGCTTGTGCTATTGGTGCAATATCGACTAAATTAATCGCACCAGCCATACCTTGTTTCTCTGCAAATGCTCCCCAATTCTTAATAGGTAGCAATGCGTTGTTATCGCCTTCAGTAAATAGACGTTGTAAACTAGGTTCTGAAGCATCGTATACACCACGAACTTTTAAAGCTTGTATAAAGCCATCAATTCTGTCTGCAAGCGTATCTAATTGTCTAGCCTGGTCTTGATACAAAGCAAAATCAGGGACAGGAATCAATGAATCTGAAGTGATTGTGCTATACATTGGTTTAGGGCATGGCCAAAAGTTCTCTAACTTTAATGGATCAGGTTTAGTATCTAAAATCTTACCCATTGACTTAGATAACCAAATGACTTCACCTGTTGTTTTATCCCAAATTTCATAGATACAGGCTTCACTTGCACCTTCGCCCATCTTTTCATTAAACGTCTTAGTGTTATCAGGTTTTGTATCCAATGGGATACGACCACCTAAATCTTCTCCAAAGCGTTCAACAAGTGCTGGTCTGCCCATGTAAACTTTGCGCCATACAGCCGTTACCTCTTCCCAAGTTCTAGCAATGGTATGACCAAAGTCTCTCCAATATACATAATCTACAGGCGCACATTCGTATTCAATACGTTCTTGGTCTTCACGATACATACCGCCTTCTGTCTCAGCTTCGTCTGTATCTTCTGTGATTTGAAAGCCATCTTCAGGTTCATCTTCAGTTTTGCCACCTGTAATATGTGGTTCATAACGCACCCAAGACGTACCACGACCACCAAGTAATCTATCTTGTACAGATGCCTTCATCGCTGAGTTGTAATCGCCATAATGCTCAATCTCGTATTCTAAGGCACGCTCAAGAATCATTGATGCTACACGACCAACTGGATCATTATCTCTAAATCTACGGCTGACATCAGGTCTTGGAAGCCTGGCAAAGATAGCAGGAGTTATTGTTTGTACGTTTGACCAAAGAATATTGAACTTAGCATTAGGATTGTTACGACTGCGACTGTCATCACGAAAACGCTTAATGATTCTGTCGGAACGATCTTCCCACGTTTTATAGGTTCTTTCGTATCCAGCAATACAATTATACCAATCTTGGTATGTATGTTCCATCTTAAATCCTTAAGTAAACTGACCTGTCGCTAATACAGATGCACCAGCACCTGTTGTAATCTTCCATGCACCTGATACTGATTGTGCATCTAATGGGATTGTATAGACACCAATAGGAGTATTAGCAGCCATGATTGAATAAGATGTTGCGTTGTCAATTAAAGCAACAGTTGATGTTGCAGTTGCAGATACAGTAATTACTAATGATTTAACAATATCTCCTTTAGCACCAGTTGTGCCTAATACTGTAGCCGTAGAGCTTGCTGGAATTGTTTCATAAAATACTGCATAAGGTAAGGATACTGGCATTAAAATCTCCTAAAAATTTGCTTGGGTGTTTCTTTCCATAAATCGTTCAAAGTGACTTCAGTTTCACCAACATGAACTCCAATAATTCTATCGTCTTTAATTGCAGGCTTTTCTTCATCTTTCCAAACAATACTGAGATAACGGAACGCATCTGCTGAGTGACTTGTCCAATCGTGCTTTGGTCGATCCCTAAATACTTTTTTATCATCATCCCACTCTCGTTGATATTGACGTAAACATTCTATTCCTTCTTCACATCTATTATCAAACCAAGTGCGAGTTAATGCAAGTCTTGTTGCTTGTATTCCGTCTTGTAATGACAGATTTGGAACAATTTTTAACTGTTTTATGTCAATTTTTGTCGAAATTTGCTCAATTATGCTCTTACCACCACTAGCAAGTGTTTTTGCCCTAGCATCGTGAGGTAGCCAATGTATGCCATAAGTTAGCCCTAATTCTTCTTCTTTGTGTTTAATTAAACCTGTGTAATACGGTATCGCTTGACCGTTAGAACTATGATGATCAAGCACTCTAATCTCTCCATGCACTACTTGAAACCACCAAATACTTGTACTATCGTTAAAACCTAAATCCCACGCAGTATGACATGGGAACATAGGATCATATTCAATATCAGTAATTCTGCCTAAATCGGTAATCCTACGCATCTCTTGGCCATAGTACGCACCTAAGATAGCAGCTTCGAATGAGCATAAAAACTCTTGTTCGTATTGGTTAGCAGACATAGTGGCTTGAGCATCCATTAATTCACTATTAGCTAGTAAACCAGACTGATCTGCCCTTAATGTCTTTACATACCAATTAGAATTCTTTTGTGCTTCGTTATAAATGTCATAAAAAGCATTATGCCCTTTAGGAGTACCAATAAATGTAGCCCATCCTTGACGATCAGTAAGCAATGGCCTAACAATCTCACCCCATAATCTAGGTTTCATATCAGCATATTCATCAAGAACTACACCATCAAGATATAAACCACGCAAAGAATCTGGATTGTCAGCACCAAATAATCGGATTTTTGCACCATTAACCAATTCCACCCATAATTCTGATTGATTAGCTTTAACAATGGCTGGCTTGGCAAACTTAAGTAAGTAATCCCATGCAATATTTTTAGCCTGTGCGTAAAAAGGTGCTATATAAGCGTACCTTGCATCAGGCTTGTTTTCTGCTATTGCCCTACGGATTGTGTCACAAATAGTCGCTACGGTCTTTCCTGCTCGCCTATGGCATACTAAAACTGCCCACCGTTCTTTACGGTAATGAAAGTCTAGGAAAGCATCACGAGCCTTGTAATCAAACTCATAAACTATCTCAATTAATCCTTCCATTTAAATACATGAACAATTGGTTTAGTTTCATCTCCGACTTGTTCAACTCTTGCTAGTTTAGGCACATGATATTCAGCAACTTGCATAAAGCAATCAAATGCTACTTTAGGCCCATGCTTTTCACTTGAAGCAATCTCGTCAAGCCATTGTTGTAATTTGTGTGAGTTACCATCAACAAAACGAGCAATTGCTTCACGAGCCAATGCTGTTGATTTATTAGGTACTCCAGGTGGTCTACCCTTAGGATTATTTGTCTGTTGTTTATTTGCCATATCTTTTTCTAAGTGGTTAGTTAAGATATATTAATTGTAACTTATTTTAGTTCTTTATCCAACTCTTTAACTTTGTTAGCAATCATCTTACGTCTAGCGTTTCTGTCAGCCTGGTTCTTTTCTAATGTAGATTCTTTATGTGGTCGCAGTAAAGCATCCTCTTTCTTATATTTTCTGTCCATGTGTTTCATTATTTTTCCTCAACGTATTTGCTATACGCTTCTTCTAATTGTAATTTTCTTGCACCTTTTGCTGCTTCACGTTGTGTATTTAAAGCAATCGCTAATGCTTGTTTTTTAGGTTTGCCGGCAGCTACTTCAGTTTTAATGTTTTCACCAACGGCTTTAGAACTGGCTGATTTTACTAATGGCATGATTAACCTTTAAATTTTAGCAAATAAATAGTAGTGTCGATTGCTTCTGCAATGTTGTCAATTAATTGAACAATCTGTGATTCAGTAGGCAAATCACCTCTAGCATCTTTAACAAAGCGTTGTAATGACTCTAAATAGCTAAGTGGTGTGCCTTTAGGCAAATGGTAACTGTCAGGAAAGTTTTTAATTTGACCATAGCATCCAAAATATGCTTCTGCCAACTGATCTGTCAATTCAACAATGTTTTCGTAAAAGTGACCTAATGTTTTGTGTTGTGCGTAAGAAGTTGTTGCCCAGTGCATAAAATGAGTATTAGTCCCTGAATGTAACAGGGTAGCAAGAAATAAGGCCATATTCTTTTCCATGCTTTATTTTATCAGAGTTTCATCATATTGATAAGTCTTTCTGCACCACCCACATCATTAATTCTAGTAACAGATGAACCTTTCCACTCAGCCATAAATTTTAACTGGGCTTCCGTAAAACGCTTTTTCTCGTTTGATTTAATTTCTACGAGTGCGGTATTACCGTTAAATCCTACCAAAATATCTGGAAATCCTCGACCAATTCCACTTGCATCAAACACGCTTGCACCAAGTTCTCTAAACTTTTTAACTATCTCTTGGTGGTTTTCATCGACTCGTTTAGCGTATGTCATTGTAAATTAATATAATTGTGTTATAAATTAGTAAACTTCAAAAGGACTTGTATGCCACCACCATTAGTGACAGATGAATACTTTATCCAATTATGGCATGAATATAAGTCTCCTTCCAAATTAGCCAAAGTTATTGACACAGATTTAACAAATGTTTACAAAAGACGTAGAGCATTAGAAAAACGATATAACATAAAATTAGATTCAATTGATATTAAAGTTAAAAGTGAATTTAAGCCAGAACAAGAAAAAGCAAAATTACAGGCAAAACTAGACGAAACTCGCCACAATGTAAGACGAGGCATCAATATTGAAAATGGCAGAGTAATTGTTTTTAGCGATGCACACTTTTATCCTGACACAGAAACTACTGCGTATCTTGCCCTTTTAGAAGCTATTAGAGAATACAAACCAGAGGTAATTATTGCCAATGGTGACATATTTGATGGAACTTCAATATCTAGACACCCAAAAATTATGTGGTCAAATGCTCCCACAGTAATAGAAGAACTTGATGCAGTTACGCATTACATGGGTGAAATTGAAGCAGCTTCTAAGTTTAAACAAAATTTGATACATACGTTTGGAAATCATGACTCTCGCTTCGAGTCCTTTCTCTCGGCAAACGTGCCTCAGTATCAGAATTTGAAGGGCTTCTCGCTGAAAGACCACCTAATTTCATGGCAGCCATGTTGGTCATTTTGGTTAAACGATGAAACCATAGTCAAACACAGATTAAAAGGCGGAGCTTATGCTGGGTATAATAACGTTAAAGCTGCTTTGGGAGCTAATATTGTTACAGGCCATACTCATGTATTAGCCGTTCAACCACTTACAGGCTATCAAAAGACGTTTTATGGTGTGCAAACAGGCACACTAGCGCATCCTAAAGGCAATCAATTTATAGACTATACAGAAGATGCTCCTGTTGATTGGAGATCAGGGTTTGCTATGCTGACATTTCATAAAGGCAGATTATTAATGCCTGAGTTGTTTCAAGTTCACGATGAAAACGACCATACAATAGAATTCAGAGGCAAAGTGTATAGCGTATGACACCCACATCCAATTCTTTAGAAGCGATGTATTTGATGTTAAATCAAATGAAGCCCTTTAGATATTGGGATTTACCAAATACGGCTTGTATTAACTTTGTTATAACCGATGAAGAAGATGCTTACGGTTCTTATATTTTTGATGATGACTTACATATCATAACCATTTCAAAAGCTAAATGTAGTCATTTTGAAACCATACTCAAAACACTAGCTCACGAGATGATACACATGAAAAGGTATCGCACTAAAGCTTGGGATCAGCATGATGCAGTATTTAGACGTTATGCTAAAGCTATTGCAGATGAATTCGGATTTGATCCCTTAGAGTTGTAATCCTTCACCATACATAATTCTAGGTATGTAATATTTTTCTTTCAATAAGTTCTCCAATGGTGCTTCTGTGAGCATTTTCCCATTGTTCAAGTCGTTCTGATTTATTGTATTTTTTGCCTTGATCAAGTTCCATGTGACAGCCGTAACATAAAGCAGCGATTCTATAATCTGATGCTTTAATTCCTGTTCCTTTTCCATCTCTTTGTTGGTTTGAATGTGCTGCGACAATTGTTCCATCTTGTATTCCACATAATTGGCAAGGTAATTGCCTGGTTAATTCTAATAATTTTTTATTTCTATACATGACAAGCAAATTCACCATGTAATTTGTTTCGCATAAATTCAGCAACAAATTTAGCTACTTCAATATCATAATAATATCCAAAATGTTTATTTTTTTTATCATTTCTAATTCTTACTTGCCATTTTTGTTTTTCTTTATTCCAGCAAACATTTTTGCAACCAGATGTATTACTAATTTTTGTTTTTACATTTAAATTGTTTTCAAGAACAGTTGCTGGCCTTAAATTTTCAATTTTATTGTTTAATTTATTGCCATCTTTATGATCTACAAACTCAGGAAAATATCCCATACAAATACAATAAATTATTCTATGAACACTATATTCTTTGTAATTTAAACCAACCATCAAATAACCTCTGTTATTTATATAACCACATTTTTTATTTTTACAAACACCTTGTTTTGTAATTTTCCAATACAAAATACCATCTTTATATTCAAAGATAGATTTTAAATATTCTTGAGTTATAATTTGTTCAGCCATAGCAATTCCTCTTAAATTGTGGTGGTTAGAAGCCCTATAAGAACGCCAATTCTTATGGGGTTTTGTTTATTATACACTATCTTGTAATTTTTTCTATTTGTCTGTTTGTTGCTTGTTCTGTTCGCCAGACTTCAACCTTCATTTTAGCAGTTTCAATAGTAAGTTTTAATGATGTGTATTTACGTTTAGCTTCTTCTAAATCATAACAATACTGCACATAATCGTCAGAAGCTAACGCATCCATTTCTTTACCAGCAATAGATGGGCTAGGACTATCTTTCATTCTTAATGCTTTTAACGCTGATTTATAAGATTCTAACCAGGCTAATCTAGCATCTGCATAGGCATAGTCATCAATCAGATCAACAATGTGCTGGATTTCATCATTAGGGTTAATCATTTAGCAACCAATCCTAAACCAATGTTGCCAATAAAATAACCTACAAAAGATATACCTAAAGCTACATTACCTTTAAGAATTTGTTCTATAGCAACGTATAAGTAGACTACACCTATTGCCCATATTAAATAAGAACTCATATAAGCTCCAATCCTTGTTGGCTAACTCTTTCATTTTGTAATGCTTCATATTCTTTATTAAGTTCGCATCCAATCCATTTACGACCTAATTGCTGTGATACTTGCCCTGTTGTACCACTTCCAAAAAACGGATCAAGAACAATATCCCCAACACGACTACCTGCCAAAATACAAGGTTCAATTAATTCTGTTGGGAAAACTGCAAAATGCGAACCTGAATATGGTTTTGTATTTACTGTCCATACATCACGTTTATTTCTTTTTTCATAATGATTTGTGGTTAATCCTGCCATTTTAGTTCTACCTGGCGTGTTATTTAATTTTGTTTTATCCCTATCCCTAACTGTCTCATCTGTAGTTGTAGCATCTTCTTTTATAGCTTCATAGTCAAAATAATATTGTGGATTTTTACTTAAAAGAAATATGTATTCATGCGATTTTGTACAACGGTCTTTAACTGATTCAGGCATAGGATTAGGTTTATGCCAAATAATATCTTGACGTAAATACCATCCAAAATCTTGTAATGCAAATGCTAAACGCCAGGGCATTCCTAATAAATTTTTAGGTTTTATTCCTAATTTTTTACCACTTGTAGGAGATTCAAATGGTGTATATTTACTTTGTCCAAAAGATTGTTCATGTTGACCATTACCATTACTACCTG